>WPCK01043228.1_pt1 | contig 95970 bp, 83 predicted proteins | sample 5399851 | NCBI WGS metagenome assembly WPCK01 (sample SAMN12869471, study PRJNA574797) | sludge metagenome | isolation source: wastewater treatment of pH11 | place: China:Beijing | collected 2019-05-20 | reverse complement strand
ATACGCCAAGCAGTACAACGATCTGCTCAAGCAGATCGAGGACATGGCCAAGGACAGCTCCTACAAGGGCAAGAACCTGCTGGCCGGCGAAGGCAACAACCTGACCGCCATCTTCAACGAGGACAACACCTCGAAGCTGACCGTCACGGCCGTTGACTACACCGACACCACTCTGTCGACCGGCCTCAACCTGCAGGACCTGGCACAGGCCAAGGGCGGCGCCACCTCCATGCAACTTGAGGGCGGAAGGGCTTCCGCAACCTTCCTGAATGCGACGGGCGACGCCCTGTCTTCCGGTTCGCTCCTGCAGGATGCCACGGGTCTTGCCGTTGGCGACGTGCTGCAACTGCGCACCGCAGCCAGCGGCGGCGGCGCTGGCGTAACCGGCTACACCAACATCACCATCGGCGCCAACACCACGGTGCAGAGCCTGGTGGACCAGATCAATGGTGTTGCCGGCGTGCGTGCGGAGTTCGATGAAAAGACCGGCTCCCTGTCGATCATCTCGAACGAGGATGTCTATCTCCACAACACCAACGCCAGCGCCGGCACGGCGGCCGTTGCCACGGATCTGATTGGCGTTGCTGCCGCAAACTTCACGTCAGGGTCGCAGCTGCTGAAGAACTCCGGCTCGTTCAACGTCGAGGACATCCTGACGCTGACCGATGGCAATGGCTATGAGCTGGGTTCACTTGAAGTCACCGACAAGACCTCCGTCAAGGATCTGACCGACTTCATCAAGCGCTTCAACGGTGTCAACGCTTCGTTCAACACCACCACCGGCAAGCTGACCATTGAAAGTGATGTGTCTCTCAACCTGAAGAGCACAAACGTTAACTTCGCGGCATCAAACTTCACCGCAGACACCGATGGGGTCAACGTGGTCGCCGCGGTCGAATCCGGCTTCGCGACGGATGAAGCGATCAACCAGACCATCGACAAGCTGAACAACACCCTGTCGTTGCTGCGCTCGCAGGCCTCGGAGTTCGGCACCAACCTGTCGACCGTGCAGATCCGTCAGGACTACACCAAGACCATGATCAATACCCTGCAGGAAGGCGCCGGCAAGCTGACCCTCGCCGACACCAACGAGGAAGGCGCAAACCTTCTCGCCCTGCAGACCCGCCAGCAGCTTGCGTCAACCTCGCTGTCCTTCGCATCCCAGGCGGACCAGACCGTGCTGTCCCTGTTCTAAGAATCAGTTCACGCACGACTCACAACCAGACAATCAGAAAAGGCCGGGCCAATCGCCCGGCCTTTTGCCCTTTCAACGTCTCCGGGCGCTCGGAGACATCAGTTTTCCCGTTTCAATTCAATCGGTTAAAAGAAACCACTTGGTAACTTTCGTAACCAAAATCTTAACAGGTGCAAATCGTATTTACTTTTCGTTAATGATTAGGATCAGATCATGTGAGCGGGGTGTTAAGTCGCATCCCATGTAGAGACCGGTGAGCAAGCCATGAGCGACATTGTCCTTTCCAGCCCCGTCAGGGATAACCTGCTCTCGCTCAAGAACACTGCGGACCTCATGTCCAGGACGCAGAACCGTCTGGCGACAGGCCTGAAGGTTAACTCGGCCCTGGACAATCCCAACTCATATTTTACGGCCGCCGGCCTGAATGACCGGGCAAAGGATCTGAACAATCTGCTCGACAACATGGGGCAGGCCGTTCAGACGCTGAAGGCGGCAGACACCGGCATCACGTCGATCACCAAGCTGGTCGAGTCGGCAAAGGCCATCGCCAATCAGGCCCTGCAGACCCAGAGCGAATACGAGCGCAAGGTCTACGCAGAGCGCTACAACGGTGTCCTGCGTCAGATCGAGGATATGGCGCGTGACGCCAGCTACAAGGGCAAGAACCTGCTCGCCGGCGAGGGCAACGATCTCTCGATCCTCTTCAACGAGGACAGCACGTCCAAGATGAAGATCCTGCCGGTTGACTTCACGAATGCCTCTCTCGAGGAGGGGCTGGCGTTGAGTGATCTGGCAACAGGCTCGGGTGCGACCGCTTCCTTTGCCTTGTCCGGCGGCGCCACAACCCTGACCTTGACCGGACTCCAGGCCTCGTCAGAACTGACGGATCTGGCCCAGTGGTCAGCGGGCGATGTGGTCTCAGTGTCGGATGGCGTCACCACCAAAACGTTCACCGTCGGGAGCGGACCGGGGCAGATCCGCACCGTCCAGGATTATGTCAACGCCCTCAACGACCTCGGAGGCATCAAGGCCAGCTTCGATGAAGTGACCGACCAGATCACCGTCACCTCCGGTCTTGGTGCGGGGCTCAACCTGACGATCTCCAAGGACGCCGCCGGTGGCGGCACCGCCACGAACGGTGGCATCGGAACGGGCACGACCACTTTGACCGCCGCTTCAATGACGGCCGATGCAAAGCTTGTGTCGTCGGGCAGCTACAAGGTGGGCGATGTTCTCAAGGTCGTGGACGGCAATGGCTATGAAGCCGCCTCACTCGAAGTCACCGCCAATACGACTGCTGACGATCTCGTCAAGCTGCTCAACAGCGTCAAGGGCCTGAAGGCGGGCTTCTCGGCCGGTCAGATCAGCCTGGTTGGCGATATTTCCTTCGACATCAAGAGCTCCAACAACGACTTCAACGTCACGGCGCTGGCGACGACAGATGGCACCGTGAAACTGCAGGCCACAGATTCCGATTTCAAGGATGATACGGATATCGAGCGCACGCTGCAGGCCATCAACGGCGCTCTGGCAACCCTGCGCTCAACCGCTTCGTCCTTCGGCACCAGCCTCTCGACCGTGGAAGTGCGGCAGAAGTTCACGACACAGCTCGTCAACACCCTCGAAGTGGGTGCAGGCGCGCTGACCATCGCCAACATGAACGAGGAAGGCGCGAACATGCTGGCTCTGCAGACCCGGCAGCAGCTCTCTTCCACGGCGCTGTCACTGGCAAACCAGGCCGACCAGAGCGTCCTCAGCCTTTTTGGCTAAGGCTGAGGCGAATTAAGGTTTTGTCAGCAATCGTTAACTCTTTGGTGAGTGTTTCTGAACGATGCTGTGTTTCGGAGGAAGCGCATGGCTCTCAAGGTTGAGCTGAAGCCGGGTGAACGGATTATTGTTGGCGACAGCATCATCACCAACGACAATCAGCGCACACGCCTCTTCATCGAGGGCCAGGCGCCTATCCTCCGCGAAAAGGACATTTTAACGCCAGCCACGGCAGATTCCCCGGCCAAGCGAATTTATCTGGCTGTGCAGCTCATGTACCTTTCCAAGGACATCGAAAAGATCGAGGATAACTATTTCAGCTTGGTGAATGACATAATACTGGCGGCACCAAGTACGATACCTTATATTACCAAGATCAGTAACTCGATATTGGCTGGTGCCTTCTATAAGGCTCTGAAAGAAGCAAAGAAGCTCATCGAGTACGAGAGGACGCTCATCGGTCATGTACAAGCAGGCAGCTCAAGCGTACCAGAAGACGAGCCAGGTAGCCGTCTCCCCTAGGGAGCTCGAGGCGACCTTGCTGATGAAAGCTGCGGCCCGTCTGCAACTCATCAAGGATGAGTGGGAGAGCTCATCGCTCGCTGAAATCGATGATGCCCTCACCTACAATCGCAAGCTCTGGACCATTCTGGTTACATCTGTGACCAATCCGGAGAACCCTCTGCCCGATCAGATCAAGAACAACATCGCCTCGCTCGGTGTGTTCATTTTCAAGCACACGATGGCGCTTCTTGCGGATCCGCATCCGGACAAGCTGAACACGCTGATTTCAATCAACAGAAGCATCGCGGAAGGCCTGCGCGCCCGGCCGGAGTGAAGGCCCGGAGCAAGAGCCCTGCCCTTGTCACCTCGTCATGTGACCGCGCATGTTCAAGCCGCCGCCAAGGCGGCTTTTTCGTATCTTGCACGAAGACAACGCCTCTCACGCGGCGCGCGCAAAGAAAAGCCGCCGCCGGTTAACCCGGTCAGCGGCCTTGTTCGATCACAACGATGCGCCGTCATATCAAGTCTTCCGATGCAGACGCATCGCGCCTTGAAATTGCTCAGACGCCACACGGGCTTGCCCTCTCAATGAGTCAGGCTCATTGCGAGAGTTATCAGATATAATCAGCCAGTGACAACTTCAGAACAATGGACGAGGCGCGGTAGGACGCCTCGATATTGGTTTGCAGTTGCAGAATCTCCACGGCCAGAAGCTCCTTGTCGACCCCCTCAATCTGGTCCACCGCCGACAGATAGCCAGACTTCTGGATCTGATGGCGCTCGGCCGTAAACTCGATCGACTTGAAAGCCACGGCGATTTCGGTCGTGATATCAACGATACCGGATCGGTCCGTCCTTTCAGGCTGAAGAATGGTCTTCATGCTGGTGGCCAGTTCGGAATAGTATTTTTCATCCGACGGCGTACCACCTGAAAAATCTGCAGCAATGAACGTAGCAAGCGTCTTGACCACATCCGTCAGGCCCTGCTCGTTTGCCCGCACCCCGTAGCCCAGGCGCAGATTGTCATCAACGGCTGCAATCTTGTCCTGACGCGGATCGTCCGTCGGCAGGTTCTCTCCGACATACCAGATCGTCGTGGTCCCGGCCCCGGAAACCAGTCCCGTCGCGGTGTCGAAGGGAGGCCCGTCGACACGGTTCGGTATCTTACCGCCAAAGGTGTCGAAAAACTCGCTGGACGCCCAGGTGTCCGAGGCAGCACGCAGGGAGGTTGCTGTCTGTTCCTTGATAGCGTCCTGAATCGCCGTACGCAGATTATCTGCTGTTTCGGCAAGATCAGCGCCGATGGTGAACTCACCCGTCTTGGCGTTTGAAACAGCCGCCTTGAGTTCGATCGTGACCGACTTGGCACCGTCAGGCGGAAGCGCCAGCTCGATCGAGATCGTCTCCCCCGGTTGCGGCTGTCCGGTGAACTCGACCGCGAAGCTGTCCGGGTCAGCGCCCGTGGGAGCCGTCAGGGTCATGTTCGAGAGATTCGAGGTGACGGCAGAAATGTCGAAACCGAAGTCATGAGCTCCGTCTTCCGAAATCGAAAAGTCAGCGCTGACCGGAACGCCGGCCGCTAGAACCGTGTTCAGCGGAGACACCGTCAGGCGCCCCTCGCTGCCAGCGGGCCCCTGGTTGGCCAGCCAATACTCGTTCATCACCTGTTTCAGGCCAGCCTTGCCGTCGGCGCCGTTGAGGATCTGCGACATTTCGAGAACGGGATTGGTGTTCGCATCGCTGCCGCCAAACAGATAATGCCCGGCGACCTCGGCATTCAGCAGGCCGATCGTTTCGGCCAGCAGGATTTCCGCCGTTGCCTGCGTGCTTGTCTGGCCATCCGCCTGAAGCTGAAAGTTGTTCAGATCCATCGTCGCCTTGCTCTCGATCCGCAGCGCTTCCAGCCGCTGAAGATTGAGATTGAGCGTCTTGATGTGAAGCCGGCTCATGGTGATCGTTTCCTCATAGGCTTCGATCCGTTGTGCCTTCTGCTTCAACTCCATGCTCAAGAGGCGTTGACTGCCGACGCCGCCATAGGTGGTGGACACCTTGCCGGACGCAAGCTGGGATGTCTTTTCCGTCAGCGCTGAACTCAGGCTGTTAAGCTGCTGCGTCAGGTAGCCTCTGGATGTGGTGATCGTACTGATACCCATTGCCTGCCCCTTAGACCGAGTTCAACAGCGTTTCAAACATCTCCCGGGCCGCCTTGAGCACCCGGGCATTCGACGTGTAGGCATTCTGCAGCTGGATCAGGAACCCAAGCTCTGCATCGACATCGACCGAATATTCTTCCTCATGCCGGATCGCCAGGTTCTGGGTCAGGGCCGTGTGGGATGCGGCGGCCTGCTTGCTGGTCTGGGCCTGCTCGCCCTGATAGGCGACAACCTGATTGACGAAATCGGAGACCGACCCGCGGAACGGCGAGCCCTCGGTGCCCAGTCCGGTCGACGAGGAGAAGAAGAAGTTCGTCTTGCTGATCGCATCGGCCAGAAACTGCGGACGGCTGCTGTCCTTTTCGGAGTTGCTGACCGGCGTGGTCTCATAGATCACCAGCTTGGAAGCGTCCTTGGGCAGCTCCGAATTGAGCATGATCGACCGGGCATAGCCGGTCTTTTGCCCGCCGGACTCCAGGGCACCGGTGTAAAGCGCCTCGCCTGCCCTGCCATCTGTAAAGAGCGCAAGGCCCAGTCCCTGATTGGAACTGCCGGTGACAGTCACATTCGCCTTCAGCGACGTTACGGAGGTGTTGGTCCCCGTGTCGCCCAGAATGCGCAGCTGGTCCGAGCCATTGTTGGCGACATCCAGATCCGTCGCGCCGAGCGCTGCAATCATCTGGGTGATGTAGTTGGCAGGATCACCACTCGAAATGTCGATGCCGAAAACCGTGTCGGAAGGATCGGCCGTGACGTTGGGATCCAGCGGCAGCAGCGCCGGATCCTGCACGGCAACGAAGGTCACATTGCGCTGAACACCACCAGAGTCGCGGTAGCTGAGAGACACCGTGTTGCCAGGCTGAAGGCCCGAAACGTCAAGCGTGAACCCGCTTTCGGGGGCGACAGTGGTCGCAGTGCCGGCCACATCCACGTTGGAAAATGCAAGTGACAGCTGCGAGGCAATCTCATCCAGCTGCGCCTGTGCCTCGACAAGCGTGTTGTCGCGCAAATCGACGAGCGCCATCAGCGAGCCGGAGCTGGACGTTCTGGACAGGTCCTGCGTAAGGCCACCGGGAGCTCTCAAGGTGATCTGGTTGCCGGACTGTCCAGGCAGAAGAGTGCTGGCCGGCGTGAAGCTCAGCGTCGAGGCCTTGCCATCCACAAACAGCGACTCGCCGTTGTTCGTGGTGATGTTGACCGTGTTGTTGTCGCCCTTGCTGATCCGGATATCCAGGTAGCCGCTCAGCTGCTCCAGATACCGGTCGCGTTCATCCAGCAGGGAAACCTCGGAAACACCCGCGGTCTGGGACCTGGAGATCTTGGCTTCAATGTCCTGCAGCTGCTTCAGCAGCTGATTGACCTCGCCCACCTGAGAGGCAATGGTCCGGTCTGCCTCCTTGCGCATGTCCTCGAAGACGCGATAGGTCGAGTTCAGCTCCTTGGCCATAAGGTTGGCGGTGCTGAGAACCTCCTGCCGGGCGGCATAGCTGTCGGGAGACGTAACAAGAGCAGCCAGAGACGTGTTGAGCCTGGACATCAGCGAAGGCAGAGACCCTGCATCCGCAAGTGTGCCGAGCGTGGCATCCATCCGGTCTGTGTAACTGGCCTTGGTGGTGGAATAGGCCGTATCTGCACGGCTGTTCCAATAGGCCATCTGGATGGATTCATTGACTTGGCGCGTGATGTCACTCGACAGGATGCCGGAGACATTGCCATTCTTGTCAAAGTAGACATTGGCCGTGATCCGCTTGGCCGTGTAGCCTTCGGTCTTGGCATTGGCCACATTGGCCGCAGTCAGGTCGATCTGCTTCTGATTGTAGTTCAGACCGAACAATGCCGTATTCAGCGCCGAAGTCAGACCCATTTCACGCCTCCGAAGTCCTTTGGAAGCGGCGGCGCACCTTCCTGGGCGCCGCCTGCACGATCAGTCAGCCTGATCAGCGGATCATGTTGAGAGCATCCGTCAGCATCTTGTCCGAGGAGGTGATGACCTTGGAGTTGGCCGAATAGGCCTGCTGGGTGATGATCAGCTTGGAAAACTCGGTCGCGATGTCCGAGTTCGAAGATTCGAGGTTATTGGCGAGAACTGCACCGCCTTCGCCGAATTTCGGCTCGCCGGACGTCGGCGTGGCCGCGAAGGCTGCACCATCGACGCGGCGCAGATTCTGCTCGGCCTGGAAGGTCGCAATCGGAATCTCGTAGACCGCGCGCTGCTGATTGTTCGAGTAGGACGCGGTGATCCGGCCGGCCTCATCGATCGACAGGCTGACAACCTGACCGGCCGGATAGCCGTTCTGCTGGATATCAAGGCTGCTGACGATACCGGCGTCATCGTTGAACTGGGTCAGCGAGCCATTGTCGAAGGACAGTTCCACGTTCCCCGCATTCACGCCGCCAACGGTAAGGTTGTCGATGGTGAAGCTGGTCGCCGATGCCGTGTTCGGGGCAGAAGGTGTCAAGGTGTTCATGACGCCCGAAGCGGTGAAGTCAACCTCACCGACGAGGCTCCAGGCGGTCGCCGTCGCAGGGGCGGTTTCGCCGGTGTTGTAGTAAAGGTTCCAGGTGTTCGCCGAAGTCTGCGCCCAGCGGAGCGACACGCTCACCGGGGCACCGTTTGCATCATAGACGGTCTTGGAGCCGCCGGAGATGGAGGAGTCCACGAAGGCCTGCTGATCCGCCACGGTGATGTCGGACGTGGTCGTGATCGACGTGGAGCCGCCCGTCTGGAGGTACTGGCTGCCCGGGGTGTTACCGGCTGCGACCGCACGGTTTGTCTTGGGGAAGGTCGGCAGGTTGGCCTGATAGGTCATCTCCGTCGTTGCCTTCGACGGCATCGGCTTGTCATCAATCTGGATCACCGAAGGCGCATCACCGATGGCGTTGCCCGTCAGCGGATCCAGCGGGAAGCCCTTCAGGTAGTAGCCCGAGCTGTTGACGAGGTAGCCAGACTGATCCCGCTCGAAGTCACCAGCGCGGGTGTAGTACTGGGTGTCGGCAAAGGTGGTCTTGCCATCCACCACATCGGAAGCCTGGGTCACCACGAAATAGCCGGGGCCGTTGATCGCCATATAGGTATCGACCTGAGCCTGCACGATCGGGCCAGCCACCGTATTGGTGGCACGCGAGGTGGCCGCGGTGGTGCCGCTCTGCTGCTTGGCCTGGGTACCGCCACCACCGCCGGCAACCATTTCCGAGAAGGTGGTGTCGAGGCGCTTGAAGCCCACGGTCTGAGAGTTGGCAACGTTGCCGGAGATGTTCTCAAGCGCCCTTGACTGCGCCGCCAGCCCGGAGATTGCTGCGTTGATAGCCCCGTAAATACCCATGATGAATCCTCGTCAGCACTGGAACCCGAAGGTTTTTCCTGCCCTGACTTGGCAAAGGCCGTGCCATTTCCAACCGGAAACATAAGTCACTGTTTTTATTTCATATTTTTTCTGACCGCTGTTTCCGGAATAGAAAGTCACCGGAACTTTCCTGCCGGTGAGGGAAGAAACTGCCGGGCGCAACCGGCAATTCCGTCCCTGCCCGGCAAGGCTTGCATGGGGACGGGCGCCCCCCTACTCTGCCCGCAACAGTCAGTTTGCGAGGCACGCATGCGCTTTGAGGGAACACGGGATTACATCGCCACGGACGACCTGCGGGTCGCGGTCAATGCGGCGGTGGCGCTGGAGCGGCCGCTGCTGGTGAAGGGGGAACCGGGCACGGGCAAGACCGTTCTCGCCCATGAAGTCGCCAGGGCTCTTGGTGCACCGCTGCTGGAATGGCACGTCAAGTCCACCACCAAGGCGCAGCAGGGCCTTTACGAATATGACGCCGTCTCCCGCCTGCGCGACAGCCAGCTGGGCGATGAGCGGGTGCGCGACATCCGCAACTACATCCGCAAGGGCAAGCTCTGGGAGGCCTTTGAAAGCCCGGTGAAGCCGGTGCTGCTCATCGACGAGATCGACAAGGCCGACATCGAGTTCCCCAATGATCTCCTGCAGGAACTCGACCGGATGGAGTTCTTCGTCTACGAGACCGGCGAAATGGTGAAGGCCCGCCAGCGGCCCGTGGTGATCATCACCTCCAACAACGAGAAGGATCTGCCGGACGCCTTCCTGCGACGCTGCTTCTTCCACTACATCCGCTTCCCGGACCGGGAGACCATGGCGGAAATCGTTGCCGTGCATTTCCCTGGCCTCAAGGACAAGCTGCTGCGCGAGGCGCTGAACCTCTTCTATGACATCCGCGACGTGGCGGGCCTGAAGAAGAAGCCCTCAACCTCCGAGCTGATCGACTGGATCAAGCTGCTGCTCAATGAGGATATCGATGCTGACGCGCTGCGCGAGCGCGATCCGCGCAAGCTTGTCCCGCCGCTGCATGGCGCCCTGCTCAAGAACGAGCAGGACGTGCATCTGTTCGAGCGGCTGGCCTTCATGGCCCGGCGGGAGCAGCGCTGAGATGGCCTTCAGGGCGGCTCTGACGAGATGGCACCGCGTGGCGGCAATTTCTGCCGCGCTGGCTTTTGCCCCGGCCGTCCTGCCTGCCTCTGCCCAGACCGCGGCACCATCCGTGCAGAACGAATACGAGGCCGGCTGGATCAACGACGCGCAGGGCATGCGCCATTTCACCGGTTTCCGGTGCCCCAACGAGGTCGGCGGGCTGACCCGGTCAAAGGTGATGCCCACGGTCAACAGCCGTGTCGCCAGCTGCATCTATGTGGATGAAACGGGCGGCATTCAGGTAGTGGTCAGCGCCTTCCAACAAGGCATGGCCCGGCGCGAGGCAGGCAAGTTCAAAACCGGGTATCAGGCGGCGGGCTATAAGGAGCTTGATCTCTCCGGCATCGCCGCCAGCGGCATCACTTTCACCACGGGCGGCGACCAGAGCCGCATGCTGTGTGAAACCCTGTGGCCCATGTCCGGTAAGCATGCGGACTACACCGTCTGGATCCATTACTCCCTGCCCTTCCACGAGCAAGCCGTCGAGCCCGCCTTCAATGCGGTGGTGGAGATGCTGAAGGCACAGAACTGATTTCCTACGTGGAACCACAGGGCTGCCTTGCCAGAGGGCGCCGCACCCCTCAGGATGGCTGCGACAAATGCCAACCGGAGACACGCCCTTGCCGCGACTGCTGCTTCTGCGCCATGCCAAATCCGACTGGAGCACATCGGGGCTTCATGATCATGACCGCCCGCTTAATGCGCGGGGCGAGGATGCCGCACGGCGGATGGCGCGCTGGATTGCGGAGGAAGGCCTCCAGCCGGATCTCATTCTATGCTCCACCGCCCTGCGCACCCGCATGACGCTGGCAGCCCTGCTGCCGGTGCTGGGGCATGAGGTGGAAATCCGCCTGACGCGGCGCATCTATGAGGCCAGCGAGAGCGATTACATCAGCTTCCTGCGTGATGAGGGCGGCGAGGCGGAAACCCTGATGCTGATCGCCCACAATCCGGCCACCCATGACACGGCCTGCGAACTGGCCATTCCCGGCTCCGGCGTTGGCTGGGCGGCACTGGAAACCAAGTTCCCGACCGGCGCCCTCGCGGTGCTGGAAAGCCCTTCCCCCTCCTGGTCCGGCCTGCTGCCGCTGAGCTGCACGCTGCAGCATTTCATCCAGCCGCGCCTTCTGCCGGAGTGATCCGCTCTCCGGCGCATTTGCGCAAGGGGTCCGGCCTTCCCATATGAAGGCCGGAGACACAGGATAGACATGAAACTCTCTTCCCTTGCCGATGAGGCGCTGCTGGCGCTGGAGAACCTGGCCGAAAGCGCATCCGGTCTTGGCGTGCCCACCTTGCGGCTGGGCGTGACCGGCCTTGCGCGGGCCGGCAAGACCGTGTTCATCACCGCCCTCGTCCATAATCTGCTGCATGGCGGGCGCCTGCCGCTGTTCGATGCCGCAGCCGGGCGGCGCATCACCCGCGTGTCGCTGCAGCCGCAGCCGGACGATGCCGTGCCGCGCTTCGACTATGAGGCGCATGTGGACGCACTGGTGAAGGAGCGGATCTGGCCCCAGTCCACCCGGCAGGTGTCGGAACTGCGGCTGACCATCGAATATGAATCGGCCTCCTTCCTCACCCGCAAGCTCGGGCGCGGCAAGCTGCATCTCGACATCATCGACTATCCCGGCGAATGGCTGCTGGACCTGCCGCTGCTGACGAAGGACTACCGCCAGTTCAGTGCCGAGGCGATGGCTCTGGCCCGCTCGCCTGCCCGTGCGTCCGTGGCCTTGCCTTATCTCTCGGAGCTGGCACGGCACGACCCGGCAGCCCCTGAAAGCGAAACAGATGCGCGGGCGCTGGCCAAGGCCTTTACCGCCTATCTCGCCGGCTGCCGGGCAGAAGAACATGCCCTCTCCATGCTGCCTCCGGGCCGCTTCCTGATGCCGGGCGATCTTGACGGCTCCCCCGCCCTCACCTTCGCCCCGCTGGCCCTGCCGGAGAGCGGACAGGCACCGGCAGGCTCGCTCTGGGCCATGATGGAACGGCGCTACGAGGCCTACCGCAAGCATGTGGTGCGGCCCTTCTTCCGCGAGCACTTCGCCCGGCTCGACCGGCAGATCGTGCTGGTGGATGCGCTGCAGGCGCTGAACGCCGGACCTGATGCCCTGCGCGATCTGGAGACGGCGCTGGGGCAGGTCCTCACCTCTTTCCGTCCCGGCAAGGCAAGCTGGCTGGCCTCGATCCTGACCCGCCGGATCGACCGCATCCTCTTTGCCGCCACCAAGGCCGACCACCTGCACCGGGACGATCACGACCGGCTGGAAGCCATCCTGAAACGGCTGGTGACGCGGGGCATCGAGCATGCCGAATTCAGCGGCGCCGAGGTGGATGTGCTGGCACTCGCCGCCGTCCGGGCGACCCGCGAGGCCACCGTCCGACACGCCGGCGAAGAGCTTCCGGCCATCCTCGGCACGCCGCTTCCGGGCGAGCGCGTCAACGGTGACAGCTTCGATGGAAAGACCGAAATCGCCATGTTCCCCGGTGACTTACCATCAGATCCGGAATCACTTTTCCAATCGCTTGAATCAAATTCTGCGCGAGTTCAGAGCCTTGAATCTGAATCAGAACGTGAAGCACATGCACGCCTTGATTCATCACATGAAGACAGCCTGCGCTTCGTCCGCTTCCGCCCCCCGCATCTGGAGCGCACGGCAGAGGGGCTGACGCTGTCCCTGCCTCATATCCGGCTGGACCGGGCGCTCAACTTCCTGATCGGAGACCGCATCGCATGAGCGAGGAGACCCGCAAGCCCCGCCGCCCCACGGCTTTCCGCCTTGATGACGAGCGGGTACGATTTGACGACGGCTCGCTCGGCGCGCCCTTGCGCAACGAGGCCCGCATCGTGCCCAGCGGTGAGCCGGAGGAAAACGCCCTTCTGCCCGCCGAACCACGCTCCGCCCCCTTGCGCTTTGGCCGCTGGCTGGCAGGCGGCCTTCTCGGCCTTGCCATGCTGGCCCTCGGCCTCTCGGTGGATGCCCTCATCCGCGACCTCTTCGCCCGCACGGACTGGCTGGGCTGGCTGGGGCTCGCCCTCACCGCGCTGGCAGTTCTCGGTTTCCTCGGACTGGCGGTGCGCGAGGTCTTCGGCCTGATGCGCCTGTCCCGCATCACCCATCTGCGGCAGGCGCTGGCAGATGCGGCAGAGGCCGATGATGCCAAAGCCGCCCGCGCCGCGCTGGCGGATCTGATTGAGCTCTACAAGGACCGGCCCGAGACAGCCCGTGGGCGTGCGGCGCTCAAGGCGCATATGGCTGAAGTGATCGACGGGCGCGATCTGGTCGTGCTGGCCGAACGGGAGATCCTTGCCCCGCTGGATGCCGCCGCCCGGCGCATCGTCAGCGACAGCGCCAAGCGCGTCTCCGTCATCACCGCAGTCAGCCCGCGTGCTGCGCTCGATCTGGTGGTGGTGCTTTCGGAAAACATCCGCATCATCCGCCGCCTCTCGGCGCTTTATGGTGGGCGGCCCGGCACGGCCGGCTTCCTGCGCCTTGCCCGGCAAGTGGGCGCGCATCTGGCCGTTACCGGTGGCATGGCGGCAGGTGACAGTATTGTCTCGCAGGTGCTAGGCCATGGGCTGGCTGCCAAGCTCTCCGCGCGGCTGGGCGAAGGCGTCATCAACGGCCTGCTGACCGCCCGCATTGGTGTCGCCGCTACGGATGTCTGCCGCCCTGCCCCCTTCATCGGCCAGCGCGGCCCGCGCATTTCGGATTTCCTGTCCGAACTGACCCGCAGCAGCGGGGACGCAAAGGACGGCAAGACAGAATAGTCTGGCGCTGCGAAACCTCCCCTTGATCCCGGTCAAGGCATCACTTGATGCTTCTGTTAGCCTGCTTCGGTTGAAATGGCTGAGGAGGCAAGCCCATGGACGATCGCACTGTAACCCGCAAGCCGCGCAGCACCCGCACCGCGCCCGCTAAGGATGCAGCTTTCCCGGTGACCGCAGACAAGGCCGAGACAGCACCCGTGACCGTTGCAGAGATGCCGGCAGAGACACTCACGGCACCGCAGCCGGAGACAGAACCAGCCGCAGCTCCGGAAACTGCCCCTGAACCGGCCGTTGCCCCGGTTCCCTCCAAAACGCGTAAGACGCTGGCCGAACTGCGCCATGACCCGGCAGCGATCCATGAACTGTTTGAGAGCGGCAAGTATCCATACGCCAGCCCCATGCGGCGGGAGCCCTATGAGCAGCGCAAGGCAAAACTTCAGGCCGAGTTGCTGAAAGCGCAGCGCTGGATCAAGGAAACCGGTCAGCGCGTCGTCATCCTGTTTGAGGGCCGCGACGCAGCCGGCAAGGGCGGCACGATCAAGCGCTTCATGGAGCACCTGAATCCGCGCGGCGCCACCGTCGTTGCCCTGCAGAAGCCGACAGAACAGGAAGCCTCCCAGTGGTATTTCCAACGCTACATCAATCACCTGCCGTCGGGCGGCGAAATGGTCCTGTTCGACCGGTCCTGGTACAACCGGGCGGGCGTGGAACGCGTCATGGGCTTTTGCAGCGCCAGCCAGTATCTGGAGTTCATGCGCCAGTGCCCGGAGATCGAGCGCATGATGGTGCGCGACGGCATCCACCTGTTCAAATACTGGTTCTCCGTCAGCCGTGATGAGCAGCGCCGCCGCTTCATGGAACGCCAGACCGACCCGCTGAAGCAGTGGAAGCTGTCGCCCATCGACATTGCCTCGCTGGACAAGTGGGACGACTACACCGAGGCCAAGGAGGCGATGTTCTTCTACACCGACACCGCCGATGCGCCCTGGACCATCGTCAAGTCCGATGACAAGAAGCGCGCCCGGCTGAACTGCATGGAGCATTTCCTCAATTCCCTGCCCTATCCGGACAAGGACACCCATCTCGTCGGCGAGCCGGACCCGCTGATCGTGGGTGCAGCCCACCATGTCATCCGCCACGACACCCATGTGCTTGGCAAGACTTTGCATCCGGGAATAAAATCCGGCGGGTAATGCCAAGGCTTTCGATGCTGACGCATCACGCCTTGAAATTGCCCCGGCGCCGCACGGGCCATACCAAAAGCAATCTCGACAGGCGTGATGGACAGGCCTAACCTCTGGACATGTTCATCACGTTCTTCTCAGAGCTGAAAAACGCCGGCGTGCCGGTATCCTTGCGGGAATATCTCGATCTCATGCGTGCGCTGGAGCTGAATCTGGCCGGGCGGCGGGTGGAGGATTTCTATTATCTCGCCCGCTCCGCGCTGGTGAAGGACGAGAGCAATCTTGACCGGTTCGACCGGATCTTCTCGCAGGTCTTCAAGGGCCTTGATCTCCTCTCCGATGCGCCGCAGGCGGACATTCCCGAGGAATGGCTGCGCAAGCTGGCCGAAAAGCACCTCTCCGATGAGGAAAAGGCGCTGATCGAAAGCCTTGGCGGCTTCGACAAGCTGATGGAGACGCTGAAGCAGCGGCTCGAAGAGCAAAAAGAGCGCCATCAAGGTGGCAACAAGTGGATCGGCACCGCCGGCACCTCACCTTTCGGGGCCTATGGCTACAATCCTGAAGGTATCCGCATCGGCCAGGCCGAGAGCCGCCACCGGCGCGCCGTCAAGGTCTGGGACAAGCGCGAGTTCAAGGACCTCGATGATACGGTTGAACTGGGCACCCGCAACATCAAGGTCGCGCTGAAGCGCCTGCGCCGCTTTGCCCGCACGGGTGCAGCCGATGAACTGGATCTCGACGGCACCATCCGCGCCACCGCCCACAAGGGCCTGCTCGACGTGAAGATGCGCCCTGAAAGGCGCAACGCTGTGAAGGTACTGCTGTTTTTCGATATCGGCGGGTCTATGGACGACCATATCCGCATCTGTGAAGAGCTGTTTTCCGCCGCACGCTCGGAATTCAAGGTGATGGAGCATTTCTACTTCCACAATTGCCTCTATGAGCATGTGTGGAAGGAAAACCGCCGCCGCCATTCCGAACGCATGTCCACCATGGACGTGCTGCACAAGTACCCGGCAGACTACAAGGTAATCTTCGTCGGCGACGCCTCGATGAGTCCCTATGAAATCGCTTACCCGGGCGGTTCAGTCGAGCACTGGAATGAGGAAGCGGGCGCCGTCTGGATGCAGCGGATCACCAGCCTCTACAGCCGTGCGGCATGGCTCAATCCGGTGCCGGAAGCCCACTGGGACTACACCCATTCCATCCGCATGATGCGTGAGCTGATGGGCGGGCGCATGTATCCCATGACCCTTGAAGGTCTGACGGACTCCATGCGCGAGCTGGCGCGGTAAGGGTGCTCTCCGGCAAACGCGAAAAACACCCCATCACGGCTGAAACCTCACTTCTCGGGGCGCAGCACCAGCACCGAGCACGGAGCATGACGGACAACGTGGGCGGCGTTGGAACCGATGAGATAGGTGGCAAGGCCCGGACGGTGGGATTCCATCACGATGAGACCCGCCTTGATGAAGCGCGCTTCCTCGATGATCTCGTGATAGACGCTGCCGCTGCGCACCACACCCGAGACGCGGCCATCCGGCAGTCCCATGCCCTTGGCCAGTTCTTCCAGCATGGCGCGGGTTTCGCCCATGGCCTTGCTCTCGAAATCTTCCGGCAGATAGCTGGCGATGAAGCCCTGAGTCTGCGCCAGAACCGCGACGAGGCGGACCTTGCTGCCATAGTCCTTGGCAAAGCGGGCAGCTGCTTCCAGAGCCGGAGCGGAAAACTTCGGTTCAGCCGGGTCTATCGGGACCAGAATGGTGTCGAACATGGCACGTCTCCTCATTGCTTTTCATTGAGCCGGGAGAAGCTTGCCTTCCGGCCCGGCTTCCTGCGTTGAGGAAGATCAAGATTTTTGCAGCTTTTCGATGAACTCCTGCCGCTGGCGGCAGAACCGGGCAAGCCGGCTCATTGTGCCGAATACATGGTTCCAGCCTTTGCTGACCTTGCGCGGAATCGCTGGATCTGTGCCTTTGGAGAAACACTGCCCCGCCGCAGAAGACGGGCGCAAGATATCCTTCCCCTTCTGGCATGGCCGATCATGAGCTTCTTTACGAAAACCGCAGACCCGATGACCGCATCCACTGGCTGGCGCTCGCCGCTCATGCTGCTGATGCTCATGGCCGGGGCGATGCAGCTGTCCTTTGCCGGATGGTGGAACCTCGTCAACAATTTCGCCGTGCACGAACTGGAGTTCACGGGCCGCGAGATCGGTATCCAGCAGTCGATCCGCGAGATCCCAGGCTTTCTCGCCTTCACGGCCGTCTATCTGCTGCTGGTGATGCGCGAGCAGACACTGGCCTATGTCTCCCTCGCCTTTCTCGGGCTTGGTGTTGCGGCCACCGGCTACTTCCCGTCAGCAATGGGCTTCTACCTGACGACCTTCATCATGTCTGTGGGCTTTCATTATTATGAGACCATGGCCCAGTCGCTCTCGCTGCAATGGCTGCCAAAGGCGACGGCGGCGGCCGGCATGGGCAAGATCCTTGCGGTGGGTGCCTTTGCCCAGCTCATCGCCTATTCGCTGATCCTCGTGGGCTGGAAAGCTTTCGAACTCAGCTTCACCACCGTTTTTCTCATCTCGGGCCTCACCACATTTGTCGCACTGGCAGCGCTTCTCGTCATCTTCCCGCGTTTCCGGGAAGGCGTGCCGCAGCACAAGAAGCTGGTACTGCGCAGGCGCTACTGGCTCTACTACGCCCTCACCTTCATGGCCGGTGCGCGGCGGCAGATCTTCACGGTCTTTGCCGGTTTCCTGATGGTGGAACGCTTCGGTTATGACGTGCATGAGGTGGCAGGCCTCTTCCTGATCAATGGCCTCGTCAACATGTTGATCGCCCCGAAGATCGGATCGATGATCGTGCGCATCGGGGAGCGCCGGTCACTGGCAATCGAATATTCCGGCCTCTTCTGCGTCTTCGTGGGCTATGCCTTCGTCACCAATGCCCATGCGGCTGCGGCACTTTATGTGATCGATCACATGTTCTTCGCCATCGCCATTGCCATGCGCACCTATTTCCAGAAAATCGCCGATCCGGCCGACATCGCCCCCACCGCAGGCGTTGCCTTCACCATCAACCACATCGCGGCAGTTTTCATTCCGGTGGTGTTCGGCCTGCTCTGGCTGGTATCTCCGGCGGCGGTGTTCCTGGCAGGAGCCGCCATGGCGCTCGTCAGCCTCGCCCTCTCCCGCCTCATTCCGCTCAACCCGGATACTGGCAACGAGGTCGACCTCCCCTGGCGGCGCACATTGCGCCCGGCGGAGTGAGGGCTATCTGAGGCTGGGAGTAAATCCGGAGAAAGGCCCGCTGGGCACACAGCCAGCCAAACCCACCGCGCCGCCCCGGCCTTGAGCCGGGGCCCCAACTCGGCAAAATATCTGAAACGCTGGCGCTCTGCGTCCATCACAGGCCCTGGCACAAGGCCGGGGCGGCGCGGAGAGTTAGCGCCTCCATAAACAAAACGGCAGGCCTCAAGCCTGCCGCGGCATTCCCGTTTCCGGGCAGGCCTCAGGCCTGCCGCTGCATCCCTGTTTCCGGGCAGGCCTCAGGCCTGCCGCTGCATCCCTGTTTCCGGGCAGGCCTCAGGCCTGCCGCTCCGGGACATGCACCACGATGCCGTCGAGATCATCACTCATCTTGATCTGGCAGGACAGGCGCGAATTGGGCTTAACGTCATAGGCGAAGTCCAGCATGTCCTCTTCCATCGGGTCCGGAGAACCTGCACGGTCCGTCCAGGCGTCGTCCACATAGACATGGCACGTGGCGCAGGCGCAGGCGCCGCCGCATTCGGCCTCAATGCCGGGGACCATGTGCTTGATGGCACTTTCCATAACGGTGGCGCCGCTTGAGGCCTCCACATCATGGCGGGCACCGTCAGCGGTGATGAATGTGATTTTCGGCATGATGATCGCGTCCATCCTGCGGGGGGAAGATTGATCCACACGACATAAAGGTTCGGACGCAAAGGTCAAGAACCGCGCACGCGGCAAAAGAGCGGGATCAGCCCTCGATCAGTTCGCGGATGAAATCGTTCGTCTCGCCCACGAGGCTGACGAGCGTCAGGAAGGCAGGGGAACTCCCCTCCCGCAGTTCTTCTTCCACCGTGTCGCAGACATCGGCCAGGCGCAGCGCCCCGATGCCGCGCGCCGAACCCTTGAGGCTGTGCACCAGATCGGCCTGGTGCTGGCGGTCATCGGCGGCGGAGAGTTCACTGATCAGCGTCTTCGAGCGGGCGAGGAAAAGCTTGAGAACCTCCTGCTGGAGTTCCCGGTTGCCAAGGGTGTTCGTTGCAAGCTGCGCAAGATCGATCGGGGCATGCCCCCCGTGACGGACAAAGCGGTCCGTGCTGCCCTTGCTGGCCATATTCGCCATCCCAGCCACCCCATTACTCATGAACACAGGCCGGGGCTCGGCCCGGCTTCCTCAGGTTTTGTTACCCGAATGAATGCCCGCCTGTCCGCAAAGGTGAGGTTAAGATCCCCAGCTCAAACCGTTGCCAATCCGCCTCTCTGCGCAACAAAGTGAATCTTTGGTTAACACGGATAAAGGAATTTTAGACATTCGCGCAGGCAAGCCTCCTCCAGCCCGCCCTCCGGACGCGCAGCTGCCGTGAAATGGCAGGCGCTGCCGCCCTGCAGGGGCTATTTCCCGGAAGCGGCGAGGACGGCCTTGCGTCCTGCCTCCGTCAGGCGGCAGACGAGCCAGTCCGGCTTGATTGGGTTGGAAAACCAAGGCTCTGCCCAGCCTGCGGCCATACAGGCGCGGATCGTAGCAGGGGGAATGGTGCGCCCCTCATCGTCAAAAAGTGGAAGTTTTCCACCGGCCTGCGCCAAGCCTCTGGCAAGCCACTTGAGCTGTGCCGCAGAGGGTTTTTTCGCACCAGCTGCCTCAGGTCCGGCGCTGTCTGCGGGCCCGCCTGAGGACGATCTTACGTTGCGTTGACTCATGGTTTCACCACCTCCGGCAGGCTGACTCACAATGGCGTTTCTTGTTCCTTAACGCAGATTGTGCCATTACGTTGTCTGATGCGGCAAGATGGGGAAAAGGCCGCCTGACTCAGCGTCAGGCAGCCGATGCGGCGGCACCCTGTCCTGTCATGTCCAAGCGGCGGACGGTTTCTGCGTCAGAATCGAGGCGGAGGCAGACCCGGAACGGCGCGGGAAAAAGTGCTCGGTGGCTCAGGCCTCCGATTTGTAATGAGTTCGGATGTGAGGCGATCCAGATGGCAAATCCCCCGAAGGTGAAAGACCCGGCGGAAGCGGCACTGTCGGCAGTTGAAGAGGCGCTGAAGCTCGACTTCGGCGGCCCCGCAACGGCAGCAGGCAGCGAAGACGGGGCCCGTGCGGCCCTTGGCGAAGCGGCACGCGCGGAAAGACCGGGCAGCGGATCTGCTGATGCAGCAGACAGCACGGCGTCCAGCGAAGGGCGCCGGGGCCGGGGACGCGGCGGACGCCCGCCTGCGGCCAATGACGACCGCCGCACCATCGGCAACCTGATCTTCGCCCTGCAGCGCCGGCCGTCGGCTGCCCCCTTCTGGGTGGCGCTGGTGCTGAGCGTGGTCTGGGGAGCCATCGGGTCGATCCTCACCATCTCCAGCTTCGGCACGCAGATCGAAGCCCTGTCCAGCGGCGCGGGCCTCTCCGCAGCCCCCGGCCTGGTGCTTGCCGGCGTTGCCATTGCCGTACCGGTCCTGTTCTTCTGGGTCATGGCCATGATGATCTGGCGTGCGCAGGAAATGCGCATCGTCGCCCGTGGCATGACGGAAGTGGCCCTGCGCCTCGCAGAGCCGGAAGACATGGCCAAGGAATCGGTTCTGTCCGTCGGTCAGGCCATCCGCCGCGAAGTCGCTGCGATGGGCGACGGCATCGAGCGGGCCATTGCCCGCGCCAGCGAGCTGGAAGTCCTCGTCCATAACGAAGTCTCCTCGCTCGAGCGCTCCTACAACGACAATGAGCTGAAGATCCGCGCCCTCATCGAGGAACTGGTCAGCCAGCGCGAGGCCATCCTCGCCAATGCCGACCGGGTGCGCGATTCCATTTCCGGCGCTCACGAGAGCTTTGCCGGCCAGCTGTCCGCCACGTCGGAAGAAATTGCCCGCACCGTCGAGACGGCCACCTCCCGTCTGGTGGGCGCCGTGGAAGACCGCATCAACGAGCTGACCAGCTCCGTCGACAGCCGCATCGACGCGCTCAGCTCCTCGCTCAATGCCTCCGGTTCCGAACTGGTCGACGCCCTCACCGACCGCGCCGGCGACTATGTGGCCCGCCTCACCTCTTCGGGCAGCGAACTGGTCGACAACCTGTCGCGCACCGGCAATGACATGTGGGAGACGCTGACCACCCGCGGCAAGGAGGTCAACGACCGCTTTGCCGAAACGGCCAGCAACTTCGTCGAGACGCTGGATGTGCGCGGCGGCGAAATCACCACCACCCTCACCCTGCGCACGCAGGAATTCACCGAGGCGCTGGAGCGTACCGGCAATTCCGTCGGCGAGACCATTGCCCTGCGCGGTGACGAGATCAACGCAACCCTGTCCCTCACCTCGGGCCGCCTGATCGACACCATCTCCGCCCGGACCGATGAGCTGATCACCACCGTCGACACCCGCGTGTCGCAGCTGGATGCTTCGCTCAGCGACACCGGCGAGCGCGTGGTCAGCAGCATCACCGAGCGTGGCCAGGCCGTTACCGACGCCATCTCCTTCAAGGGCGCCGAGATCGTCGAAACCCTCGCAGAGCGCAGCTCCGAGGTCGCAGAGATCCTGCGCGGCACCGGCGAATCCATCGTTGTGGACCTGTCCCTGCGCGGCGGCGAAATCGCCTCCAAGCTCGATGCAACCTCCTCCAGCCTCGCCGAGACCATCACCGGCCGCGGCGGCGACCTGGCGGACCGCCTTGGCTCCATCAGCGAGCGCATCGAGACGGCCATCACCGTGCATGGCGCCGAACTCGACACCCGCCTTGGCGCCCGCGGCACCGAAATGGCCCTGCTCATCGAGAGCCAGACCATCGGCTTCCGCGAGACGCTGCAGGCAGCATCCTCCGAAATCTCCAGCTCGCTCGGCCAGCGCACTACGGAACTTGCCCAGAAGCTGGCCGAAACCGGCACCGAACTCGCCCGCCTCATCGGCACCCGCGGCGAGCGCGTCAGCGCCGACATCGGCTCCGTGGGCGACCGCATCGCCGAGACCATGGAACTGCGCGGCCAGGCCCTGCAGGAAGGTCTTGCAACCCACCTCACCGAGCTGGAAAAGATTGTCACCGAGCGCGGCTCGCAGCTGGTCGAAAGCTTCGACAGCCGTTCGACCGTGCTGGCGCAGACGCTCGACAGCCGTCTCGAAACCCTCGACCAGACCTTCGAGCACCGCGTTGGCGGGCTTGACCTGGCACTCGACAGCCGCATCAGCCGCATCGACCAGACCTTCGATGCACGCATCGGCGGACTGGAGACGACCCTCAGCGACAACATCAACCGCTTTGACCAGACCTTCGAAGCCCGGGCCAGCAGCCTTGACGCTGCCCTCGACAGCCGCCTTGGCCGTCTGGACCAGACCTTCGACAGCCGCATCACCACGCTCGACACGGCGCTGGGTGACAGCATCCACCGTCTGGACCAGACCTTCGAAATCCGCGCCAGCGGCCTTGATGCCTCGCTCGACAGCCGCATCAACAGCCTGGATCTGACGCTGGAGCAGCGCACGGCTGCCTTCGAGGCGGCGCTGGAAACCCGCACGGTCATGCTGTCCGACGCGATCAGCACCCGCACGGAACTGCTCAGCGAAACGCTGGAACAGAAGTCGCGCACCATTGCCGACGTTCTGGCCGACCGCTCCGACGCAATCACCTTCGAGTTGGCACGGCGCGTGGAAACGGCTGGCGAATCCCTCGCCGACAAGGCCGACACCGTGGGCCGCCTCATCGGCGAGCGCGTGGATCAGGCCGCCGAAGCCATCTCCGAGAAGGCCGATCATCTCGCTCAGAGCATGATTGCCGGCACCGAGCGGATCGACCAGACCCTCGACAGCCGCGCCCGCCAGATCAGCGAAACCCTGATTGCCCGCACCCGCGAGATCGCCAAGGCCTTCGTCGATGGCCAGACCGAGATGGCGCAGGCACTCGACAGCCGTCTGGACGAGGCAGGCTCCGTCCTGGCCCGCCAGAGCGCGGAACTGACCGAGTCCCTCTCCGAGCGGATTGCGGAAATCAACGTGTCGCTGGGCGCCAAGGTCTTCGAAGTGGCCGAAACCCTCGACAGCCGCGCCAGCCAGCTGGAAACGGTGCTGACCGACCGCCTGTCCTCCATCACCGGCACCCTGTCGTCGGAGACCGAGCGCGCCCGTCTGGTTCTGACCGAGGCCATGCAGGATGCCACCTCGACGCTGAGCGGCGAGAGCACCCGTGTCCGCGAGATGGTGCTCGACGCCGTCACGCAGGCCGCTTCCGCCCTCTCCGAAGAGCGCAGCCGCACCGTCGAGACGGTCAGCACGACCTTCTCCGACGTCACCGGCAAGCTGTCCGGCGAAGGCGACCGCCTGCGCCAGCTGGTGCTGGGCGCCGTGGGCGAAGCACGCGGCGTGCTGGTGGGCGAAAGCCAGCGGGCGGCAGAAACCGTTACCAGCGCCATGGCGCTGGCCACCGGTTCGCTGTCGGGCGAAGGCGAGCGCATCCGCGACATGGTTCTGACCGCAGTTGGCGAAGTGCGCGGCGTGCTGGAAGGCGAGAGCCAGAAGGCGGCCGAGAGCGTCACCGGCGCCATGACCGTTGCCACCGGCTCTCTCTCCGGCGAAGGCGAGCGCATCCGCAACATGGTGCTCAGCGCCGTTGCAGAAGCGGCCCGTTCCATGGCCGTGGAGAGCGAAAAGGCCCGCACGCTCTACGTCAGCACGCTGGCCGAATTCTCCGGCTCGCTCACCGGCGAAAGCGACAAGGTGCGCGGCGACCTCGCCCGCACGATTGCGGAAATCTCCGGCAACCTCAACGCCGAGAGCGAGCACGCCCGCGTCACCCTCACCCGCACCGTGGAAGAGATGCGCAATCTCATCTCCGGCGAGGCGGATTCGGTGCGCAGCCGCGTCAGCGGTGCCGTGCAGCAGGCCGCCGAGCTGCTGTCGCAGCGCGGCCATGCCGTTGCACAGGAAATGCTCGAAAAGGCTGCGGCCCTCAACGAGGCCTTCTCCTCGCAGAGCGCCGAGTTCAGCAAGCTCGTGGGTGAGGACGGCAACCATCTGGTGGCCGCCATCGAAACCCGCGCCAATGAACTCACCGGCCGTGTGTCCGAGATCCACCGCGCCATCCTCGACGCCATCTCCGTCAAGGGCCGCGACGTCACCGAGAGCTTCGCGCAGCGCGGCCTCGAGGCGACCCGTTCGCTGGTGGAAGCAGGCGACCGCATCATCAACGGCCTCGACGAGCGCAGCAACCGTGCCGTCAACGTGCTGGAAGAGACCAAGCTGCGCCTGGAAGCCGACGTTTCGGCCATCCTGGACCGCCTCGACCAGTCGAACAGCACGCTGCATCAGGTGATGGCCGATGCCGGGCAGAACCTGTCGGACGTGGAAACGAACCTGGCCCGCCGGGCCAGCGAGTTCCGCTCCGCCGTGGACCGTGCCGTCGCAGAAACCAGCTCCTCCACCGGCCTCATCGATGGTCAGGTCGGCGCGCTGCGGGATATCTCGACCACGGTTCTGGCCGACATCAAGGCCCTGTCGACCCGCTTCGACCAGCAGAGCCAGGATCTCATCAGCGCGGCCCGTCACCTTGAGGAGACGAACCGTCTGGTCGAGGGCCGCGTGGCCGAGCGCAAGACCGCCATTGAACAGGTGGCCGACACGCTGCTGGCCAAGACCGAAACGGTCGACACGCTGATGCGCACCTTCACCAGCACGCTGACGGAAACGCTGGACACGGCCGATGACCGGGCCCGCGAAGCCGCCACCATGCTCTCGGCCTCTGCCGAAGCCGCCTCGCGTCAGGTGGCCGAGCAGTTCGAATCCATGCGCCTCACCGCAGGCATGGAAGGCCAGCGCGCCCGCGATGCCATCCGCGCCGTGCAGGACGAGATCATGAAGGAAATGAGCCGCACCGTGACGGAAGCACAGGAGCGGTTCGGCGAAGCGGCAACCCGCATGCGGGACGTCGCCCGCGAAGTGCACCGCGAGTTGGAAGCAACCCGTCAGGAGTTGAAGCAGGGCGTTCTCAACCTGCCGGAAGAGGCGGAAGAGTCGTCTGCCGCCCTGCGCAAGGTCGTCAACGAGCAGATCCGCGCACTCAGCGAGCTGTCGGACATCGTTGCCCGCCAGTCCAACGCGCTGGATATCTCCCGCCCGCAGGAGCGTGCCGTTGCAGCCAGCGCAGCCCCGGCTGCCAGCTACAGCGCCCCGAGCCGTCCGGCCGCCCCTGCCCCGCGCAGCGAGCCGGAACCGCGGCCTGCCGCAACCCGCCGCCCGGCCGCAGCCCCTGCTCCCGAGCAGGCGCCGGAAGCTGGCAGCGGCAAGGGCTGGGTGAGCGATCTGCTGCGCCGCGCCTCGCGTGACGAGGATGGCGGCAAGGCAACCCGCACGCCGCTGCACATGGTCGAAAGCCTGAACTCGCTGTCCATGGACATCGCCCGGGCCATCGACCATGAGACCTTCATCGACCTGTGGGACCGCTACAAGCGCGGTGAGCGGCATGTCTTCACCCGCCGTCTCTACACCCTGCAGGGTCAGCAGACCTTTGATGAGATCCGCCAGAAATACGGCCGCGATCCGGAATTCCGCACGGCGGTTGACCGGTACATCGCCGATTTCGAGCAACTCCTCACCCAGGTCTCGCGCAATGACCGTGACAACATGCTGGGTCAGACCTACCTGACCTCGGACACGGGCAAGGTCTACACCATGCTGGCCCACGCAAGCGGCCGTCTGGACTGAACCAGTCTGACCTGAAACAACAAAGCCCGCCGGAGCGATCCGGCGGGCTTTTTGTTTAGGGCCGATGAGCACCCAGACGCAGCAGAGCGGGATCCGGCCGAAGGTTGCAGAACCAACAGGCAGGAAATCCCTCACAGGTCCCGGCACAAGGCCGGGACCTGTCAGGTGGGCACTGCTTCCTGCTCTTGCCACAACCTTTGAGCCAGGGTCCGCTCGCTCGCAGAGCGGTGAGGTTGAGGTCCGGCGCAAAGGCTTGCCGCGGCCGGGGCCTGCCGCCGGGCAACAGACAATTTCATCTTCTCTGCAAACGAGTAGGCCCCGGCTCGCGCTGCGCTTGGCCGGGGTGACTTCAGACCAAGGCTCTGAGATGCTTACGCATCACGCCTTGAAAATGCTCAAACGCCGCACAGGCTTGACCAACTCCCGGTGAGGCAAGCTCATCGGGAGTTGGTATCAGTGCCGGTTACCAGTGTCCTGCCTCAGGCCCCGGCACACGTCAAACCCTGGAAATGACCCAGGCCGCCAGTTCGGCGAAGACCTGCCCTGCGGCGGTGTTCATGGCGCGTACGGCCTGATCGACAGACTGGCCGCCGGAGGCCACCTCGGCACGGAAGACCATGCTGTCCACCGTCCGGCCGTTGCGGTCGTTCACGAGCCGGGCTGCAATCTCGACGACGCCGCGCGCACTGCCAGCAATATTCAGTTCAAAGGAGCGGATCTCGGTCTGGAGCTGATAGTCGATCAGCAGGCCATCCCCCGGCATGCCGACCCCGCGCAGGCGGCGGGTGTTCTCCAGCGTCCGGACGATTCCGGTCTGCACCACATTGCCAAGCTGATCGGCCCAGGCGGCCTGCGGGAAATAGGTGTAGACCGGCCCCTGCTGCACCACGGCAATGTTGCTGCTGTCGAGCGCCTGCAGCGCCTTCGGCACGGCGACCAGCACCTGCACGGGCTTGCGTGCCCCTTCTGCAGCGGCTGCCGCCGGAGCCTCAATGCCATAAAGCGCATTGGGAGCTGTGGAGGCACAGGCAGACAGGCCAGCCGCCAGGGTTCCGAGCCCCAGAAGCGTCAATGCGCGGCGGCGGTTGATCAGCGTTACAGCGTCGGTCATGCCCTTCGTCTTCCCGGCCTGTGCCGTTCCTTGCCAAGCCGCAGCGCCTCAACGCCATGGCCCTGTTTCGTCAGTGCTTCATCCGCCGGACTGCCCGGCAGGGCAGCCCCCGGTCTCAGCGCCGCTGCCCGCCGTTGAACCGCGGCACATCGTCCCCGCCAAAGATCACCCGGTTCGGCGCGCGGTCAAAGTTCTCGATCGCCCGCTGCAGCGTGATGAAGGTGCGGTTGACCTGCCCCAGCGTCGCCGCCAGATCAGCCGAGCCCTGTGAAGCGAACTTCGACAGGCCGTCGGCGATACCGCCCGCACGGCTTTCAAAGGCCTCCGCCACCTTGCGGATGGCCGTCATCGCCTTCGTTGCCTCGGTGATCAGGCCTTCGCCGTCGCCATCGACCATGGTGTTCACCTTGTCCATCAACCCGTCCAGCTTCTGAGACGAGGTGTTGAGGTTGGCAGCAACCGTCTTTGCGTCCGTGATGATCTGGTTCACATCGTCTGTGCGAGCGGAAAGGTCGGCCGACATGCGCTCCACATTGGTGGCCGCGTTGCGCGCCGAGGCGATCGTCTCGGCAATGGCGTTGCCCTGCCCGGCAATGGCGTTGACCGTACGGTCCACCGCATCGACAATCGAGGATATGCGCGCCGGATCGATCGCGGCGACCACCTCACCGGTGTCATCCACGGTCTTGATCAGGCCGGCGAGCAGCTTTTGCGCATCCCCGATCAGCGTGACAATATCGTCCTCACGGCTGCGGATCGTCTGCGCCACCTGGTCCACATGGGCCATCGTGCTGGTCGTGCTGCGGATCAGTTCGTCAATGTCGGACGAGCGGTTGGACAGCACATCGCCAAGGCTCGCGGCACCTGCCACCACACGCTGCACCTCTTCAGGCTTCACTGCATTGACCACCGCCTCGACCTGCGTCAGGGAGGAGTTCATGCGCTCGGTGAACTGCTGCACATTGGCCACGGCGGAGCTGGCATCGCCCATGATCTGGCGGATTTCAGGCCCTGCGGCCTTCAGTGAATCCGAGAACTCGGTGATATTGACCACCAGTTCCTCAACCTTGTCATCCGGCACTGCAGCCAGGATACGTTCCCCCTGCATCACCAGCCCTTCCAGCTTGCCGGACAGCGAGCTGAAGGCGACCGTGGCCTCGCCGATGGAGGCCATGAAGTTCTTCACGCCATCGGAGTTCTGGGCCAGCGCTGCAGAGAATGTCTCGACATTGCGCATGGTGGAGGCGATGACCGGCTGGTTTTCGCGCAGTACATCGTTGATGGCTTCCAGCGTGGTATCCGCCTTGCGCAACACATCGCGGCCATTTTCCAGCACGTCATCGAAGAAGGAGCGGTCGGCATAGATCACCGGCTCCTTGCCTTCGTTCAGCGCATCCAGAAGCAGCCCGGTGTCCGTCGTGCCGCCCTTCAGGTCCACATAGGCAACGCCGGTCAGCCCCTGGAAGCCGAGAGTGGCCCGCACATCCTTGCGCAAGGGCGCATTGGGCGAAACGCGAATGGTTGCAATGACGATACGCGGATCCTGCGGGTCAAAGTCCAGACCCGACACATCGCCCACCTTGATGCCGTTGAACAGCACCTGCCCGCCGACGGGCAAGCCGGTCACGGCGCCCGGAAAGACGACCTTCACATTGATGCTCTTGCCGGAATCGGCCGCAGCCGCCAGCCAGTAAATGAACAGGAATGCCGCGACGAGAATGCCGAGAACGAAGCCGCCGATCATCACGTAATTTGCACGGGTTTCCATCAGCTGCCTTTCAAACCCTGCGCAGGGCGCGTTCGCCCCGGAAGTAGGATTTCACCCAAGGGTGCTCGCTCTTCATCATGTCATCCACTGTGCCGGCCAGCAGAACCCGCTTCTCGCCCAGAACCGCAATACGGTCGCAGATCGAATGCAGGCTATCAAGGTCATGTGTCACCATATAAACGGTCAGACCCAGGGTTTCACGCAACTTGGCGATCAAACCATCGAAGGCCGCAGCGCCAATCGGATCAAGGCCCGAGGTCGGCTCGTCGAGAAACACCAGATCGGGATCCAGCGACAGCGCACGGGCAAGGCTGGCACGCTTGACCATGCCGCCGGACAGCTCGGATGGATATTTATCCGCCGCATCGCGCGGCAGGCCCACCAGTTCCAGCTTCAGAAAGGCGAATTCATCCATCAGCCGCTGCGAAAGCCCGAGATATTCGCGCATCGGCACCTGGATGTTCTGCTTGACCGTCAGCGAGGAGAACAGCGCGCCCTGCTGGAACAGCACACCCCAGCGCCGCTCGATCCAGTTGCGCTCGTCCGGAGTGGCGCTGTCGAGATCCTGGCCGAACACGGAAATGCGGCCAGCACGCCTCGGGGTAAGGCCGAGGATGGCCCGCATCAGCACCGACTTGCCGGTCCCCGACCCGCCGACGAACCCCAGCACCTCACCCCGGTAGACATCAAGATCCAGCTTGTCGAGGATGATCTTCTTGCCGAAGCCGACCGTGACGCCGCGCGCAGACAGCAGAACCTCCCGCTCCCGCGCAGGCTGAACCGTCTCATCCAGGGCGTCAGCAGTGCTCATCATGGCCCTTATACGTTGATGGCTGCAAAGAAGATGGCAAAAAGACCATCGACGACGATGACGAGGAAGATCGCCTTCACCACGGACATGGTGGTGTGGCGGCCAAGGGAGTCCGCCGAACCGCCAACCTTCAGACCTTCCACGCAGGCAATGAGGCCGATGATCAGAGCCATGAACGGTGCCTTGACCATGCCAACGATGAAGGTCTGGACGGTGATCGCCTCTTCCAAGCGGCTCAGATAGGCCGCTGGCGGAATCTCCAGATACCACCAGGTTACAAGCCCTGAGCCAGTCAGAGCCGCAAGATCAGATACGAAGGTCAACACGGGCATGGCCGCCATCAGCGCCAGAAGACGCGGGAGGATGAGCACCTCCGTCACATTGAGGCCAATGACCTGCAGGGCGTCGATTTCTTCCTGCATCTTCATGGATCCAAGTTCCGCCGTGAAGGCGGAGCCGGAACGCCCGGCCACCATGATAGCCGTCAGCAGCACGCCGATTTCGCGCAGCACCAGCACGCCTGCCAGATCGACGACAAAGAGATCTGCGCCAAATTGCCGCAAATAGAAGCCGCCCTGCTGGGCGATGATGGCACCGATCAGGAAGCTCATCAGCGCAACAATCGGCACGGCCCCGATACAGGACTTGTCGAACTGCACGGCAATGGCTATGCCGCGCAGGCGCTTGGGCTGAAACAGCACCGTAGCGACAACCGTGCTGAGCGAGCCCAGGATGTGCAGCATGGCGATGAAATCCTGCCATGCCTCAACCACCGACTTGCCGGTCGCTTCCATCAGATTGATCAGCATGCCCTGCCGCGGCTCATGGCTGGGCGGTGGCGGATGGTGGGCATCCACCTCGTTCAAGAGGATCTGCTGCTCCGGCCGCAGCCCTTCGACGCGCACACGCGTGCCTGAAAACTCGATACGCCCGCGCAGCCTGTGAATCAGCCAGGCGCCCGCCGTATCCAGCGCGCGCAGATCCGTAAGATCCAGCACAAGCTCAAGCTGCCCCTGCTCGCTGACAAGACCTTCCACGATCGCCTCGGCTTCCATGGCCGTGCGGATCACCCAGTCACCGGACAGGGCAACGGTCACGGCCTGTCCGTCATGGGTGGCCGTGCATCTGGGAGCGAGCAGTTGAACCTGTAATGTCATGCGTGCTGACGCAACCCCTTGCCGCTTCGAAGGACTACCCCCTATACCTGAGAGAAAGGCAGGCCGTCCAGACGCGCGGCCGGTGACAATCAATAGAGGCGGATCACATAATGGATATTGCGAACCCTTACCTGATGTTCCTGGGCGACGTTCCGGATGCGCTGGCGGCAAAGACGGCGCTCGGCGTGGTCGACTGGCGCCGGGACTGGTGCATCGGGCAGAATCGCCTGCCGGGCTGCCAGGCGGATGCCGGCCTGCCCGATATGACGATCCCGGCCGCGGCGAAGGCCGGCGCCAGGACCATGATCGTCGGCGCCGTGAATGCAGGCGGGCGCCTGCCGGATCACTGGGTTGCCTCCATCGTGGAAGCGCTTGACGCGGGGCTGGATGTGGCCAGCGGGCTGCATGTGCGCCTCGGCTCCATTCCCGCGATCAAGGAAGCGGCGGAGCGCAATGGCCGCCAGCTGTTCGACGTGCGCCACTCCGACATGACCTTCGCCACCGGCAAGGGCTCCAAGCGCAGCGGCAAGCGCATCCTCACCGTCGGCACCGATTGCTCGGTCGGCAAGAAGTACACCGCCCTCGCCATGGAGCGCGACATGCGCGCCCGCGGCTATGACTGCGACTTCCGCGCCACCGGCCAGACCGGCGTGTTCATTTCGGGCCGCGGCGTTGCCATCGACGCCGTGGTGGCCGATTTCATCTCCGGCGCCGTGGAATGGATTTCCCCGGCAGCGGACGAAAGCCACTGGGATGTGATCGAGGGTCAGGGCTCCCTGTTCCATCCGTCCTTCTCGGGCGTGACGCTTGGCCTGCTGCATGGCGCGCAGCCCGATGCCTTCATCGTCTGCCACGAGCCAACCCGCCGCACCATGCGCGGTGTGCAGACGCCCCTGCCCTCCATTCAGGAGGTCATCGACCTGACGATCCAGTGCGGCAAGCTGACAAATCCGGACATCCGTTGCATCGGCATTGCGGTGAATACGGCTGCCCTTGGCGATGCGGAAGCACAGGCCTATCTGGCGGAGCTTTCCGCAAAGTACAGCCTGCCCGCGACCGACCCCGTGCGCTACGGCATGGCCAAGGTGGTGGACAAGGTGGTTGAAATCTACGGCGAAGCCTGAGCCATGACATCGCCCCTCACCATCACGGCTGCGCATGAGCGCTTTGCCATCGAAGGCGGCTTCGCGATCTCGCGGGGCAGCCGCACCCATGCGGATGTGGTCACCGTCAGCATCAGCCGCGGCGGCCTCACCGGCCGCGGCGAATGTGTGCCCTACGCCCGCTATGGCGAAAGCATCGCCAGCGTGATGCAGCAGATCGAGGAGGCGGCAGCGCGCTTCGGTCAGGACATCAGCCGAACGCTGCTTCAGGCGGAAATGGAGGCAGGCGCGGCGCGCAACGCGCTCGACTGCGCACTGTGGGACCTTGAGGCCAAGACGGCCGGCACCAGTGCCGCGGCGCTCGCCGGCCTTGCCGGTCTGAAGCCGCTGGTGACCGCCTATACGCTCAGCGTCGGCACGCCGGAGAGCATGGGCGCGGCAGCTGCCAAGGCAGCCTCCCGCCCGCTGCTGAAGGTGAAACTCGCCGGAGCGGGAGACGATGAACGGATCACCGCTGTCCGCGCCGCAGCACCGGAGGCAAGGCTGATCGTGGATGCGAACGAGGCCTGGGACGAAAGCTGCTTCGCGGTCAACATGGCGGCTTGCGTTGCCGCAGGCGTCGAACTGATCGAACAGCCTCTGCCTGCGGGCAATGACGGGCTGCTGGCAAGCGCAGAGCGGCCGATTGCGGTCTGTGCCGATGAAAGCCTGCACACCCGGCATGAACTGGCGAGCCTGCGCCAGCTCTATGATGCGGTCAACATCAAGCTCGACAAGGCCGGTGGCCTGACCGAAGCCCTGGCGCTGGCTGCAGACGCCAGAGCCCTGGGCTACAAGATCATGACTGGCTGCATGCTGGGCACGTCCCTCGGCATGGCCCCTGCCCTGCTCGTGGCCCAGACGGCCGATTTTGTCGATCTGGACGGCCCGCTGCTGCTGACCGCAGACCGGGAAGGCGGCCTCACCTATGAAGGCAGCCTCGTCTATCCGCCACAGGCCAGCCTCTGGGGCTGAGACCCCGGGAGCCGAAGCGTCTCATGCCAAGGCATTCGATGCTGACGCATCACGCCTTGAAAATGCTCAAGCGCCGCAAGGGTTTAACCAATGCTCGATGAGAAAAGCTCATCGAGCATTGGTATCAGTCCGCCGCCCGCGCCTGACAGCCAGGGTGGCGGGCAAGGAAGAGAAGCCCGATCAGGGCCGCCGCCGCCATCACCGACATGGCGTAAAAGGCAAAAGCAGGCGCTGCCGCATAAAGCGGCCCGCTGAACCATGTGGCCGTCGCCGTCAGAAACCCGGTGGACGTTGCCATCAGGCTCTGCCCAGTCGCAGACCAGCGCATGGGCACGGCCTGCGCAATCAGCGCAACGCCTCCCAGATGCACGGCCCCAAAGGACAGCCCGTGCAGGGTCTGCATCAGCACGATGAAGGCCGGATCCTGCACATGGGTAAACAGCGCCCAGCGAAGCACCGAGCCCGCGGTCCCGATGATGATCAGACGCATGGGCGTCAGCCAGGCCGGCAGCCTTGCCGCAAACAGGAAGAGCAGGATCTCCGCCGTCACGCCGACGGACCAGAGCGGCCCCATCAGATGCTCCGGCACACCCGTCTTGGTCCAGTAAATCGTTGAAAACGCATAATAAGCCGAATGCGCCGCCTGCGAGAGGCCGATGAGCGTGACCAGCGCCAGAAACCAGGGCTCACGGAAAACGGCAGGCTTCTTGTCTGCCGCCTGCGCCGCTGCGGAGGCCTCCCGGGCTTCACGTTCAGGATTGCGCATCGGGGGCAGCGTCCCGGCCACGAGCACTGTCGCCGCCATCGAACCAAGGATACCGGCAAGATAGGGCATTTCCGTGTGCGGCATCATCAGCCATCCGGCAAGCACAGTGCCTGCCACGAAAGCCGCAGAACCCCAGAGGCGCATGCGCCCATAGGGGGCGCCGGTCTGGCGCACGACATCCAGCGCATAACCATCGGCCAGCGGCACAATCGGTGCCCAGCAGACCATGAGCCCCATCACCGCAACCACCGCCAGAACATAACTTGACGTAAAGGCAAATAGCGCAAGAAAAGCCATACCCATCAAAGAGTAAAAGCAGATCGAAAGACGGCGCAGGCCAGTCTTGTCGGAGAGTCCCGTCAGAAATGGAGAGGCTGCAATCTTTGCGTAGGTGCCAATTGCGAGAGCAAATGAGACTTCCGTAACTGAGTATGATCTATTTGCAAGAATGATCGGAAAAAATGGGAGGAATAGTCCCGTACCGACAAAATTGACACCATAGAGAGCACTCACCCGGGGGGCGAGCCCAACTTGGAACATCTTCATGAAGGATCGAACCTTGACGGCCTAAAGGGATGTTAACTTCTTGGGCCTACTATACCGCATGAGTTGGAGGAACATTCGAATCGAATGTCCGCTGCAGCGAATAGGACGCCGAGACGATACGATGGCAGAAACCGAACCGCCAGTCCTGATACCGGAGCACGAGTATCTCACACTGGAGCAGACCCTTTCGGAATCGGATCGCGGCCGCCGCTTTCTGACCGAATATCTGCGCCGCCACCGCAGCTCCGAAACAAATTCCATTCTTGATGCCATCGCCCGGCTTGAGAAGATGATGCGCCGGGAACGCAGCGTTCCCGATCTCAACCGCATCCGCCTCGACATTGCCGACATGCATGAGGCGATCGAACGCACCAAGCGTGAGATTTCCAACATCAAGAAGGAAGATGAGGAGAGCAACCGTTTCACGGATGCCTCGCACGAACTGGATGCGATCATCACGCAGACGGAAGGCGCGACGCAGGACATCCTGAACGCTGCGGAAAAGATCCAGGAATATGCCTGGACCCTGCGCGAGAACGGTGCCGACGAATCGGTCTGCGACGATATCGATGCCAAGGCCACCGAAATCTTCATGGCCTGCTCCTTCCAGGATCTCACCGGCCAGCGCACCCAGAAGGTGGTGCATGTTCTGCGCTACCTCGAAAGCCGCATCAACCTGATGATCGGCATCTGGGGCATCGAGGACGTGAATGCCGACGATACCGCCGGCCCGGTCGACTCCCGCCCGGATGCGCATCTCCTCAACGGCCCGCAGCTTGCCGGCAAGGGCGTCAGCCAGTCTTTCGTCGATGACGTGATGGGCGGAGAAGCAGAAGACCAGAGCAGCGGTTTCTTCAGCGTCGAATTCGGCAATGAGCCAGCCGCTCCGGCTCCTGCCCCGGCGGCCAAGGCTGCAGCGGCCCCGGCTGCAAAGCCCGCTGCCAAGGCAGCTCCTGCCCCCGCGAAGATCGAAGAAGACCAGCATGTCGATCAGCTGGATGCAGCCACGATCGACGCCATTTTCGAGCAGACAGACGAAGCCTTTGCTGGCGAAGCCGGTTTCGATGACCCGGAACAGGAGATGGGCGAGGACGACATCGCCAAGCTGTTCGACATGGGCGGCGGTGATGAGACCCCGGCGGAAGAAACCCAGGCAGATGCCGAATGGGAAGCGGCCGAGGAATTTTCCGAGGACGAAGACCCGCTGGCCATGCTGACCGAGAGCGAGCGTCAGGCCCTGTTCAGCTGACCGTTCCAGAAACAGCACAATCCAAGGAAAACCCCGGCCACACCGGGGTTTTCGCATGTTTGAGACCTGATGAACCTGCTCAGACAGCCAGCGCCCTTACAAGCGTTTCCGGATCGATGTTGCCGCCGGACAGGATCGCAACCACAGGGCCGTTCCCGGCGGGCATCTTGCGGAAGAGAACCGAGGCAAGCGCCACCGCTCCGCCCGGTTCCACCACCAGCTTCAGTTCGCGGAAGGCAAAGGCAACAGCGGCCAGGGCTTCGTCATCGCTCACCACCAGTCCGCGCGCCTTGCGGCGGGTCAGGACCTCGAAGGAGAGTTCGCCCGGGCTTTCGGTGAGGATCGCATCGCAGACCGAGCCGGAGCCACTGGCATTCACCTCGCGCCGCCCGCTGGCGAGCGAGCGGGCATAGTCGTCAAAGCCTGCCGGTTCGCAGGTATAGACCACGGCACCGGGCAGCCCCTCTTCCAGCCCCAGCGCCACACCGCTGGTGAGCCCGCCGCCGCCCGTGCAGGCTGCGACGGCTTCGATATCAAGACCGAGCGCTGCTGACTGGCGGACGATCTCAAGGCCAATCGTCCCCTGCCCGGCAATGACGCCCCTGTCGTCATAGGGGTGTACAAAGGTCGCGCCATTCTCCTCACAGATGGCCTTGGCGATGGCGATCCGGTCTTCGACGCCGCGCTTGTAGGTGACGACCCGCGCGCCCATCTCCGCCGTGCGCTTCAGCTTGATGGCGGGCGCATCCTCCGGCATGACGATGACGGCAGGCATGCCGAGGATGCGCGCTGCCTCCGCCACGCCTTGCGCATGATTGCCCGAAGAGCAGGCCACAACGCCGGCCGCGCGCTCCCCTTCCGGGATCTGCGACAGACGGTTGAAGGCACCGCGGAACTTGAAGGAGCCCGTCCGCTGGAGATTTTCAGGCTTCAGCCAGACCTTCCGCCCCGCCGCTTCATCCAGCACCTTGAAGGACAGGAGCGGCGTTTCAAAAGCATGGCCTTGCAGCCGTGCGGCCGCAGCCTTCACATCATCAAGCGAGAGGGTACCTGTCATGGCCGGTCTCCGGAAATATGCGATTTCCGAGACCTAGCAACAGCTTGGCCATGCGGCAACGAAAGGCTTGTCACCGTGGCAATTCAGGCCGGGACAGGTTCAGGCGGGGACAGGCTCTGGCAGCTTGCCATCGTGGCGCGAACTATAGGCGTCGATGGCATTGTCCAGGAACTGGCGGGAGCTTGCCTCCCAGCTGAAGCCAAGCGCCACCTGGCGGCAATAGCTGCGGGGAATATCAAGAGCGGCAAGGGCTGCCGCCTGCAGGTCCGTATCGAGAACCCCTGCGCCGCTGTCGCCGATGACATCCAGCGGCCCCATCACAGGATAGGCCGCAACCGGCACGCCACAGGCCAGCGCCTCCAGCAGCACATTGCCGAACGTATCCGTCAGCGAGGGGAAGACGAAGACATCGGCCGAAGCATAGGCACGGGCCAGATCTTCGCCCGTCTTGGGACCTGTGAAAAGCACGTCCGGATAGGCCTTGCGCAATGTCTCCAGCTGCGGGCCACTGCCGACGACCACCTTGCTGCCGGGCAGATCCAGATTGAGGAAAGCCTCGATGTTCTTTTCCACCGCCACCCGGCCCACATTCATGAAGATGGGGCGCGGCAGATCCGGCGGCAGGACAGAGCCCTCATAGGGGCGGAACAGCTCCGCATCCACCCCGCGCGACCAGCGCATCAGATGGGTGAAACCACGCTCGGCCAGATCCTTCTCCAGGCTGCCGGTCGCCACCATGCAGCCCTGCCCGGCATTGTGGAAGCGCCGCAGCCACCTGTAGGTGACAGACACCGGCACCGGCAGGCGCGCCGCCAGATATTCCGGAAAGCGCGTGTGATAGCTCGTCGTGAAGACCTTGCCCTGCTTCAGCGCGACAGAGCGGGCCATCAGACCCAGCGGGCCTTCGGTGGCAATGTGCAGATGGTCACAGGCGAACCGGTCCATGATCGCTGCCACGCGTGCGCGGGTGGTCAGCGACAGACGGATTTCCGGATAGGTGGGGCACGGCAGGGTGCGGAAGAGCTGCGGCGTCAGAAACTCAACGCGCAGACCCATGCGCAGCAACTGGTTCGCGGTCAATTCCAGAGAACGGACCACACCATTGATCTGCGGATGCCAGGCGTCTGTGACGATGAGAATAGATGTCATGCCGCGACGGAGCGCTCCCCCATCCCCTGTTCCGCCTGCTGTTCGGCCGGACGCTGCACCCATCTGATAACCTCGAACGTTCCGTCGTGATGCTCGGCAACCGCCGTGCAGCTTTCGACCCAGTCACCGGTGTTGATGTAGTGGATGCCGTCGATATCATGACTGGCGGCATGGTGAATGTGGCCGCAGATGACCCCGTGAACGCCCTTGCGGCGGGCTTCATCGGACAGGGCGTCCTCGAAGCGGCCGATGAAGTTCACGGCATTTTTCACCTTCAGCTTTGCCCAGGCCGAGAGTGACCAGTAAGTGAGGCCGAGACGGCGGCGCACAAGATTGAAGCCGGTATTGAGCGCCAGCGCCGTCACATAGGCCTTGTCGCCGAAGAAGGCGAGCCACTTGGCATGACGGATGACCACGTCGAACTGGTCGCCGTGGATGACCAGATACTCGCGCCCGTCGGCTGCCGTATGCACGACACTGTCCGCCACCTCGACGCCGCCGAAATGGGTCCCGAGGAAGTCCCGCAGGAATTCGTCATGATTGCCGGGAATATAGAAGATGCGCGCACCCTTGCGGGCCTTGCGCAGGATCTTCTGGATCACGTCATTATGCGCCTGCGGCCAGTACCAGCTGCGCTTCAGCCGCCAGCCGTCGACAATATCGCCGACCAGATACACGGTCTCGGCGTCATTGTACTTCAGGAAGTCGAGCAGAAGATCTGCCTGGCATCCGCGCGTCCCAAGATGAACATCCGAAATGAACAGGGCCCGGTAATGCTGGCCCTCCTGCAGAGCTGTCATGTCTGGCGCTCCCGATTACCTTTTGCCCCCTTAGACGCGATTCAGGTATCAGGATTATGACAGCAAAGTTTTTCACAAGCAGACGCCCAGTTTTCTGGTGAAATTTATTATTGAACAAAAGACATTTACGGAAAAATGCGACAGTTCAATGAATGACCGGAACGGACGTTTGTCCCGGAAATGCAAACGGCCGGCACCCGCAGGTACCGGCCGTCTTTGATACCGCTGGATAGGCGGTTAGAAGCGGTAGCGCATGGCAGCGCTGACGATGTTGACCGAGGCATCCGCCTTGCCGGCGAACACGATGGGCGCAGCCGCGCTGTAGTCCTGGTGCCCCGGCGCGATACGAATATTCGCATCGCGGCCGATGATGTGGGTGTAGCCCAGGTCGAAGGCCAGATTGTCCAGCACCTTGTAGCTGGCACCCGCGCTCAGCCAGATCCGGTCACTGTCCGGCAGGCGGGCGGAGCGGATCTTGTCGTCAATGGGCGACCATTCATAGGCCGCACCTGCCCGAACAGTCAGGTGCTCGTTGACATCATATTCCGCACCCAGAGCCGCGAACCAGCCGTCGTTGTAGTTGAACTTCAGCGTGGTCAGCGTGGCGCCATTGGCCTGAAGCGTGACCTTGGGCGACTTCAACCGGCTCCAGTTGGCCCACTCCACGGTGCCAAGCACGCGGAAGCTGTCGGTGATGCGCTGCTTGGCAGACAAGGTGACGGTTTCGGGCGTAATCAGCGAGGCATAGATCGGAACTGCAGCGGCCGACGTGATCGTCCCGTCAAGATCGTGAGCCACACCCGAACGGTAGCCGAGACCGAACTCGGTACCGGCAAAGGGCTTGTAGATCACGCCTGCGGTAACACCCACGCCGATGTTGTCGCCTTCAAGCGTCGTGACGGGCGGCGTGGTGGAAGCATTCGTACCTGTTCTCAGCCGCACGCTGAAATACTGCACCTGCACACCCGCGCCGAAAGCAAGCTGATCGTTGACCTTGTAGCCGACCATGGGGTTGGCGTTGATCGAGAACGCCTTCGAGCCCGCATTGTAGGTCTGGCCAGCCCAAGGCACGCCGCCATCCGGCTTGGTGGACAGACCGAAGGGCGCATTCACGGCAAGACCAAAGAATACCTGATCGTTGACGTTGTATGCCGTGTAGCTGGAGCCGATCCAGGCATCGGACGCAATATCGCCGCCGTTGCCATAGGCGCGCAACGTGGAGGTCGAATCAAGATTGATATTGGCCTTGGGCGCAATCAGCGCGTGATGGGACTCGGTGGTGATGCCCAAGCCTGCACCTGTGATCGCCGCCGGGTTCCAGAACATCGACGAGATCGACGGACCGGTCGTCGCGTTACCGGCGAAGGACATACCTTGATAATAAGCGCTCTGCTCACGCAGCGCAAAACCGCCTGCATAAGCCTGCCCCGCAACAGAGATCATCCCGATGGCGGTGGTGCACAGAGCCAGCGTCTTGCTGATACGAACCATGTTGCTCAAACCCTCCCAAGCATTCTCAAAGCCCTGCCAAGCTTTGTTCCTCGGGATCAACGGTCAGGCAAAATTCAGGATAGATCAATTGCAAAAGAATGCATGGCCGAGAACTTGGGATTTATGCTGCATTGCATCAATCCGGAAAACCAGCCTGCATTCCCTTTGGGAAGCTCAGCCCTGAATGACGGAAATATGTCATATTCAGCAGGATTGAGCGCTTCAAACCCCGCCAGCATTTCAGTTGCACATTTTTTAGTCAGATTTTCAATGATTTCACGCCGTTTCGTTTTCCAATGCCATGTTGCAGGATAGCAACAATTTGAGCTGCTAGACGGCAGGTTGCAGATGCCGCATGGCTCACACCAGATCCCAGAGAGGCTGGCGCACTCCCTGAAAATGCTCAAGACGCGCAAAACCCGGGCCTAAACCGGTAGTCACTCCCGGTGAGTCACTTCCAGTGAGTCACTTCCAGTGAGTCGGGGCCTGCCTGGAGTCTGTCAGGCCTTGCCGGCATCGCGCGCGGCAAGGAACCGCTGTACGGAGACCCGGCTCCAGGGCGCCAGCCGCGCCAGCGCCTTGCTGTAGCTGGCGTGGATGCGGCCGGTCAGATCGACCTTGGCCGCAAGCTCTCCCAGCACCAGCTCTGTTTCGCGGCGCAGCGCATCCAGCACGTCTTCGGGATAGAAGCGCAGCAGCACCCCGTCGTCCTTCTGCAGGCTCTCAAGGCTGCCCGCATTCATCCATTCGCTTTCGGCCAGCGAGCGCCCGTTCTCGGCCTTGCAGGCCTCCAGAACGATGGTTCTGAGATCTTCCGGCAGTCCTTCCAGCGCATTCCTGTTGAACAGCGCCTCGCCAGTGCCGTTCGGCTCATGGAAGCCGGGGGCGTAGTAGAACTTGGCCACCTTCTGGAAGCCCATGGCCTGATCGCTCCACGGCCCCAGAAACTCGGTTGCGTCGATGAGGCCGGATTGCAGCGCCGGGAAGATTTCCCCCGGCGGCAGAGCGACCGGCGTTGCTCCCAGACGGCGCATGACCTCGCCGCCCAATCCGGGCATGCGGATCTTCAGGCCGGCAAGATCATCGAGCGTATTGATTTCCTTGCGGAACCAGCCGCCCATCTGCACGCCGGTGTTGCCCGCCATCACCGGCTTGATGCCGAAGGGGGCGTAAAGCTCGTCCCACAGCGCCTGCCCGCCCCCCTGCTCGATCCAGGTGATGTGCTCGAGCGGCAGAAGACCGAAGGGAATCGCCGTAAACCAGACGGCGGCCGGCATCTTGCCCTGCCAGAAGAAGGAGGCCGTGTGCGCCACCTGTGCCGTACCGGCTGACACGGCATCGAACACGCCGAGCGGCGGCACCAGTTCGCCGGCCGCAAAGAGCCGCACGCGCATGCGCCCGCCCGACATTTTCTCGATCCGGTCGCAGATCGTCTGGGCGGTCGTTCCCGGCCCCGGCAGGTTCTTCTGCCAGGAGGTCACCATCTTCCACTCGATCACCGCTGCGCCCGTATTGGCGAGCGCGGGCGCCGCCAGCAGCGAAGCGGCACTGGCCGCGCCCAGCTTGAGGGCCTGACGGCGCGAGGCGGACGGCTTGGTCTCAGTCGGCATGACTTGTCTCCCAGAGCGCATGGAAATGATGCACGGGCCCATGGCCTTCACCGATCTTGAGGTCATCGGCCGCGCGGATGGCATGGGTCACATAGAGCTTCGCCCCGGCAACCGCATCCGGCAGCGAAAGGCCTTTGGCAAGGCCCGCAGCAATGGCGGACGACAGGGTGCAGCCGGTTCCGTGGCTGTTGCGCGTGGCATGGCGGGGGGCGGTGAACCACTGCTCGCGTCCATCACGGGTCAGCAGCAGATCCTCGCTCTCCGGCCCCTCCCCGTGGCCGCCCTTCAGCAGCACGGCCCTGGCGCCCAGATCCAGCAGCGCCTGCGCCTGAGCGCGCATGGCCTCCCGGCCCTGTGCGATCTCCGTATTCAGCGTGCGGGCAGCTTCCGGCAGGTTCGGCGTGATCAGCTGCGCGCGCGGCAGCAGTTCCGCAATCAGCACGGAGACCGCTTCCGGCACCAGCAGCGGGTCGCCGGAGGCTGCGACCATCACAGGATCGAGCACCACATTGGACGCTTCATGCGCATCCAGACCTTCGGCCACGACACGGATTACATCCGGACGCGACAGCATGCCGATCTTGATGGCATTGACCTTGAGATCGGACAGCACCGCATCCATCTGCGCCCGCACGAAGGCAGGGGGAATGTCATGAATGGCGCTGACGCCGAGCGTGTTCTGCGCCGTCAGTGCGCTCAGCACGCTGGCGCCATAGACACCGAGCGCCGAGAAGGTCTTGAGATCGGCCTGGATACCGGCTCCGCCGCCGGAATCCGAGCCTGCGATGGTCAGGGCAATGGCAGTCATGGTTCCTCCTGAAATCAGGCTGGCAGCAGCTCAGGCGAGCCGCAGGTGCGCGCCAATCTGCGGCGCATCAAGCCCGTAAAGGGCATCAAGAAATGCCGGGACGAAACTGCCCGGGCCGGCGGCCACGACGGCAGCCCTTTCTCCGGCAATCGCCATGATGGACAGCGCCGCAGCCGCAGCCATCACCGGATCCGGCTCCACGGCAAGCGCAGCAGCCGCCACCGCCCCGGCAGCACATCCGGTCGCCGTCACCTTGCCCATCAGCGGATGGCCATTGGCAAGGCGCAGGCTTTGCGTGCCGCTGCTGATGTCATCCACAGCACCCGTCATTGCAACGGGAAGCCCCAGCTGGCGGGAAAGTTCCAGAACGGACGCCCCGCCGCCAAGAGCTGCAAGCTCCCCGGCGTTGATCTTCAGCAAGGACGGCTTCAGCGCCAGCAGGCGCCGGGCCTCACTCATGCGCGGCGGCGAACGGTCGGCAAAGACGGGATCCAGCACCCAGGGCTTGCCCTCGCCAGCTGCAATGCTGATGGCGCGGTTTGCGGCTTCCTTGCGCGCTTCGTCCAGCGTGCCGAGGTTGACCAGCAGCGCCTGCGCAGAAGCCGTGAAGAAGGGCACTTCTTCCGGCGAAATCGTCATGGACGGAATTGCGCCCAGTGCCAGCAGCACATTGGCGGTGAAGGCCTGCGCCACGGCATTGGTGAGGCAATGCACACGGGGCGCGGACGCGCGGATCTTCTCCAGCACCTCCGCCGTGCGCAAAGCCAGCTGATCTGCAGTGATGTGAGACCTGGCAGCAGCATCCGCTGCGCCGCGTGCCGTTTGACCGCTCATCATCCCAAATCCCTCCGCCGGTACAAGCCGGATCAGGTTCAAGGAGTTGGCACCATCGCCTCTCAGCCCGGCGCATCCGGCGGGCACCCCCATGAGACGGCAAAGAGCTACCAAGCCCGGTCCGGCTTGGCAAGCATGCTCTGCCGGCGGCAAGCGAGCGCAGCGATTGACTGGCGGCGGCGGATCGGCCATGTCCTTTGACAGGACAGCCCTCAGGAGCACGCCATGAAGCCCTTCTTCATCATGATCAAATGCCACCTCGGCGAGACCTACAAGGTCGCCAATGCCATTGCGGATGCCGAGATCGCTTCGGAAATCTACTCCACGAGCGGCGACTATGACCTGCTGGTGAAGGTCTATATCGAGGATGGCGAGGACATCGGCCACTTCGTCAACGAGAAGCTGCATTGCCTAGAAGGCATCCGCGACACCCGCACCATCATCACCTTCAAGGCATTCTGAGGGGGCTCGCACAAAGTTGCAGCCGTTGTTTACCCGGCACGGCCTATCTGCCCCCTCCCCCTTGAGGGGGGTGGGGGTAACAGGCTGAAAACACGGGGTATTTTTATTGAAATCTCTCTGTGCAGAGACGAGAGCCAGTCAAGCAGCGCTCCTGCGTGAAGACCCCCACCCCTACCCCCTCCCCTCAAGGGGGAGGGGAAATGAGAGGCCTCATCCGGAGATACAAAACTCTGAAACTGCTTACTTTTCCAGCATCAAAGCAACGTCCGCGACGTCTTCCGCAAGATATGTAAATCCGCTAGGCCGTATGAGCGGGGCGCAGGCTTTGGGTCAGGGCCGCAGCGGCGAGGAGGCCTTGCGCGCCCGGCTGTCGTCCTTGCCCAGCGCCCGTTCGCGGTAGATGACGAAGAGGCCCGCCGCTACCACGATCAGCGCACCGGCCACCACCTGCCACACCGGAATGTCGCCAAAGATCGCCCAGCTGAGCAGCACCGCCCACAGCAGGTTGGCATAGTCGAAGGGCGCGATGGTGGAGGCATCCGCATAGCGGTAGCTCTCGGTCATGACGATCTGGCCGACGCCGCCCGCAAGCCCGACGAAGACGAGCAAGGCTGCCGTTTTCGCATCCGGGATGACCCAGGCGAAATCGGGGAAGATCCAGCCAAACGGGATGGTCAGCAGCGAGATCAGCGAGGCACAGCCGGAAAACCAGATGACAATGGTGCTGGTGCGCTCGGTCTCGCAGAGCTTGCGCACGAAGATCATCGCCATGGCCGTGCAGAAGGCGCCAGCGGCCGCAGCTGCCGCGCCGAACCAGGCATCGCCGCTCATTTCCGTGCCGCCCATATGCGGGGACAGGATGACGACGATGCCGAGGAACCCGATGATAACCGCCGTCCAGCGGTAGATGCGCACCGTCTCGCCAAGGAAGAAGAAGGCCAGAACCACCGTGAACAGCGGCGCGGCAAAGCCGATGGCGGTCGAGTCGGCGATGGGCAGATATTTCAGCGAGGTGAAGGCAAACAGCATGGCCGCAATGCCCGCCATGGCACGCCCCACATGGCCAAGCGGCTGGCGGGTATGAAGAGAGCCGGTCAGCTCACCGCGCAGCGCCACCAGAAGCAGCACCGGAAACAAACCGAAGAAGTTGCGGGCAAAGACGATCTCGCCGATCGGCACGCTTTCTGTGGTGATCTTCAGGGCCACCGCCATGCTGGCGAAGGTGAAGGTGGAGCACAGCTTCAGCGCAATGCCCAGGACGGGCCTTTGTGACGTCAGCACTGCGGCTTGCGGCGGAACGGAAGCCCCCTCACCGGAAGCCAATACGCGGCTTTCCGCCTCGCCCTCGTCAGGAGCGTTCGAATCCCTCATGGCCATGTGATCGTCCAAAGGTCCGGCGCCGGGGCGGGCATGAAGAGACGGGGCGCCGGTCCCAAGCCTCATCTCAAATCTGCGGGTGCCGTGGCAACTTCGCCGTGCGCACCATGCATGCTACTGTATACAAGGGTAGCAAACCGGTCTCGAAATTCCAGACCATATTGCCGCAGCTTACAGAATTTTACGCTGCCGGGCGGAAGAGGCAACCGGCGATGGTCCAAATGAGGGGACAGCGCAGTCACCTGCGCTGCCCGGTTTCGCATTGCGTTGTCAGACGCGGGCGGCCTGAATGGCCTGCCAGACCCGGTGCGGGGTGGCGGGCATGTCGATATGCTCCACCCCTGCCCCATCGCGCAGCGCCATCTGCAGGGCATTCATCACGGCCGCGCAGCCGCCGATGGTCCCGGCCTCGCCAGCGCCCTTGATGCCCAGCGCGTTGGTGGTGGACGGCACGTTCTTCGTCTCGAAATGGATATCCGGCAGGTCCGATGCCCGGATCAGGCGGTAGTCGAGCAGCGAGGCCGTCAGCAGCTGACCGTCCGCATCGAACACCGTTTCCTCGCACAGGGCCTGACTGATCGCCTGCACCGTGCCGCCGATGACCTGTCCGGCGAGCAGAACCGGGTTCACCGTGACGCCGAAGTCATCAACGATGGTGTAGTTCAGCAGCTCGACATCGCCCGTCTCCGGGTCCACTTCCAGCTCGCACACATGCGTGCCGTTGGGATAGGTGGCTTCGGCCTGCTTCACCTCTTCCTGACCGGCGAGCTTTTCACCCGCTGCAGCGGCAACCGCAGCCAGCGAAACGGAACGGTCGGTGCCGACGACACGGACCTCTCCATCCACCAGTTCCAGATCATCAATGCCGGTTTCCAGCTGATCGGCGGCCTTTTCCTTGATCTTGCGGACAAGGCTCTTCGAGGCTTCCAGCACCGACGGCAGGCCGAGCGGAATGGAGCGGGAGCCGCCCGTGCCGCCGCCCTGACGCACCCGGTCGGTATCGCCCTGGATCACCTCGATCTGGCCGATATCAAGCCCGAGCTGTTCGGCGATCACCTGCGAATAGGCGGTGGCATGGCCCTGACCGTTGGTCTGGGTGCCGATCAGCAGCGTCACCGTGCCATTGCCGTTCAGTTCCACCGTCGCCTCTTCCCCGCCGGGGAAGGCGCAGGCCTCGATGTAGCTGCAAAGGCCGATGCCGCGGTATTTGCCCTGCGCCGCGCTCTCTGCCTGGCGGGCCGCAAAACCGCTCCAGTCCGACACTTCAAGCGCCTTGTCCATGTGCCCGGCGAAGTCGCCGGTGTCATACATGCGGCCCGTCGCCGTGGTATAGGGCAGCGCGCTGGAAGGCACGAAATTGCGGCGGCGGATTTCCGCCGTGCCAAGGCCGGTCTCAAGTCCTGCCTTCTCGATCAGCCGTTCGATCAGATAGGCCGCTTCCGGACGGCCCGCACCGCGGTAGGCATCGGTCGGCACCGTGTGGGTGTAGACGCCGGTCGCCGTGACGAAAAGCGCCGGAATATCATAGAGCCCCGTGGACATGGACGTGCCGACGAAGGGGATGAACGGGCCATACTGGTGCAGATAGGCACCCATGGCCGCCAGTACCTGGATGCGCAGGCCAAGGATGCGGCCATCGGCATCCAGCGCCAGGTCGGCGGTGGTGATGTTGTCGCGGCCGTGCGCGTCGGTGACGAAGTGGTCCATGCGGTCGCCGGTCCATTTCACCGGACGGCGCAGCTTCTCCGCCGCAAACAGGCAGAGCGGATATTCCCGGTAGACGAACATCTTGGTGCCGAAGCCGCCGCCCACTTCCGGGGTGATGATGCGCAGCCGTGCCGGATCGATGCCGAGGATGTCCTTGGCGATGATGTCCCGCTGGCCATGGCCGCCCTGCGTGCCCGCCGTCAGCGTGTAGCGGCCGCTGTCCGCATCATATTCGGCAAGGCAGGCGCGCGGCTCCATGTAGTTGGCCACGAGCCGGTTGTTGACGAGACGGATAGAGGTGACATGCGAGGCCTTGCGGAAGGCTTCTTCCGTCTTTGCCTCATCGCCATGGCCGAGGCGGAACGCCTTGTTGGTGCCATGCTCCGGCCAGACGAGCGTTGCCCCGTCCTGAGCCGCCTCCTCGATATCGACGATCACATCGAGCGGCTCATAATCCACCTCGATCAGTTCCGCCGCCGACTTGGCCGCATTGACGCTGTCAGCGACGACGAAGGCAATGGCATCGCCCACGTGGCGGACGGTATCGGTGCAGAGCACGGGCCGCACGGGGCACCAGTGCATGGTGCCGTCCAGCTGCTTCATCACCGCCTTCACCGGCATCGGCTTCATGCCGTCAAGGTCAGCCCCGGTCAGCACCATCGCCACGCCCGGATGGGCGCGGGCCTCATCGAGACCGGAGACGGAAATCCGGGCATGCGCCATGGCGGAGCGCAGCACATAGGCATGCAGCGTGCCCTCGGGGGCAAAGTCGTCCGTGTAGCGGCCTGTGCCGGTGATCAGGGCAGGATCTTCCTTGCGGCGGACCGGGGCACCGATCCCGAACTTCTTCGGCGTCATCTGGTTCATCTGGAAACGGCCTCGATTGTTATGGGCTGATGCAGCCATGCGGCGCGTGGGGATTGGCCTGAAGGGGCTGCGAAGCTTGTCTTGTCAGACAAGAATGTTGTGCCGGACCGTGAAACGTCAACCCCGAATTAGAGGCAAGACGCTCGATCCTCATATCCGCAGGAATGACAAGGGGCCCGCCGGTGGTATCCGGCGGGCCCCTCATCGGGATCAGGGTCAGGCGTCAGGCGGCCGGCTGATTGGCAGCAGCCGCAGCCCGCTTGGCAGCTTCTTCCTCGACCAGTTCCTTCTTGGACAGCTTGCCCACCATGGTCTTGGGCAGCGCATCACGGAACTCGATCTCGCGCGGCAACTCAATGGCAGAGAGGTGATCCTTGAGGAAGGCGCGCATTTCCTCCTGCGTGACCGTGGCACCGGCCCGCAGCTTGACGAAGGCCTTGGGCGCCTGTCCCCGGTACTCGTCCGGAACCGCGATCACGATGGCCTCTTCGACGCCTGCGTGCTGATACAGGGCTTCCTCGATCACGCGCGGATAGACGTTGTAGCCCGAGCAGAGGATGAGGTCCTTGATCCGGTCCACCAGATAGATGAAACCGTCCTTGTCCGCATAGCCCACGTCGCCGGTGTGCAGGAAGCCGTTCTCGATGGTGCGGGCGGTTTCCTCGGGCCGCTTCCAGTAGCCCTTCATCACCTGCGGCCCCTTGACCACCAGTTCCCCCTTCTCGCCCTGCGGCACAGTGCTGGAGAGATCGTCCAGCGCCCGGAATTCCGCCAGCGTGCCGGGGGCCAACTGGCCGATGGAACCGGCGCGTCGGCGCTCGTCCAGGGGATTGCATGAGACAACCGGCGAGGTTTCCGTCAGTCCGTAGCCTTCCACGAGGATACAGCCGGTAATCGTCTCGAACTTCTCCTTCACCTCCACCGGCAGCGGCGCGCCGCCGGAGATGCACAGCTTCACGCTGGTCAGGTCATAGGAGACGGTGAGCGGTGAGTTGTTGATTGCCGTGTAGATCGTCGGGACGCCCGGGAACAGCGTCGGACGGGTGCGCTTGATGGTATCCAGCAGCAGCTTCATGTCGAAGCGCGGCATCAGAACCATCTGCGCGGCAAGCACGACAGCAAGGTTCTGCGCCACGGTCATGGCAAAGACGTGGAAGAAGGGAATGACGCAGAGCATCCGCTCCTTGCCCTTCTCCGCCGCATGGAAAATGTCCTTCATCTGCTCGATGTTGGCGGACAGATTCGCATGCGTCAGCATCGCACCCTTCGGCACGCCGGTGGTGCCGCCGGTATATTGCAGCACCGCAACGTCCTCGGCCGGATCGATGGCGACCGGTACCGGATTGGCGCCCCGGTTCAGCAGGGCCGCATAGGGCACGTGGCCGCTGTCCGCCTTCCAGGCGGCCCGGTCCTTGCCCTTGAACAGGGTGAACAGCGCCCGCTTCACTGCAGGCAGGATATCGGCCATCGGGCAAACGATGAGCCTGTCCAGGATGCCATCCTTGCGCACCGCCTCGACCTTGTCATAGATGACCTTGAGGTCGAGCGTGACCATGATGCGCACTTCCGCATCCCGCGCCTGAAAGGCGATCTCGCGCTCCACATAAAGCGGGTTGAAATTGACGACCGTTGCCCCGGCCTTCATCAGCGCGAAGTAGAAGACTGTGTAGTAAGGCGTGTTGGGCAGGCACAGGCCAACCTTCGTGCCTTTGGTGACCCCCAGTGCCTGCAGGCCTGCGGCAACGCGGTTCACCAGGGCACCGAGCTCACCATAGGTCCAGGTCTTGCCGAGAAAGTCGACAGCCGGGCTCCTGCCATAGGCTGCGACGGTTTCCTCCAGATATTCATGCAGCGGGCGGGGCCTGAAAGCCGCGACCCATTCCTCCACTTTCGCCATGGCGGTCTCCAATCGAGATTCTGCGCCACCTGAAAAACCCCGGCCCGGGAGCCCAACTCCCGGCTTGCGCTCACCAGCGCAACCTCCCTGCCTGCGGCATTCCAGGTTGATACCCCTGCCTGGGGCGTCCTCCTACAGATTTGACGTTCCTTCCGTTTACGTCAACCTGCGACGTAACGGCACCTGCGACTTTTTTTCTGAAATGTCTGGAGAGCCGGCCTTCAGCCATACCTGAACGCGATTTCGGATTTCACATTTCGGATGGCATTTCCGGCACGCGGGGAAGATTGCTTCAGCACATTACCCCTAGTTGAAATTGCCATCTCCTCAAAACGTGTAAGGGAATCTAATATCCCAGAAGCTGCAGTTTGACGCAGTGCAGCAACGAAAATGGTTGACTGCACGCCTTAAGCATCAAATAATTAAATCAACAAAAATTATTCGGTGCTGGCGCGGCTTCATATCGGCCACCAGGGAGGACGCTGAATGGCAGGAAACGTCACAAGCGGGAGAGGCAGCAATTCGGCGCAACTGCGCCGTTACAACGAACGTATCGTGCTGCAGATCCTGCGCCGCGCCGGGGAAGCCTCCAAAGCAGAGCTCGCCCGCGCAGCCAACCTGACCAATGCGGCGATTGGCGCCATCATCCAGGAACTGGCCCAGGACGGCCTGATCGAGGAAGTTGGCAAGCGGCACGATGGCGGCCGCGGCCAGCCGGCCACGATCCTGCGCCTTGCCACACGCGGTGCCTTCGGCTTCGGCGTCCGCCTCGGCCGCGCCGGGATCGAGACCGTGCTGGTTGATTTCGCCGGCCGCATCATCGGGCGCAGCTACCACGACATGATCCTGCCGCTTCCCTCCGTTGCGGTGGACATGATCCGGCAGGACATCGAGAGGCTGCAGGACCTTCTGTCCCCGGCCGAGCGCCGCCGCCTGACCGGTATCGGCCTTGCCCAGCCGTTCAATCTGGGCGCGTGGCTGCAGCAGCTTGGTCTTCCTGCAGAGAACTTCAAGCCGTGGGACGAGGTGGACTTCGCTGCAAGCCTTGAGGCGGCCACCGGTCTTCCGGTTTTCGCCGAGAATGACGGCACGGCAGCGGCAGTCGCCGAGCTGTTCTACGGGCTTGGCCGCCAGGAAGACAATTTCCTCTACCTGTTCATCGGCCCGGCCATCGGCGGCGGGCTGATCATGAATGGCGATGTGGTGCGCGGCGTCACGGGCAATGCGGCCGACGTGGCTGTGATGCCGGTGACGCCAAGCAAGCTGGCCGGCGCCCCGCGCCCGAAAGGCAGCTGGGACATCCTTCTGACCCGCGCCTCGCTCGGCGCGCTGGCACGGCACCTGACGCAAGGCTCCGGCCTGCGCCCGTCACGCGCCGAACTGGAACAGGCGGTCATCGCCGGGCGGCCCGAAGTGGGGGAATGGCTGGAGGATTGCGTGGATGCGCTGCTGCCTTCGGTCCGCGCCAGCCACGCCCTGCTCGACATGCCGCTGATCGTGATCGACTGCGACATCGACAGCGGCATGCTGAGCCGTCTGATCGGGAAACTGCACCGGGCGCTCGTTGACGAGGCTCCCGAGGCACGGACAGCGCCGCGTGTGGAACACGGCAGCTTCGGGCAGGACGCAGGCGCGCTCGGCGCTGCCAGCCTGCCCATGTTCTTCAATTTCTCGCCCCGGGCAGAAATCCTGACTGGCGGCCTGAAGGGATCGGCGGGGGTGGGAGCCCTCCGTCTGGAAGCCCCCTCGACAGCTTGAGGGGCAGCCGTTCTGGCCTGAACCGGCCGGGGCCAGAACGGGAGGAGACAAACGGCCAGGGAGGATGACGACAATGATCCGCAAGATGCTTCTCGCAGGTTCCGTACTCGCAGCCATGGGCGCCGTTGCCCCGGCACAGGCCGACACGGTCAACGCCTGCCTCATCACCAAGACGGACACCAACCCCTTCTTCGTGAAGATGCGCGAGGGTGCTGCCGCAAAAGCCAAGGAACTGGGCATCCAGCTGAATGCCTATGCCGGCAAGGTGGACGGCGACAACGACACCCAGGTCGCAGCCATCGAAACCTGCATCGCCAACGGCGCCAAGGGCATCCTGCTGACGGCCTCCGACACCTCCGCCATCGTTCCGGCCGTGAAGCAGGCCCGCGATGCCGGCATTCTCGTCATCGCACTGGACACCCCGCTCAACCCGATCGATTCCGCCGACATGACCTTCGCCACCGACAACTTCCTGGCCGGTGAGCTGATCGGCCAGTGGGCCGTCAAGACCCTGGGCGACAAGGCGGCAGACGCGAAGATCGCCATGCTCGACCTCGATGTGTCCCAGCCGACCGTGGACGTGCTGCGCAACCAGGGCTTCCTCAAGGGCTTCGGCATTGATCTGGGCGACCCGAACAAGTGGGGCGATGAAACCGATCCGCGCATCGTCGGCAATGACGTGACCCAGGGCAACGAGGAAGGCGGCCGCAAGGCCATGGAAAGCCTGCTCGCCAAGGACCCCTCGGTCAATGTGGTCTACACCATCAACGAGCCGGCAGCCGCTGGCGCCTATGAGGCCCTGAAGTCCATCGGCCGCGAGAAGGACGTGCTGATCGTTTCCGTCGATGGCGGCTGCCCGGGCGTTGCCAATGTGGAAGCCGGTGTCATCGGCGCCACCTCCCAGCAGTATCCGCTGCTGATGGCCGCCAAGGGCATCGAGGCGATTGCCGCCTGGGCCAAGGACGGCACCAAGCCGCAGGCCTCCGATGGCAAGGACTTCTTCGACACGGGCGTGTCGCTCGTCACCGGCCAGCCGGTGGATGGCGTCGAGTCCATCTCCGTCGAGGAAGGCAAGAAGCTCTGCTGGGGCTGAGACCCCGCGCATGCGGATCGGGCGGCAGGTCCGCCTGATCCCTGACGTCACAAGAACCAGAAAACATGCCGGAGAAGATCCGGGCGCCCCGCGGCGCCCGGTGTCTCTCTCACAGCGGGAGGAGGCTTGGCCGTGAGCAAGACCGACAACTTCGAGGATGCGGTAAAAACGCGCCGGGAAGAGAATTTCGCCGAGTTTCAGGATCCGAAGAAAGGCGTCCTGCAGCAATTTCACCATGCGCTGCACACGAACACGGCGCTCGTTCCGCTGCTCGTTCTCCTCGCAGCCATCCTGCTGTTCGGTGCCTATCTCGGAGAAAGGTTCTTTTCGCCCTTCGCCATGACGCTGATCCTGCAGCAGGTGCAGATCGTCGGCGTGCTGGCGGCGGCCCAGAGCCTGATCATTCTCACCGCCGGCATCGACCTCAGCGTCGGCGCCATCGCAGTGCTGACGTCCGTCATCATGGGCCAGTTCACCTTCCGCTATGGCATTCCGCCCGCCATTTCGGTGATGATCGGCCTTGCCTGCGGCACGATGATCGGCGCCGTCAACGGCTGGCTGGTCTCGCGCGTCAAGCTGCCGCCCTTCATCGTCACGCTCGGCATGTGGCAGATCGTTCTGGCCGCCAATTATCTTTACTCTGCCAATGAAACCATCCGTGCGCAGGACATCGAAACCCAGGCGCCCTTCCTGCAGTTCCTTGGCACAACGGTGAAATTCGGCGGCGCCAGTTTCACTTACGGCGTCTTCCTGATGATCCTCGTGGTGGCAGTGCTTGCCTATGCGCTGCGAAGCACCGCCTGGGGACGGCATGTCTATGCGGTCGGCGATGACCCTGAGGCGGCGAAGCTTGCGGGCGTCAACGTGCACCGCACGCTCATGTCGGTCTACATGCTCGTCGGCTTCATCTGCGGCCTGGCCGCCTGGGTCATGATCGGCCGGTTCGGCTCCGTCTCGCCCTCGGCCACCACCGGCGTCATCGGCAACATCCAGGCAATTACGGCAGTGGTGATCGGCGGCATCTCGCTCTTCGGCGGGCGCGGCTCCATCGTCGGTGCCTTCTTCGGCGCGCTGATCGTCGGCGTGTTCGAACTGGGCCTGCGCATGTCCGGTGCCGACCCGCAATGGACCTATCTTCTCATCGGCGTGCTGATCATCGCCGCCGTCACCATCGACCAGTGGATCAGAAAGGTAACGGCATGACCGAAGCAATTCTGAAGGCCCGTGGCCTCGTCAAGCGCTATGGCCGCGTCACCGCCATGGATCATTGCGACTTCGACCTGATGCCGGGCGAGATCCTCGCCGTCATCGGCGACAATGGCGCGGGCAAGTCCACCCTCATCAAGGCACTGTCCGGCGCCGTGACGCCGGATAGCGGCAGCATCTATCTGGATGGCGAGGAGATCCGCTTCACCTCCCCCAATGATGCGCGCATGGCCGGGATCGAGACCGTCTACCAGACGCTCGCCATGTCCCCTGCCCTGTCCATCACCGACAACATGTTCATGGGCCGGGAGATCCGTAAACCCGGCCTCATGGGCAAGCTGTTCCGCACCCTCGACCGCAAGGCCATGGAAGACTTCGCCCGCAAGAAGCTGGCGGAACTCGGCCTGATGACCATCCAGAACATCAACCAGGCGGTGGAGACGCTTTCGGGCGGCCAGCGCCAGGGTGTCGCGGTGGCCCGCGCCGCGGCCTTCGGCTCCAAGGTGATCATCATGGACGAGCCGACAGCCGCCCTCGGCGTGAAGGAAAGCCGCCGCGTGCTGGATCTCATCAAGGACGTGAACTCGCGCGGACTGCCGATCATTCTGATCAGCCACAACATGCCGCATGTGTTTGAAGTGGCGGACCGGATCCATATCCACCGGCTCGGAAAACGCGCTGCGATCATCAAGCCCGCCGATTTTTCCATGTCGGATGCGGTGGCGATCATGACCGGTGCCATGGAACCTCCGGTCGGCCTAGCCGCCTGATTTGAAAAGGCTTTCGTCTCCGCCCCACAAAAAGACCGAAACGGGCGGAGACGTTCCGGAGAATGCGTGTTAGCATTGCGGCCCAACCCATTTTCCTTTATTTAACTCATCGAAATAAATCAGACGGCCGTTGGGGCCGCACTCCAAAAGGGAGACGAGGAGCATGGCCGTTCGCGTGATCGCAGTGGATGATTTCGATCTGGTCGTATTCGGCGGCACCGGTGACCTCGCGCACCGCAAGCTGCTCCCGGCCCTCTATTTCCGCGATCTCGACGGCCAGATTCCAGATGCGGCCCGCATTCTGGTCACATCGCGGCGCGAATTTTCCTCCGGTGAATACCGCACCTGGGCGGAAGAAGCCCTGCGCGAGCACATCAAGGATCTCGACGATGCCGCGCTCACCCGCTTCCTTGGCCGCCTGACGTATGTCGCCATCGATGTGGCCGCCGACGCCGGCTGGGCGGAACTGGGCAAGATCCTGAACGAGCGCCCGGATGTGGTCCGCGCCTTCTATCTCGCGGTGTCGCCGGATATCTTCGGCACCATCTGCGCCGGGATCGGCAAGGCTGGCCTCGTCAATGCCAACACGCGCGTCGTCATCGAAAAGCCGATCGGCAAGGACGGGCAGTCGGCCAAGGCGCTGAACGAGACCATCGGCAAGGTGTTCCAGGAACACCAGATCTTCCGTATCGACCATTATCTCGGCAAGGAGACGGTGCAGAACCTGATGGCGCTGCGCTTTGCCAACGCCCTGTTCGAGCCGCTGTGGAATGCCGCCCACATCGACCATGTGCAGATCACCGTGGCCGAGTCGCTCGGCGTCGGCGGGCGCGCCGGTTACTACGACACGGCCGGTGCCCTGCGCGACATGGTGCAGAACCACATTCTCCAGCTGCTGTGCCTCGTCGCCATGGAGCCGCCCGCCTCGATGGATGCGGACAGCGTGCGCGATGAAAAGCTGAAAGTGCTGAAGGCGCTGGCGCCCTTTACGCCCGAACTGGTGGAAAAGCACATCGTGCGCGGCCAGTACAAGGCCGGCGCCTCCTCCGGTGGTGCCGTGCCGGGCTATCTGGAAGAGCTGGGCCGGGACGACAGCCTCACGGAAACCTTCGTCGCCATCAAGGCAGAGATTGCCAACTGGCGCTGGTCCGGCGTGCCGTTCTACCTGCGCACCGGCAAGCGCCTTGCCACCCGCGTGTCGGAAATCGTCGTGCAGTTCCGTCCGATTCCCCACTCCATCTTCGGCTCGGAAGCCGGTGTCATCACCGACAACCGCCTCGTCATCCGCCTGCAGCCGGATGAGGGCGTGAAGATGGAAATCATGATCAAGGACCCGGGCCCCGGCGGCATGCGCCTGCGCCGGGTGCCGCTGGACATGAGCTTTGCCAACGCCTTCAAGGTGCGCAATCCGGATGCCTATGAGCGGCTGATCATGGACGTGATCCGCGGCAACCAGACCCTGTTCATGCGCCGTGATGAAGTGGACGCGGCCTGGCAGTGGATCGATCCGATCCTCGAATCCTGGTCGGCCACCAAGGACCAGCCCAAGGGCTACACCGCCGGCACATGGGGCCCTTCTGCGTCGATCGCTCTGATCGAGCGCGATGGCCGGACCTGGTCGGAAGAAAACGCCTGATCCACGGTGAGCTTGGACAACCGTGCCGCCCGCCCCTGCTGGCGGCACGCTGACCGGGATCGAAAATGACATGCCGGAAGCAGTTGCCGCTTCGGCTTAAATCGATTAAATCCGCAGGGCGGCGGGATTGTGATCTGCTCTGGACGCCTGATGCGCCCCTCCCGCCCCGGAACTGAGGGAGAGAAAGTTCCATGACCGTGCATGCCCGCATCGCAGAGGTGACCGAGCGCATCGTCAAGCGCAGCCACGACAACCGTTCCCGCTATCTGGACCGCATCCGGGCCGATGGCGAGAAGGGGCCGCGCCGCTCCACTCTGGCCTGCGGCAACCTCGCCCACGGCTTTGCCGCCTGCACCGTTTCCGACAAGGCCGCCCTCGCAGGCGACGTGGTGCCGAACCTCGGCATCATCACCGCCTATAACGACATGCTGTCGGCCCATCAGCCCTACGAGACCTATCCGGAGTTGATCCGGCAGGCCGCCCGTGATGCCGGTGCCGTTGCCCAGGTGGCAGGCGGCGTTCCGGCCATGTGCGATGGCGTGACGCAAGGCCAGTCGGGCATGGAACTGTCGCTGTTCTCCCGCGACATCATCGCCATGTCCACGGCCATCGGCCTCTCCCATGCCATGTTCGATGCCGCCGTCTATCTCGGCATCTGCGACAAGATCGTTCCGGGCCTCGTCATCGGCGCCCTCTCCTTCGGCCATCTGCCTGCGGTCTTCATCCCGGCCGGGCCGATGACTTCCGGCATCACCAATGACGAGAAGGCCAAGACGCGCCAGCTCTATGCCGAAGGCAAGGTGGGACGGGCGGAACTGCTGGAGTCGGAATCGAAGTCCTATCACGGCCCCGGCACCTGCACCTTCTACGGCACGGCCAATTCCAACCAGATGCTGATGGAGATCATGGGCCTGCATATGCCGGGCGCCTCCTTCATCAATCCGGGCACGCCGCTGCGTGAGGCTCTGACCCGCGAAGCGGCCAAGCGCGCGCTGGCGATCAGCACCCTCGGCAACGAATACACCCCCGTCGGCGAGGTGATCGACGAGCGCGCCATCGTCAACGGCGTCGTCGGCCTGCACGCCACCGGCGGTTCCACCAATCACACCATGCACCTTGTCGCCATGGCCAATGCGGCCGGCATCAAGCTGACCTGGGATGACATTTCCGAGCTGTCGGACGTGGTGCCGCTGCTCGCCCGCGTCTATCCGAACGGCAAGGCGGACGTGAACCATTTCCAGGCTGCAGGCGGCATGGGCTTCCTCATCCGCGAGCTTCTGTCCGCCGGACTGCTGCACAAGGATGTGCGCACCGTCAACGGCACCGGCCTTGATGGCTACACCGTCGAAGCCAAGCTGAACGATGATGGCACCGTCCGCCGTGATGCCGCGCCTGCCGTGTCGGGCGATGAAAAGGTGCTGGCGCCGATGCCTAAGGCCTTCCAGGCCAATGGCGGGCTGAAAGTGCTGGACGGCAACATGGGCCGCGCCGTCATCAAGATTTCCGCCGTGGCAGCGGAGCGCCACATCATCGAGGCCCCTGCCCGCGTCTTCAATTCGCAGGACGACCTTCAGGCGGCCTTCAAGCGCGGCGAGTTGACCGGCGACGTGGTGGCCGTGGTGCGCTTCCAGGGTCCCAAGGCCTGCGGCATGCCGGAACTGCACAAGCTGACGCCCGCCCTCGGCATTCTTCAGGACAAGGGCCTGAAGGTGGCGCTGGTCACGGATGGCCGCATGTCGGGCGCCTCCGGCAAGGTGCCGGCCGCCATTCACGTCACGCCAGAGGCTTGCGACGGCGGCCCCATCGCCCGTATTCAGGATGGTGACGTGATCCGCGTCGATGCCGTCAAGGGAACACTGGAAGTGCTGGTGGATGCGGTGGAGTTCAACGCCCGCCCGCTCGCCACCTATGACCTCTCGGCCAACCAGACCGGCACGGGCCGCGATCTCTTTGCCCCCTTCCGCGCCCTCGTCGGCACGGCAGACACGGGCGCTCATGTTTTCGGCAGCTGATGCTGCCACGACCGGAAGGACCAAGGAATGCCGCAGGATACCGCCCGCATTGAAGCTGTCATGACCGCTGCGCCGGTCATCCCCGTTCTCATCGTCGAGGACCCTGCGGCAGCCGTTCCCATGGCTCAGGCCCTGGTGCGCGGCGGCCTCCCGGCCATCGAGATCACCCTGCGCACCCCGCGCGCGCTGGAGGCCATCAAGGCCGTTGCCGACAACGTGGAAGGCGCAATTCCGGGTGCCGGCACCGTGCTGGATGCCACCCAGTACGAAGCCGCCGTCAAGGCAGGCGCCAAGTTCATCGTCTCCCCCGGCGCCACGCCGAAGCTGCTGGATGCGGCGGAAAACTTCGACGTGCCGCTGCTGCCGGGCGCTGCCACCTCTTCGGAAGTGATGGCCCTGATCGAGCGCGGCTATCTGCGTCTCAAGTTCTTTCCCGCAGAGCAGGCGGGCGGTGCTTCCTATCTGAAGTCCCTGTCCTCGCCTCTGGCACAGGTGAAGTTCTGCCCGACCGGCGGCATCACCCTGGAGAAGGCCCCAGGCTATCTTTCCCTGCCGAACGTGCTGTGCGTCGGCGGCTCCTGGATTGCCGATGCCAAGGCCATTGCCTCGGGCGACTGGGCCGGGATCGAGGCCCGCGCCCGCGAGGCGGCCGCCATCAAAGGCTGATACACACAAATATTCTGTATTTTCGGGACCTAATGAACCGGCGGGCTTGAAAAACCCGCCGGTTCTTCTTAAGTGCGCCGGGATTTTCCGGACTGTTTTCCAGACAGTTGTGATTTTTGGTTCCGCTCGTCTCTCACGGCAGAGCGAACACGGCCGGCCGATCCGGCACCTGACAGAAGGAAGTGGTTTTATGGCATTGGATCTGACGTATCTTGCAGCCGGTCTCATCCTTCTGTTTTTGGGCGGTGAAGCGCTCGTGAGAGGCGCGGTCTCCATCGCAGCGCGATTTGGCATGCCGCCTCTGATCATCGGCCTGACGATTGTTGGCTTCGGCACCTCCATGCCGGAACTGCTTGTGTCGCTGAAGGCGGCCTTTGACGGCGCGCCCGACATTGCCGTCGGCAATGTGGTCGGCTCCAACACAGCCAATATCCTGCTCATCCTCGGCGTTGCTGCCGTGATCTGCCCGATCCCGACCGCCATTCCCGGCATCCGCCGGGACCTCGCCATGGTCACCCTCGTCGCCGCCTTCACGCTGGTGCTATGCTATCTCGGCCATGTCTCCCGCCTGATGGGCGCGGCGATGTTCGTCACCCTCTGCGCCTATCTTTTCTATGCCGCCGTCTACGGCAAGAAGGAGGAAGCAGAGGAGGACGACGAGCACGCGCCCGTGCCGATGCCGCTCTGGATGCAGCTTGCCTATATCGCCGGCGGCCTTGCAGGCCTTGTCATCGGTGCGGATCTGCTGGTGCGCGGCGCCACATCCATCGCCCGCGGCTATGGCATCTCCGAAGCGGTGATCGGCCTCACCATTGTTGCAGTCGGCACCAGCCTGCCGGAACTTGCCACCTCCGCCATCGCCGCCTTCCGCCGCCATTCGGAAATCGCCATCGGCAACGTGCTGGGCTCGAACATCTTCAACATCATCGGCATTCTGGGCGCGACCGCCGTGTTCCATCCGGTCGCAATCGCCCCCAGCATTGCCAGCTTCGACATTCCGCTGATGCTGGGCGTCACCGTGCTGCTGGCGCTGATGCTGCTGGGGCTGAAGTCGATCAACCGGCTGGCTGGCGCCGCCTTTCTGGTGTTTTACACGGGCTACTGCGGCTATCTCTTCACCCAGATGCCGGGCGTCTGAGGTTCGGGCACATCGCAGCAGGACGCGCCGGGTTCAGGCGCGTCTTGCCATTTGCTCAACGGCACCGCCTGCCGTGGCCCAGGCCGCAAACCCGCCCTCAAGGTGCACGACCGTTTCCAGACCCATCTCGATGGCCGTCCGTGCCGCAAGCGCAGAGCGCCAGCCTGCCGCGCAGAAGAACACAAAGGTTGCATCGCTGGCGAAAACCGGCTTGTGATAGGGGCTCGCCGGATCGATCCAGAATTCCAGCATGCCGCGCGGGCAGGAAAAGGCGCCGGGAATGGCCCCTTCCCTCTGGATCTCGCGCACATCGCGCAAGTCAACAAAGACATAGCCATCACGGCCAAGCAGCAGCTTCGCCTCTTCGGCGGAAATCACGCTGACCAGTTCTGCCGCCTCTGCCAGAAGCACATCGATACCGCGCGATATTCTGTGAGCCATGCCAAAGCCTCCCGAGAAACCGGACGGGCCAATCATGCCACTGTCCGCCGCAGAAGGCGACCCATCAATGGCACAAGAAGATTTCACGCCGTCATTCCGCTGCCCGGAAACTGGGGCATGGCACTGTCATGCCCGCGTGCTATACCATTGCCATGATTTGCAGTATGCCTGCGCAGTCAGGATTTTAAATCGATTAAGGAGCTTTCATGTTCACTCCGGACCACTGGCAGTCGCTGAAGTCTCACGCCAATGACCTGAAGGCCACCAGCCTGCGCAACCTGTTCGCGGCAGACCCCAAGCGGTTCGACAAGCTGAGCGTGCGCGACGGTGACCTGCTGATCGATTTCTCCAAGTCGCTGCTGACGGCCGAGACTGTTTTCCTGCTGTGCCGCTTTGCCCGCGAAGCCGGGCTTGAGACGCAGCGTGCCGCCATGTTTGCGGGCGAAAAGATCAACGGCACGGAAAAGCGCGCCGTGCTGCACACCGCCCTGCGCAACCAGTCGGACGAACCGGTGCTGGTGGATGGCGTCGATGTGATGCCGGATGTGCGCGAAGTTCTCGCAGACATGGGCGAGTTTGCCGAGGGCATCCGCTCGGGCGACATCGCCAGCGCCTCCGGCGCGCCTTTCACCGATGTGATCAACATCGGCATCGGCGGCTCGGACCTTGGCCCGGTGATGACGACGCTGGCGCTCGCCCCCTATCACGACGGCCCGCGCCTGCACTACGTGTCCAACGTGGACGGCGCCCATATCGCCGACACGCTGAAGGACCTGGACCCGGCAACAACGCTGGTGATCGTCGCCTCCAAGACCTTCACCACCATCGAAACCATGACCAACGCCCGCACGGCCCGCGCCTGGATCGCCGAAGCGCTGGGTGAGGCTGCCGTTGGCGCGCATTTCTGCGCCGTCTCCACCGCGCTGGACAAGGTGGCTGCCTTCGGCATCGGGGAAGACCGCGTGTTCGGCTTCTGGGACTGGGTTGGCGGGCGCTATTCCGTCTGGTCGGCCATCGGCCTGCCGCTGATGATCGCCATCGGTCCGGATGCCTTTGCCGAATTCCTCGAAGGCGCCCATGCCATGGACGAGCATTTCCGCACCGCCCCGCTGGAGCAGAACCTGCCGGTGCTGCTGGGCCTCACCGGCGTGTGGAACCGCAATGCCATGGGCTACGCCGCCCGCGCCGTGCTGCCCTACGACCAGCGCCTGTCCCGCCTGCCCGCCTATCTGCAGCAGCTCGACATGGAATCAAACGGCAAGCGCGTGACACTGGATGGCACCACGGTGGAGACCGAGACCGGCCCGCTGGTCTGGGGTGAGCCCGGCACCAATGGCCAGCACGCCTTCTATCAGCTGCTGCATCAGGGCACGACGGTGATCCCTTGCGAGTTCATCGTCGCCGCCAAGGGCCATGAACCGGAGCTGGCGCATCATCACGAGATGCTGGTGGCCAACTGCCTCGCCCAGTCCGAAGCCCTGATGCTGGGCCGCACGCTGGACGAGGCGAAAGCGCAGCTCGCCGCAAGCGGCATGGCGGCAGACGAAGTGGAGCGGCTGGCTCCGCACAAGGTGTTCCCCGGCAACCGGCCGTCCATCACCATTGTCCATGACCAGCTGACGCCCTTTGCGCTCGGCCGCCTGATCGCGCTCTACGAGCACCGGGTGTTTGTCGAAGGCGTCATCTGGGGCATCAACTCCTTCGACCAGTGGGGCGTGGAGCTTGGCAAGGAGCTGGCAACGGCCCTGCTGCCGATGGTCAAGGGCGAGGCTCCGGCCGATGGCAAGGACGCGTCCACACGCGGTTTGCTGGCCGCATTACGTAGCGCTTGACGGAACTTGGCTGCGAAGTCACCTTGTCAGGCGGACGGTGCGATTTATTGGAACCAAATCAGCGCTGATGGGTTACAAAAGTGACATGGATCACCGCAATCTCGTCACTTTGGACTAATATCGGTGGCGGTCTTGGTTGCGGAATCATATCCGCAATTTCGGGAGAAATCAGATGAAGAGATTCGTTGTTCTTGCTGCGGCCGGTCTGCTGCTCGCAGCCTGCCAGTCCGACAGCCAGCGTGACCGCGCCCTGGTCGGCGGTGGTCTTGGTGCTGCAACCGGCGCCGTGATTGGTGCTGCGGCGACGGGCGACGTCGGCGGTGCCCTCGTGGGCGGCGTCATCGGCGGTGCCGGTGGTGCGATCGTCGGTTCGGCGACCACGCCGAAAAACTGCGTGGCCTATGACCGTTACGGCCGTCCGTACCGGGTTGTCTGCCCGTAAGCTTCAGGCTTGACTTGACAGGCAAGGCCTTCCCCATCCATCGGTGGGGGAGGCCTTCTTGTTTTGTGAGAGATCCGTGCCACAGTTCCCCTTCCCCGCCGCAGCGCTGCTGCTTGCATCCGGGCTTTCACTTGCCGCCTGCAATTCGGCAAGCCAGACCGAGCGGGCCGTTGCGGGGGCAGCTGTTGGCGGGGCGGCAGGCACAGGCGCAGGCTGGCTGCTGGGCGGCAATCCTGGCGCAGCCGTTGCCGGCGGCGTGGTGGGCGCGGCGGGCGGCGGCCTGATTGGCGCCCTCACTCCCGGCAAATGCGTCAAGCGCGGCCCGGACGGCATCTATTACCGCATCCCCTGCCCCGAATGAAAAAACAAAACCCCGGCGCCTTGCGGCACCGGGGTTCATGTCATTCAGTCAGTGAAAGCCTTAGGCCGTCAGCGCGGCTTCCGGCGCGACATAGTCATAGCCCAGAGCCTCGGCAACGGCCTGGCAGGTCACCTTGCCCTTGTAGACATTGAGGCCCGGCAGGAAGGCCGGATTGGCCAGCAGCGCAGCCTTGGCGCCCTGATCGGCCAGCGCCAGCGTGTAGGGCAGCGTCACGTTGTTGAGGGCGAAGGTCGAGGTGCGCGGCACGGCGCCCGGCATGTTGGCAACGCAGTAATGCACCACGCCGTCGACGATATAGGTCGGCTCGGCATGGGTGGTGGCGCGGGAGGTTTCGAAGCAGCCGCCCTGGTCGATGGCAACGTCCACGACGACAGAGCCATTCTTCATGCGGCGGATCATGTCGGCGGTGACCAGCTTCGGCGCAGCAGCACCGGCCACCAGAACGGCACCCACGACGATGTCCGCATCCAGCACATACTGCTCAAGCGCAGCCTTGGTGGAATAGACGGTCCGCAGGCCCGAACCGAAGGTGCGCGACAGCCCGGCCAGCACATCGACGTTGCGGTCCAGCACGGTCACATCGGCGCCGAGGCCCAGCGCCATGGTGATGGCATGGGCGCCGACGACACCGCCGCCGATGACAACGACCTTGGCAGGCGCCACGCCCGGCACGCCGCCGACGAGGATGCCCGAGCCGCCAGCGGCCTTCTGCAGCGCATTGGCGCCAGCGGTGATCGAGAGACGGCCGGCAACCTGGGACATCGGCGCCAGCAGCGGCAGGCCGCCACGGCCATCGGTCACGGTTTCATAGGCAATGCAGGTCGCACCGGACTTGACGAGGTCTGCGGTCTGCTCCGGATCCGGAGCCAGGTGCAGGTAGGTGAAAAGCGTGTGATCGGGGCGCAGCATGGCGCGCTCAACGGCCTGCGGCTCTTTCACCTTGACGATCATTTCGGCAATGTCGAAGACTTCCTTCGCCGTTGCACAGATCTTGGCACCGGCCGCCACGTAGGCTGCATCTTCAGCGCCAATGCCGGTGCCTGCATTCGTCTCGACATAAACTTCATGGCCATGAGCCACAACTTCCATGACACTATCCGGCGTCAGACCAACACGGTATTCATGGTTCTTTATTTCTTTTGGCACACCAATGCGCATCGTTTATTCCTCTCTGGTAAGGATTTATGCGATGACACTAGAGGAGATGTGATCGAATAGGCTTGCGTTCTTTGCAGCGTAAGCGGCATTTTTGCATTACAATGCGAATTTCAGCGGTATAATCCGCATATTCTGCGAGGCGCGATGAAATTAGACCGGATCGACAAGCGTATTCTCACCCTGCTCCAGCAGGACGGGAGGATGCCAAACGCCGATCTGGCACAAAAAGTCGGCCTCTCACAATCTGCCTGCCTGCGCCGCGTGCGGGCGCTTGAGGATTGCGGCATCATCAGCCGCTATGCCGCCCTGCTTGATCAGCGCAAGCTTGGGCGGCGCATGGATGTTTTCGTCGAAATCTCCCTGACGGGCCAGTCCAACGAGGTCCTTCTCGCCTTCGAGCAGGCCGTGGGGCAGTCCCCCGAGATCATGGAATGCTACCTCATGGCCGGCGATGCGGACTATCTGCTCCGGCTTGCGGCGGAGGACCCCAACGACTTCGAGCGGCTGCACCGCGAAACCCTGGCACGGCTGCCCGGCGTTTCGCGGATGAAATCCTCCTTCGCCATCCGGCCCATCGTCCGCAAGACCGCCTTTCCACTGGACAGTACCCACCGAAGCACCGACTGACCACAGCAAGGTCGACGCCTGCAGCTCCTTCCGCCTATAGTGCGCGCAAACGACGCATCCACGGATCTGGAGCCTTTCTTGACTGCCGAAATCACCTGCCTGCTCGATGGCCGCTTCGCGCTGGCCGAATGTCCCACGTGGGATGAGCGCCGCCAGAAGCTTTTCTTCACCAATATCAAGGGCAAGACCGTTCACGCTCTCGACTGGCAGAGCCGTGAGCTGGAAACCTGGACCTTCGCCAATGAAGTCGGCTCCTTCGCCCTGTGCGAGGATGGGCGGCTGATCGTGGCCGTCTGGGATCAAGTGATCCTGTTCGATCCGCAAACCGGCGCGCAGCAAACCATCGCCAGTATCGAGGCCGGCAATCCGCACACGCGCCTCAACGATGGCAAGGCCGGGCCGGACGGCGCCTTCTGGGTCGGCACCATGGACAACCGTTCGCCGCGCCAGCCGGTTGCGGGGCTCTACAGGGTGGCTCCCGACGGCAAGGTGACACAGATCCTCGACGGTGTGCATGTCTCCAACGGCCTCGCCTGGTCGCCGGACGGCACGGCCATGTATCACGCCGACAGTTCCCCCGGCTGGGTGGACCGCTGGCGCTTTGATCCGGCGACCGGCGCCGTGTCGGAGCGCACCCGCTTTGCCCAGCTCACCAACGAGACGGGCCGCCCGGATGGTGCCACGGTCGATTCTTCGGGGAATTACTGGAGTGCAGGCGTTTCGGCCGGGGTGCTGAACTGCTTCTCGCCGGCTGGCGCTCTGGTGGCGAAATTCACCCTGCCCGTGCCCCGCCCGACCATGCCCTGCTTCTGCGGGCCGGAGCTGGCAGACCTCGTCATCACCAGCCTGCGCCCGGATGATGCCGCCAGCATCGAAGCCGCGCCCCAGTCCGGCAGCCTCTTCCACCTGCGCCCCGGCCTGACGGGCCTGCCCGCTTACAGGTTTGGGGCGAAGGGCTGAGGCCAAAATCTTGGGTGAATGAAGATGCCCCTTTACGGCGGGCGCGCTCCCACGCCCTCTTGGGAGGGTGATTTATTCATGAGCATTGGTTAAGCCCCGTGCGGCGCTTGAGCATTTTCAAGGCGTGATGCATCAGCATCTCAGCGCCTTGGTATAAGGGCTACATACCGGTAGGATGTTATCTCGAGCCTGCGATGAGAAGTACAGGGTCGCCCCGGCCAAGCGCAGCGCGAGCCGGGGACTACTCGTTCGCAGAGAAGTACCGTGACCTCAAGACGGGCGGCAGGCTCATACCAACTCTTGATGAGCTTGTTTCATCGAGAGTTGGTCAAGTCCGCGCGGCGCTTGAGCATTTTCAAGGCGTGATGCGTCAGCACCGAAAGCCTTGATATCAGCTACGCTTCAAGCCTCTGCGCTGCGCACATGCCTCACCGCTCTGGAAACGAGTGGTCCCCGGATCTCCGCTCCGCTTCGTCCGGGGCGACGCAGAGTGAGTGGCGCGGCTATGCCTCTGTCTCGGCCTTCGTCTCCACGTCCGGCTTGCGGACGAAGTCTCTGGCCTCTTCGGGGATGTTACGCCCCCAGGTAGCCTTGAGATTGTGATCAACGGCGATGCGCTCGTCAAAGACGAAGCATTCGCCGGACCACAGGCTGTTCTCTTCCGGCATCTTTTCCAGATAGTTCAGGATGCCGCCATCGAGGTGGAAGACATCCTCGAAGCCCATGTCCAGCAGCAGCGAAGTGGCTTTTTCGCAGCGGATGCCGCCGGTGCAGAACATGGCGACCTTCGGCTTGCCCTCCAGCGCCTGCTGCGCCTTCAGCCACTGCGGAAACTCGCGGAAAGACCGGGTCTTGGGATTGAGCGCCCCCTCGAATGTGCCGAAGGCGAATTCGTAGTCATTGCGGGTGTCGATCACGAGCACGTCCGGGCTGGAAATGAGGGCGTTCCAGTCCTCCGGCGCCACATAGGAGCCGACACGCTTGCGCGGATCGACGGCCTCGACGCCCAGCGTAACGATCTCCTTCTTCAGCCGCACCTTCATGCGCTGGAAGGGCTTGCGTTCGGCCCAGGATTCCTTGTGGGTCAGATCGGCAAGGCGCGGATCCTGACGGATGACACCGAGCACATGGCGCAGGTTTTCCTCTGCCCCGGCAATGGTGCCGTTGATCCCTTCGGCCGCCAGCAGCAGGCTGCCGCAGATCTCATTTTTTTCGCACAGCTCCAGCAGCTGGCCGCGCAGATCGCGGAAATCTTCCAGAGGAACGAACTTGTAAAGGGCGGCGACGAGATACATGCGGCAAACCTGGCTGATCCGGCGCGCAATTGCCGCCGTCGTGTTTTCTGAAGCGCCTTATAAACCCGCCCGGTGCCAAAACGCAAAAGGGAGCGCAGCCCTTCCCGCAAGAGAAGGACAGCGCTCCAGTGATCCCGGCTCCTCAGGTCCGGGAAAGGGCTCAGCGGCCGCCGCTGAAAGCGTTCAGAACGGTCAGCAGGCTGGTCAGGTTGTCGGCAACGCCGGTCTGGGCCACCTTCTCGGTCGCACCGGCCGCTGCGGTCGTGTCCAGCGTGTAGATCTGCATGATGCCCTGGTTCGCGGCGGCCTGCGCCAGCGAGTTCTGCTGCTGCTGGGCGGCAACGGCATTCTCGAACAGGATGCCGGTCGAATGCACCATCGACTGATAGAGGGTGCTGATGGCGACAGCCGGAGCTTCGCCGACAACCTTCACGTTCGACTGCGTGACGGCATCGGTGATCATCGGATTCACGGTGGTAGGATCAGCCATGTAATTCACTCCTTCAAGCAGGCCTTCGAAGCTTCAGGCCCGTTACACCCCTTAGGACGCCATCCCGCCGCCAGTGTGAGGCAGACCGGGTTCTTTTCAATCAGAGACTGTGGATGCCGTGAGCATTTTCTCCCGGCGTCGCTCTCAAGATCCGCCTTTGAAGCTTTGGAGCACTGTCAGCAGGTTGAGCAGCGGGTCCGGCACGCCGCTCTGCGGCGCGATCAGTTCAGGGCTGAAGCCGATCGGTACCTGATAGGGGCTTCCAGAAGCATCTCCTCCCGATCTGGCAGCCCGTTCCAGAGCCCTCAAGTTCTCTTGCGCGCTGCGGGCGTTCTCAAAAAGCAAGCCGGTCGAGTGATGGGTGGATACATGGAGCAGATTGCGCAGGGATGCAGGATGCTCGGGCACGGGCTGGGCGGTGTTGCCTGCGTCCCAGGCAGAAATGCCCGGCCCATCCGCTCCAGCACCGTCCATCTGCCTCTCCCCGATAACCTCACGGCCAACAGAGGTTCAGAGTATCCCCGCTCCACCGCGTTTCAAGCGACGGCTGCGTGCAGCCGGGATGCAAAGCAAGGGCCGGCATGAAGCCGGCCCCAGTTTTGGCAGACGCCGGCAACAGCGCCAGCGGGAGGCTGCCCGATCAGCGGCCGGTCCCGCCCAGCGCGCCGAGAATGGTCAAGAGGCTGGTGAGATTGTCGGATACGCCCGTCTGCGCCACCTTTTCCGTCGCGCTTGCCGCAGCCGTGGAGTTAACGGAATAGATCTGCATGATGCCCTGGTTGGCTGCCGCCTGGGACAGGGTGTACTGCTGCTGCTGGGCAGCGACCGCATTCTCGAACAGGATGCCGAGCGAATGGGCCTGCGACTGGTACAGCGTGCTGAGCGCCACGGCAGGTGCATCGCCAACGACCTGCACATTGGACTGGGTCACCGCATCGGTGATCATCGGGCTCACGGTGGTGGGATCGGCCATCTCTTTTTACTCCTTGAGGCGGGCCAGCACCGCATGCGGCCCTTCACATCTCATAGGACGTCAATCCCAGACGCCCGTGAGGGAGCGTGCCGGCATTTCGCAGGTCCGCACATGACAAAAGGGCCGGCATGAAGCCGGCCCCAATCTGGTCTGGTCTGTGCGTCCCTGTGGTCTGCGGTCAGCTGAAGGACTGCAGCACCGTCAGAAGGCTGGTCAGATTGTCGGACACGCCCGTCTGGGCCACCTTCTCGGAAGCACCGGCAGCGGCCGTCGTGTCGACGGAATAGATCTGCATGATGCCCTGGTTGGTCGCGGCCTGGGCCAGCGAGTTCTGCTGCTGCTGGGCTGCGACCGCATTCTGGAACATGATGCCGGTCGAGTGGGACATGGACTGATAGAGCGTGCTCAGCGCGATCGCCGGCGACTCGGCAACAACCTTGACGTTGGACTGGGTCACGGCATCAGTGATCATCGGGCTCACGGTAGTGGGTGCGGCCATATTCATCTCCTTGATCTGCGGCGTGGCCGGGATCAGCCAATCACCTGCACAAGAAAAGACGCCAACCACCACCCCGCGTGACAGATTTCATGAAATTAAAGAACACACGTGAAATATAAAGCGCAAAGCCTCCGCGATTTCATCGCGAAGGCGCAAGTTCTTCATGATGTTCAGCTTCAATCAGCGCGATGAGCCGGTGAGATGCTGCTTCATCTGTTCGATCTGATACTGAAGCCCCTGCCGCACGGTCGGGTTCGACAGTCCGGCCTTCTGGGTCGCCAGATTGTGGCCGATCTGCTCCATGACGCTCAGGGCCTTCACCGCATCCTGCGGCAGCTTCACCAGTTCCTCGTTGTTGGCGAGCAGCTTGGCCAGCGTCTCCTGCTCCCCCTGGATCGAACTGGAAAGGTTTTTCGCCGCGTCACGGGCACTGCTCAGCACCTTGACCGCAACTGCCAGCCCCTCTTCATAGGCCTGATCTGCGGCTTTCTTGCGCTGTCCGGCCTCAATGCCGGCCGCCAGCACTTTCGGCAGGGCCTGAGTGACCTGAGCATAGCCCGACTGCAGGGCTGCGACCTTCAGATGCTCGATGAGCAGCTGGCGCAGCAGCTGCGCCCCTGTGGCAGCACCGCCGGAGCCTGCGTCCTTGCCATCTGCACCACTGCCGGCCAAATCGCGGACGAATTCGCCGGTGGCGGCAGCGGAAGACTGATCCGCCGCACCGGCCTCATCCTCTCCGCGCCCCGCACCACGGCCTTCGCCCCGACCGGCGTCACGCCCCTCCCCCCGGACACTCCCGGCGCTGGCAGCGGCGGCAGAAGAGGGGTGAGCCGCCGGCGCCGTCATCACCGGAACCGCGATTTCAGGTACGGGAACTTCGGGCACTGGCATTTCGGGCACCGGCACTTCGGGCACTGGCACCTTCGGCACATCAACCTGCGGCGCCGGAACAGCCGGAATCTCTCCAGCACTCTGCGCCGGGGGCTGGGCGGCGGCCTGCGCGGACGCCGTTTCAGCCTTGGGCTCAACTCCGGTACCGGTCTCTACGTCCGTCATTTTCGCTCTCCTTACGGGTCTTGGCCGAACGGCTGGTGCTGCGCATGGACTGGCTGATGAAGGCAAGCGCATCGCGCATCAGGCTGTCGGAACTGCTGTCCGGGACCGGAGCACAGCATGAAGCTGCCCCTGCCCCATCCGCTTCGAACACGGCCGCCATCTCGCAGGTGGTGACGGCTGTCACCTCTCCGGTGCTGGACAGCTGCAGCAACTCACCCGCCTGCCCCAGCGCGGTGCGCGCCCAGGAGAGCTGCGTGATGACCTGAGGATAGACGTTGAAGAGCCTGCTCTCTCCCGGCGCACCGCAGGTCTGGCCGACTTCCTCGGCCCAGTTTTCAAGAAAGCACTGGATCAGCACATCCAGATCGCGGCACAAGCCATCCGTACTCAGTTCCATGACACACCTTCCCAACGGCCGGAGCTGATCCAGCCTCTGCGGCACGCTTGCCGTGCCTGTTCTTCAGGATTTCATCAGCCCGCGGCCCCTCAGGACACGGCCGTCTTCAGATCACCGATCACCGTGGAGGCCGAGGTTCCGGCGGTGGTGCTGACACTGCCATAGACAGCGACGGCGGCCTGCACCATGGCCTGGATTTCCGCCATCAGCGGCACGGCGATCAACTCGCCCGCAGGCCCTTGCGCTGCCTTCTTGATGGCCACCGCCTGCCCGGCCACTGCGATCTGCATGATGGCGTTCATATAGCTCTCGGCATCCTGCACCGCGATGGCGGTCGTCTGGCCGACGCTCATCTCCGGCGGTGTGATGACCATGGCGGGCGCATTCGCCAGATTCTGATAGTTGGTGAAGTTCACCGCCTGCACGATCTGCTTGTTCAGCGCCGAAGTGTCAGGCGGTGTCGCGCCCACCGGGGCAGTCGGATCTCCAGGCATTCTTTTCTCCTTTGACAGGTCTTTCTCAAGCTGCGGGGCAAAGGCCGCCTCAAGGTTCACCGGCCTGCCGTTGACGGGGCGCCCGTTCACCGGACGCAAGGTCTGGGGCGAGGGCTGGGTCGAAGTCTGGGGCGTAACACCTGCCCGCCAGGACGGGCTCGTGTTAACGTTAACGGAGCCCGGCAAACCTTCGCCGGCTTTTCCGGGCACCCGCTCCCCCGCCGGAACAGGCCGCGAAATGGCAGCAGCCCCGGAATCAGGCGTCCTTGCGGACAGGCGGGAGACCGGTTTTGCCGCGGCCGGGGCCGTGGCGGTCGCCTGTCCGGCAACCGAAGGCTTCGCCTCCACGGCGGCCATCGAGGCCACACCGGGTTCGTCTTGCAGGCTGACCTCCGGCGTATCCGGCTGAGTCTGCCCGTCTGCCGCCGGCTTTCCGCCGTGGATCCAGTCGGAAAGCCAGCCGTCCCGCCAGGCTCTTTGCTTGCCTTTCCCCTCCGCTCCGCTCACGGCGGCGGAGGCAGACTGGCGCAGGCGGTCCAGAAACGTTTTCGTGGCCATGGCACAGCTCCCTCATCGCGCCCCGGCCAGACCGGAGCACCTATGAGCACCTAAGGACGGACTAGAGAGAAGCTCCCGCTGCCCTTGCGCTACTGGCCCACTTCCATGATCAGCTGCACCGCCTTGGAGACGACCGCCGTCATGACCTGGTTCAAAGCCTGCTGGCTGTGAACCGCATTCTGGATCGACAGGCCCGTCGCATGGCTGCTGACCTGGTAGAGGCTCGCGATGGCCTGGGACGGCGCTTCGGCCACCACCTTCACATTGGTCTGGGTGACCGCATCGGTGATCTGGGAATTTACAAGCTGATCGGCCATTTCCTGTTCCTGTTCGGTTTGCGATGACCCGACATAAATCTGGACGCGTCAGGCTTTCGTCCGTGAGGGCCGCGAGGGGGCGGTTTTTGTGGCCCGCTCTTGCGGCTGGTTCCAGTGCTCCTGCCCGGTTTCACCCAGGGCCGCCCTCAGCGTCTGGCGCAGGGTCTGCACGCGCTTGCGCGCCAGCGCCTCGGAAATGCCCAGCACATCGGCGATGTCCCGGTAGCTCTGCTCCTCGCAGAAGCGCAGCTCGAAGATCCGCCGGTGCTCTGCGGACAGGGAATTCATGACCGCCATCACCCGGCGCAGGATTTCCTGCTGCCAGAGCAGGTGCTCCTGCGAGGGGCGCACATCCGCAAAACCCGTGTCGTTGTCCTCATAGATGTCAGCCGAGAAATCCCGCACCTGACGTTCCGAGTTCTTGCGGCGCAACCTGCTGATGTACTCGTTCTTGAGCGCAAAGAGCAGGAAGGCACGCGGTTCACGGATATGCGTCTCTGCACGCTCCACGTGTGAAATCGCCTTGATCAGGGTGGATGACAGCAGATCCTCCGCCTCCTCCCTGTCCCCTTTCGTCAGGCGCAGCGCCCGGCGCCGCAGCACGGGCGCGTCATCGATCCAGCTGGTCCATAATCCGTTTGCAGGCAAAACACTCGTCATTGCGCGATTCCCGGTTTCAACCATGAAAGTCTTCGACGCAGACCCTCTCACCCCATGGGCTTGTCTGGATAGACGCAGAAGAAATTCCTTCGTGACAACCTTAGCGGGATTTTTTATAGCCACAAATTAATAATTTAATACTTCATTAACCACGATATTTTTGCGTATTAAGGCTTTAATCTTGAATTCAGAAAAACGTCTTCGGGCAGGCCGGAAAACGGAATCAGTCTGAACGCCTTACACGCATAAGATGAAGTGACAGAGCACACCGCGCATGCAACCTTGAATACGCAAAGCTGCGGAGGGCATGGGCACCCTCCGCATGCGCCAGATCTTTGCAACCAGATACAACCGAGGATTTAATTCACAGCTGCGGGCAAAAATTACGCCCGGACAGGCGGGCCTGACCGGGCGCAAGAAAAGTCATTGATCAGACTGCGCAGGCTTACCAGCGGCTCTCGCAGACGCAGGAAGGCACGTCATCATGGCGCACGGTGATCTTCACGCCGTCCAGATGGGGCAGCAGGACCTCAAGGGTGACTGGCCCCAGCGCGGCCAGAGGCGCGAAATCCAGCGTCGAAATCCCCTTCGCCGAGCTGACATTCACATGCATCAGACCGGCGGGATGGGGAACGGATGCAATGATGGAGGCCAATGCCTTGCGGCTGTCCTGATCCACCAGCTGATCCGGCAGCCCCTCAATCTGTCTGGTCAGCATCTGCTTTGCAGCCTCCACCGCGCTTTCGGGCGTATCGCCGTAGGCGGGATAAAGGAATGCGATCCAGACCGCCGACATGGATTCAAAGAAGCCGCCGTTCTCGATCTTGACGTCCAGTTCATGCAGCCGGATCTGCGCCACCTTGTCCATCTGCGCCGGCTCGGCCAGCAGCGCCGGAAGATCAAACGCCTCAAGCCGCGCCGCCGTTCGCATCCGGGTGCCGCCGCCCATGTCGATTTCCAGCCGGTTCAGCGCCAGCTGCTTGCGCTCCGGGTCCAGCTCATAGTCGAGATGAACGCTGCCGGGGTTTCTCTCCCCAATCAGCCGCATCTGATAGATCGACTCCGGCATGCCCTCGAACATAGGGATGTTGCGCGCGCCGGTCATCTCCAGCACGAGCTTCTGTGGCGCAATCTCCCGGCCGCCCTCCCCCCATTGCGCGGTCCAGGCCACCTCGTCCGCCTCGATCGTGTAGCTGACCATCCCTTCGGTCAAAGGCAGGGAAACATCCCGCAGAATGCAGCGGCCATTCTCCTCGACCGGCGTCATCGCCGAAAGCGCCGCGCCGGCGCGCTCAGTCGCGGCCTTTTCGAGAACGGAAGCGGCATAGGCCACATCGCCAGCGCAGTCAGTTTCCGCAGCCTGCGCACTGCCGGCAGCAGAAACGCAGCCCGCAAGGATCAGGGCGCCAGTGGCGAACAGCGATTTCATGGGAGCTCCACATGCGTGTCATCAGAACCAGAATGCCGGAAAGCTCCGGCCTACCCGGACAATGCACACTACCGCCCTGCAGATCCGTGATCTGCATCGCATTTTTACGGATGGTGAGGACGAAAACCGGCGGCCGGTCAGGGAAGAACGGGTTCATGCCTTGCGGAGATCGTGATGCCAAACCTCTGCAATATAGATGCTAAGGGTTCAACTTTCGCATCATCCGTGTACGCATTGATCGCACGGCTTTCGTTCAAAGCATCGCTGAAAAAGAAACCCTTTTTGAAACCAATTTTCAGATGCATGACACCTTCGGGAGCCGGAATCATACTAATCATCGACAGCAAAGCCGACAGGCTATCCTCATCGATCACATTATCCGGCAGCTCCTTCACCTCTGCAGTTAATTCGCCTTTTAGCCAGTCCAACATTGCATCCGAACTCGATTGGAAAGCCAACTTCAGAATGGCAGTATTTTCGTCGATCCACTGTTGCAGATATCCTTCGTCCTGAAGCCGCAGCTCGAACTCCTTGATTCCCAAAAGGTCCCGAGGGGCAACGTCCTCTGCATTCAACTGTTCATCAGCAGGTTCGACGAATTGCAGCCGCCATGATGACAATATATGGGCGCCATTGCTACTGGTGAAATCATAGCGGTTCATCAGAAGTACAAGCCGGTCTTGATCAAACTCAAAATCAACAGAAAGGCTCCAGAAGCCTTTTTTCGGATCCTGACGAGGTTTGAACCCTTTGATGCCGAACCCTCCTAGATCCGGCCTGCGCTGGCCTTTAGGTACATCCAGCATGACCTTCAGCGGTATAGATTCACGCCCATCCTCACCCCACACCGCTGTCCAGCTTACTTCTTCCATTAACTGCAGATAGGGCATGCTGTCGGATTTAAACGAAAAGACACCCCCACGCAGCACGCAACGCCCGTCTTCCTCAACGGGAACCGCGCCCGGACGCAGTTCAACCCTGGGCCAGAACTGCAGTTCGTCGAGCATTGTCACAGCATAGGCGAGATCGGCCGCACAATCCGGCTTTTCGGCCAGCGTGTCAGCGGCAGTAGAAAGGCTGCCCAGAGCGATCAGAGCAGCGGCTGCAAGAGAGGATTTCATAGGGACTCCGCGCGAAACCATGGCCGGACTGAGCGCGATAGTTACAGGCAGAAATATGCAAGCACACGCTCCGGCGATCCATTCAAGGCTGCATCAAAGAGGCCATGCAACCCTTAAGTCATGGCCTGATAAGTGCCAGAGCTTGCGCGGAGCTTGCTTCAGATTTTCAAGGGAAGGAGATGGTGGGTGCACAAGGATTCGAACCTTGGACCGTCTGATTAAGAGTCAGATGCTCTACCAACTGAGCTATACACCCATCTCGTCGCGGCGGCGTTAGCGCCTGTCCGCTTCGGATGAGCGGCTTATACCCAGCACCTCCCGGACATGCAAGAGGGTTCGATGAAGTTTTTGTGGCGCCTGTGTAAAACTTTTCAGAGGCCGTGAAAATCCGCAGAAATCAGCCACTCCGGGAAGCCACGCGCGCCCTTCCGCAACTTTCGGCAACGCAAACGGGCTTTTGCGAAATAATCAGAATTTCCGCTTGACCAACCCTCGGCACCAATACTAGTGTGCAGCGCAACTGCAGCAGCTGCCGAAGGTGGCCTGCGGGATTTGAACTTGTCATGACCGGCCTTTACAGCAAGACCGGCAGTCAGGAAGCGGGACGCCCGATGGCGAAGCAGATTTTCGCAGCTTCTCAGCTGCTTCTGGTAGTAGGAACGCGCGCGGCCTGAACGGTAGACCCGTTCGGAACAGGCTGGCGCGCAGCAAGGGCTCCTCGGGAGCCCTTTTTCGTTCCAGCCCTCCGGACACACTTCAAACACGGCAAGATCAAGAGATTTCAGATCAAGAAGCCAAGGCAAGGAAGCAGACGATGACACGGGAGATGACCGGAGCCGGCATGGTGCTCCAGGCGCTTAAAGACCAGGGTGTGAAACATATCTTCGGCTATCCCGGCGGCGCGGTACTGCCGATCTATGACGAGATCATCCAGCAGGACGACATCGAGCACATCCTTGTGCGCCACGAGCAGGGCGCTGGCCATGCGGCGGAAGGCTATGCCCGCTCCACCGGCCGTCCCGGCGTCGTTCTGGTCACCTCCGGCCCCGGCGCGACCAACATGGTCACCGCGCTGACCGATGCGATGCTCGATTCCATTCCGCTTGTCTGCATCACCGGCCAGGTTCCGACCCATCTCATCGGCACGGACGCCTTCCAAGAATGCGACACGGTCGGCATCACCCGCAACTGCACCAAGCACAACTGGCTGGTCCGCGATGTCAACGACCTGCCGCGCATCATCCATGAGGCCTTCTATGTTGCCACCTCCGGCCGCCCCGGGCCGGTCGTGATCGACATTCCGAAGGATGTCCAGTTCGCCACCGGCACCTATCAGGGCCCGACCGCCAACCCGGCAGCCGCCCACAAGAGCTACCGCCCGCAGATCAAGGGCGACCTCAATGCCGTGCGCCAGGCCATCGAGCTGATGGCCGGCGCGAAGAAGCCGGTCTTCTATACGGGCGGCGGCGTCATCAACTCTGGCCCGCACGCCAGCCAGCTTCTGCGCGAGTTGGTCCAGCTCACCGGCTTCCCGGTCACCTCCACGCTCATGGGCCTCGGCGCCTATCCGGCGTCCGGCGCGAACTGGCTCGGCATGCTGGGCATGCACGGCACCTATGAAGCCAACATGACGATGCATGACTGCGACGTCATGATCTGCATCGGCGCGCGCTTCGATGACCGCATCACCGGCCGCATCGATGCCTTCGCCCCCAACGCCCGCAAGATCCACATCGACATCGACCCCTCTTCGATCAACAAGGTCGTCAAGGTGGATGTTCCGGTCATCGGCGATGTCGGCCACGTGCTGGAAGACATGGTCCGCCTGTGGCGTTCGTCCGGGGCCAAGGCCGATCCGGCCGCGCTCAAGGGCTGGTGGGCCCAGATCAACCAGTGGCGCGCGCGCAACTGCCTTGCCTACACGCCCAACAACGACATCATCATGCCGCAGTATGCGCTGCAGCGCCTTGCCGAGCTGACCAAGGGCCGCGAGACCTATGTCTCCACCGAAGTTGGCCAGCACCAGATGTGGGCGGCGCAGTACATCGGCTTTGAATCGCCCAACCACTGGCTCACCTCCGGCGGCCTCGGCACCATGGGCTATGGCCTTCCCGCCTGCATCGGCGCACAGGTTGCCCACCGCGATGCGCTCAGCATCTGCGTGGCAGGCGATGCCTCCGTGCTGATGAACATGCAGGAAATGTCCACGGCGGTGCAGTTCAACCTGCCGGTCAAGATCTTCATCCTCAACAACCAGTACATGGGCATGGTGCGCCAGTGGCAGCAGTTGCTGCATGGCAACCGCATGTCCCATTCCTACATGGAAAGCCTGCCGGACTTCGTGAAGCTGGCCGAGGCCTATGGCGGCGTCGGTTTCCGCGTCGAAAAGCCGGGCGAGCTGGATGATGCCATCCGCGAGATGATCGCCGTCGACAGGCCGGTGCTCTTCGATTGCCGCGTGGCCAACCTTGCCAACTGCTTCCCGATGATTCCCTCGGGCAAGGCCCACAATGAAATGCTGCTTCCCGATGAAGCCAATGACGAAGCGGTGGCCAATGCCATCGGTTCGGCAGGCAAGGCACTGGTCTGAGGCAAGGAACCGTCATGAACGCACAGAACGTCAACGCCCCTTCCGCCTATTTCATGGCCGAAGTCAGCGACAAGATCGAATCCCACACCCTATCGATCCTGGTGGACAACGAGCCGGGTGTGCTGGCCCGCGTCATCGGCCTGTTCTCGGGCCGTGGCTACAACATCGACAGCCTCACCGTTTCGGAAACCGAGCATGAGGCGCATCTGTCGCGCATCACCATCGTCACCACCGGCACGCCGATGGTGATCGAGCAGATCCGCCACCAGCTGGACCGGCTGGTGCCGGTGCACCGGGTCACCGACCTCACCGTGCAGGCGCGCCTTGGCAGCAATGACAAGCCGCTGGAGCGGGAACTGGCGCTGGTGAAGGTGGCTGGCCATGGCGAGAAGCGTCTGGAGGCCCTGCGCCTTGCCGATGCCTTCCGCGCCACGGTGATCGACGCAACGACGGATCACTTCGTCTTCGAGATCACCGGCCGCACCTCCAAGATCGAGCAGTTCATCCAGATCATGAAGCCGCTCGGCCTCGTCGAAGTCTCCCGCACCGGCGTCGCCGCCGTCCAGCGCGGCGCCGAAGGGCTGTAACCTTTCCTCGAAAGGCCCTGTCAAACCCTGCAAGGCCATAGACGCACGCGCCGCAACGCAATATACGGTCACCGGCTCCGGCCGGTGACCGTTTTCCGTTCCGGCCCGCCCCTCTCGGATTGCTGACCGCAAGGTCCCACAAGGAAGGCTTAGAAGCCCATGAGCAACGGTTTGTCCCGGCCGAAGAATCAGATCCGCTGGCTGCTGCTGGAGGGCATTTCCCCCACGGCAAAGGCCGTGCTGGACGCCAGCGGCTATCACAATGTCGAAATGCTGCCGAAGGCGCTCGACAAGGAGGCGCTGATCGAGGCGCTAAAGGGTGTGCATGTGGTGGGCATCCGCTCGCGCACGCAGCTGACCCGTGAAGTGATCGAGGCGGCTGGAACGCTGGTCGCCATCGGCTGCTTCTCGGTGGGCACCAACCAGGTGGATCTGGCCGCCGCCCGCGAGCGCGGCATCCCGGTGTTCAACGCCCCCTTCTCCAACACCCGCTCCGTCGCCGAGCTGACCATTGCCGAAATCGTCATGCTGATGCGCGGCGTCTTCGAGAAGTCCACCGCAGCCCACGCCGGGCGCTGGATGAAGACGGCCACCGGCTCGCGCGAAGTGCGCGGCAAGACGCTGGGCATCGTCGGCTACGGCAACATCGGCACCCAGCTGGCCACACTGGCCGAGGCCATGGGCCTCACCGTCATCTATTATGACAAGGTGGACAAGCTGCGCCACGGCAACGTGATGCCGGTGGACACGCTGGACGAGCTGCTGTCGCGCTCCGACATCGTGTCGCTGCATGTGCCGGACACGGCCGAAACGCGGAACATGATCCGCGCCGAAGAGCTGGCGAAGATGAAGCCCGGCAGCTTCCTCATCAACAATGCCCGCGGCAAGGTGGTGGACATCGACGCCCTCGCCGCCGCGCTGAAGAGCGGCCACATCGCCGGTGCAGCCATCGACGTGTTCCCCTCCGAGCCCAAGTCGAACAACGACGAGTTCCTCAGCCCGCTGCGTGGCTTCTCCAACGTGATCATGACCCCGCATGTGGGCGGCTCCACGGAGGAGGCGCAGGAGCGCATCGGCGAGGAAGTCTCCCGCCGCCTCGTCGAATATTCGGACGTGGGCTCCACCGTGGGTGCGGTCAACTTCCCGCAGGTGCAGCTGCCGCGCGGCACGGATGCCACCCGCTTCATCCAGGTGCACCGCAACGTGCCGGGCGCCATGCGCACGCTGAACGACCTGTTCGCCCGCAACAATCTCAACATCCACGCCCAGTTCATGCAGACGGTGGAAGAAACCGGCTATGTGGTGCTGGATGTGGACGGCAAGGTGGAGAACGCGGTCGATATCCTCGAGGAAATCCGCGCCCTCCCCGGCACCATCCGCGCCCGCCTGCTGAACCGGGTGTGATGGCTCAGATCTGATGAGACACGAACGGCGCGGGGCACGGCCTCGCGCCGTTTGTCGTTGGGGGGCAAACCTCTCCTCGCCGTGTTTCCGCAAAGGACAACTTCAGGGCCCAAACCTTCGCAGAACAGCGCAGCTAGATGTGGAGCAAAGAGACCGGTGTCAGCCACACGGCTTGAGTCAACAGCTCCTCTCTGCAAGCGAGTGGTCCCCGGCTCGCGCTGCGCTTGGCCGGGGCGACTCAGTGCCAGTTACGCGGCACAGCTGCCGACGGCAGAACCGGCAGCTGAAAACCTGGGGGAAGCCAGAGACGAAGGCGAGCCAGAAGCAGAGGCAGAACCGCGCCACACACTCTGCGTCGCCCCGGACGCAGCGCAGCGGAGATCCGGGGTCTACTCGTTCGCAGAGAGGCGAGACTGAAGCGCAGCGCAAAGGCTTGGATCGAGCCTGAGCTTGACGAATGGTGCGGCAACCTTGCTTCTCTGAAGACAAACAGGCCCGTCACCCCGCAATTTCCCTTCTCCATCCCCCCTTAACACCCCCAATAAATTCTTGTCACCGCAGCAATATCCGGTTTGACAGGACCGCCGTTCCGGCCGATTTTCGGCACTCTGCGGCACCAGCCGCCTCATTCCATTGCCGGACGCCCGCCATGACTGCCTCCCGCCTTTCCGTGAATGTCAACGCCATCGCCATGCTGCGCAACCGGCGCGATCTGCCCTGGCCGAGCGTCACCGGCATGGCGGCGATCGCGATGGAGGCAGGCGCCAAGGGCATCACCGTGCATCCGCGCCCGGACGAGCGGCACATCCGCAAGAGCGACGTGTTTGATCTGGCGGAGCTGATCGAAGACCGGTTCCCCAACAAGGAACTGTGCCTTGAGGGCTATCCCACGCCGGAGTTTCTGGACCTGGTGGAAAAGGCCCGGCCCGATCAGGTGCTGTTCGTGCCCGACGCGCCTGAACAGACCACCTCGGACCACGGCTGGCGTTTCGGCGCGGACAAGGCGCTGCTGAAGGAAGCCATTACGGCGGCGCGCGAATGGGCGGTCACCGTGTCCCTGTTCCTCGATCCGGACCCGGCGCTGGCGCCTGAGGCTGCCGCCATCGGGGCGGAGCGGATCGAGATCTACACCGGCCCCTATGGCGCCTGCTACGACAGTCCGGAGCGGGCGAAACTGGAGCTGGACAAGGTGGCAGCCACCGCAGAAGCGGCCCGCGCCGCGGGCCTCGGCGTCAATGCGGGGCATGACCTGACGGTGGAGAACATCCCGGCGCTGATTAGCCGCGCCCCCTTCATCCGCGAAATGTCCATCGGCCACGGCTTCACCGCCGACGCCCTGATCCACGGCTTCGCCGGCAGCGTTCAGCGCTTCCGCAAGGCGATGGGGGAAGTATAACCATCCCCCCCCACGCCTGAACCGGCCTCAGACAGCCGGTCCAGGCGCGGATCACCGGATCACTTTTCCAGAATGAACCTGCGGCCGATCGGCTGCAGCGGGCGGGCGTTGGCGGCGTAGATGGCTTCGAATTCCTTGATCGAGGCCTCGGACACCTTGATCGGCTCCTTCATCACCGTCCAGACCACGGTTTCCGAACAGGGCGGCGTCGTGAGGGAGCCTTCGTAGCGGAAGAAGTGCCGTGTGTCCGGCAGCATCGTTGCCGCATCCGCCGCGCCAACCTGCACTTCCTCACCGGCTTTGGCAGGCGCCTTGTCCATCACGGCCTTGAACAGGTCATTCTCCCCGCCCGGCTCGATCATCGCGCCGACGACCGCCAGCGTGCCATCTTCGGCCTGATGCACGAAGTGGGCTTCCATCGGCGCCTTTTTGCCGTCGATGGCGTGTTCGGAGGGGGTGTGGAAGTGGAACTGGCGCAGCACGTAGGACTTGCCATCCAGATCAATGGTGCCGCCATCATCGGTGTTGGCCTGAATGGTGTGGCCATTGTTGACCACTGTCCAATGGGCATCCTTGTTCCAGTGGAACATGATATCCGCAGGCTCGGCCTTGACCGCATGGGTCAGATCGACGGGGGACTGCTCGTGCCCCGCTTCGCAGACCTCGAAATTCTTCGCAAGATCGGCCCAGTGGGCAGGCCCTTCGGCGCCCTCGTAGGTCCAGTGCGGCGAGCTGGCAGCAAATGCCGATGTTGAAATGAGGGCTGCAGCAGCAACTGCAATCAGAAAACGGCTTTTCATCCTGGTCTCCTTGACCACCTCTCAGTCAGCGCTGAGGTGACACTGGAGTAAACCCGAAGAGGAGCCGCGCAAAGTTACGGATAGGTCATGACAAAGATGTAATCCGCCGCCAATCAGAGCGCGCAGAGAGAGGCAAATGCGCCGCATGGGGCTTGCCGAACACCCGATGAAGCAAGCCCATCGGGTGCTAGTTTCACTCCACCTTTGGCAGGGATTTGTCCTTGTCGCATTGCGCCAGTTTGAGCTGGCGGAAGGAATAGACGGCCGTGATGAACTGCGTTCCGTCTTCCTTTTCGGTTTCCACCTTCATGCAGCCGCAGGCATAGCCATAGTTGCCGTTCACAGCGCGGTAATCGCCGGCAGAGATATCGCCGATATTCTCCATGCCCAGCGCTTCCCGGTCCGAGCCTTGCGTGGCCAGAATCCAGTCGCCGTCCCGGTCGGTCAGCCACCAGTTGCCCGGTGTCGGATTGACGACCCAGCCACAGCGGTTCTCAGGCGCGGCAGAGGCGGGAGCCGCAAGCAGAGAGGCTGCAACAGCCCAAACAAGTGCATGCAAGGGAGCGATGCGCATTTCCTGTCTCCTGATACCAAGGCTTTCGATGCTGACGCATCACGCCTTGAAAATGCTCAAACGCCGCAGGGGCTTAACCAATGCTCGATGAGAAAAGCTCATCGGGCATTGGTATAAACCGGGGATCAGTTGTTGATCGAGACAATCGCCCAGTAGCTCTTCGCGCAGGCATTGTCCTCGCACACCGGGCTGAGCCAGACGGCCCCATCGCCGATGGCGACGCCTTCGTCCGTGACCAGCAGATCCTCATAGGCGGCTTCCGCAACGACGGCCTTTGTCTCGTCGCTCACCAGCCGGGGGTAGGCAGCGATGAATTCCTCTGCCGTTTCAACCGAGTGGAACGTGCCATTGTTGTTGACCGGTAGGGGGAAGGCCGCAAGTGCGGCCACATCTTCTCCCGTGCCCGTCACCAGCGCACGGCGCACGTCTTCCAGAAACGGATCGAGCCCCTTGGCATCGCCGAGGATGGTCTCGACCCGTTCATAGACATCTTCCGCGCTCGCCGCCGCTGCGGGCATGGCGGTCAGAAGGGCAAGACACAAGGTAAGACATGGGGCAAGAACAGGCGTCTTCATCGGCAACTCCAGGGAACAACCGGGCTGAAGAATACCCGTTTCCGCATCTGTGCGCCTGACAAACTTTGGGCTAAATAATGGCCCTGACCGGAACCGGAAGCGCTTTCCCGCGTTTCCTGTTCCGCAAAGTCCGCTCTGCCGCTCATCCTGACGGCACGACACCAGCCGGTGGCGGACAAAACAGCAGGGGTAGTGTCAGCAATGACCCCAAGCGACGGCCCTCTAGAGGGCGAGGCAAGTCTTCCTCAACATCATCTCCCCAAATCCGGCCACGGCATGCTCATGCTGGGCGCGGCAGGGGTGGTCTATGGCGACATCGGCACCAGCCCGATCTATGCCCTGCGCGAGACGCTGCGGGCCGCGACGAATGGCGGAATCGTGCCCCCCACAAGCACCGAGATCATCGGCTCCCTGTCGATCATCGTCTGGGCGCTGACGGTGATCGTCACCCTCAAATATGCGCTCATCGTGCTGCGTGCGGGCAACAAGGGCGAAGGCGGCACCCTGTCACTCGCCATTCTCGCCCAGTCCGCCGCCGGGCGGATGCGCCTTGCCGTGGTCTCCCTCGGCGTCATCGGCGCGGCGCTGTTCTTCGGTGATGCGGTGATCACGCCCGCCATCTCGGTTCTGTCCGCCGTCGAGGGCTTTGAACTCACCGTGCCTGCGGTCGAGGACTACATCATTCCGATCACCGCCGGCATTCTCATCGCGCTCTTCGCGGTCCAGCGTTACGGCACCGGGCGGGTGTCGGCCGTCTTTGGTCCGGTCATGCTGATCTGGTTCGCCTGCCTCGCCGCCGCTGGCGCGGGGCATGTCATGGATGATCCGGCCATCCTGCGCGCCCTCAATCCGCTGGAGGCCGTCGCCTTCGCGCAGGCTCATACCGGCGTTGCCCTGGCGGTGGCCGGTGCTGCCTTTCTGGCCGTGACGGGCGCCGAAGCGCTCTATGTCGATCTCGGCCACTTTGGCCGCAAGCCGATCATCCACACCTGGTTCGTGCTGGTGTTCCCCGCCCTTGTGATCAACTATCTGGGTCAGGGCGCCTATCTGCTCAAGACAGGCGGCTCCATCAGCCAGCCGCTGTTCGAGATGATGCCCGCCTGGGGCCAGACGCCGCTTGTGGTGCTGGCGACCGTGGCGACGGTAATCGCCAGCCAGGCGGTGATCTCGGGCGCCTTCTCCATGGCGCGGCAGGCCGCGCAACTGCATCTGCTGCCGCGCCTGACGGTGATCCACACGTCCGAAACCCAATCGGGCCAGATCTACCTGCCGCAGGTCAACTGGCTGCTGCTGGCCGGCGTGCTGGCGCTGGTGCTGGGCTTTGGCTCGTCGGACGCCATCGCGGCGGCCTATGGCATTGCCATCTCAGGCCAGATGCTGGTGACGACGCTGCTGCTGGCGCTGGTGATGCGCGGTGTCTGGGGCTGGCCGCTGCCGACGGTGCTGCTGGTGACACTGATCTTTGCCGCTATCGACGCCACGTTCCTCACCGCCAACATGCTGAAGTTCATGGATGGCGGCTGGGTATCGATCTTCATGGCGGCGGTGCTTCTGGCCGTGATGACCATCTGGACGCGCGGCAGCCGGAAGCTCTTCGAAAAGACGCGCCGGATGGAAATCCCGCTGGCAGACCTTGCCGCCTCGCTGGAGAAAAGCCCGCCGCACCGGGTGCCGGGCACCGCCATCTTCATGACGGGGGACCAGGAAAGCGCGCCAACCTCGCTGCTGCACAGCCTCAAGCACTACAAGGTGCTGCATCAGCAGAACCTGATCATGACCGTGAAGACGCAGCCGGTGCCGCATGTGGAGGAAGACGACCGGGTGGAGATCACACCGCTGAATGATGACTTCAAGCTGCTCACGGTCAACTTCGGCTACATGGAAGACCCCAACATTCCCAGGGCCCTCAAGGCCTGCCGGAAGCAGGGCATCAAGTTCGACATCATGTCGACCTCCTTCTTCCTGTCGCGGCGCACGCTCATTCCCGCCGCCGCCCCGCCCCTCACCAGCCTGACAAAGCGGGTCTTCATCCAGCTGGCCCGCAACGCTGCCGACACCACCAGCTTCTTCCGCCTGCCCACAGGCCGCGTCGTGGAAATCGGCACGCAGGTGGTGATCTGACCCTGGAGACGGGGCGGGCCGGAAAGGGCCCGCCCCGGTTTCCGTTACCCTCCCCGTCTTCCCCTCTTGACGGCGCATTCCCGCTCGCCTAGAACCATGAACCGTACGGTACGGTACAGAAATTCCGGAGTGGTTCCTTGGCCAGTGCAGACCTTCACGACAGCTTGCCGGACGAGGCAGCCGCCTTTTCCCCGCGCCAGCAGGCCGTGCTGGAATGCGCGCTGAAGCTGCTGGTCGACGGCGGCGAGAAGGCCCTGACGACCGCAGGCCTTGCCCGCAGCGCCAATTGCTCCAAGGAAAGCCTCTACAAGTGGTTCGGCGACCGGGATGGCCTGCTTGCCGCCGTCGTCGCCTATCAGGCCAGCAAGGTTCACTTTGCTTCCGAGGCCGCCGCCACCGACGCCACCACCTTCAAGGCCCATCTCACCGGTTTCGTGCGCGAGCTGCTGGAGGTTCTCTCCGGCGAGACGTCGCTGGCACTGAACCGGCTGGCCATCGGCCAGTCCAACCGGGATGATTCCCGGCTGGGACGCCTGTTGCTGCTCAAGGGCAAGTATACCATTTCCGCCCGGGCCCGCAGCCTGCTGGAAGCAGGCCGGTTCCGCGGCTTCGTCAAGTTCGATGATGCCGAGGAGGCCTATCAGGTGCTCTACGGCCTTGCGCTGCGCGACCAGCATATCCGTCAGATGCTGGGTGATACGCTGCGCCCGCGCGAGAAGGACATCGAGGCACAGGCCGCTCTGGCCGTGGACAGGTTCTACCGGCTGTTCGGCGCCTGACGCTGAAAGCCGGAGAAAGCAAAACGCCGCAGCGGCTTACCGCCTGCGGCAGGGATAAACGGGAGAAAGGAAGACCCATGCGTGTTTATTACGATCGCGATGCCGATCTGAACCTCATCAAGTCCAAGAAGGTCGCCATCATCGGTTACGGCTCGCAGGGCCGCGCCCATGCGCTGAACCTGAAGGACAGCGGCTGCAAGGACATCGTCGTTGCCCTGCGCCCCGGCTCCACCACCGCCAAGAAGGTCGAGGCCGACGGCCTCAAGGTCATGAGCGTGGCAGAAGCTGCCGCCTGGGCCGACCTGATGATGATGGCGACCCCGGACGAGCTGCAGGCCGACATCTACAAGGACCACATCGAAGCCAACATCCGTGACGGCGCCGCCATTGCCTTCGCTCACGGCCTCAACGTCCACTTCGGCCTGATCGAGCCGAAGTCCACCGTTGACGTGCTCATGGTCGCTCCGAAGGGCCCGGGCCACACCGTGCGCGGCGAATACGAGAAGGGCGGCGGCGTGCCGTGCCTTGTGGCCGTTCACCAGAACGCTTCGGGCAACGCCCTTGACCTCGGCCTGTCCTACGCCTGCGGCGTTGGCGGCGGCCGTTCGGGCATCATCGAAACCACCTTCAAGGAAGAGTGCGAGACCGACCTGTTCGGCGAGCAGGCGGTGCTGTGCGGCGGCCTGGTCGAGCTCATCCGCGCCGGTTTCGAGACGCTGACGGAAGCCGGCTACGCGCCGGAAATGGCGTATTTCGAGTGCCTGCACGAAGTGAAGCTCATCGTCGACCTGATCTACGAGGGCGGGATTGCCAACATGAACTACTCGATCTCGAACACGGCCGAGTGGGGCGAGTACATGTCCGGCCCGCGCATCATCACCGCCGAGACCAAGGCGGAAATGAAGCGCATCCTTAAGGACATCCAGTCCGGCAAGTTCACCTCGGAGTGGATGCAGGAGTGGCATTCGGGCGCGGCGCGCTTCAAGGCGACCCGCCGCCTCAACGACGCGCACCCGATCGAGGAGGTCGGCACCAAGCTGCGCGGCATGATGCCGTGGATCGCCAAGAACAAGCTGGTCGACAAGGCGCGGAACTGAGGCTTCGACACGCGCCTGCGGCGACGCGGAAGATCGCCAGGAACACGCTGGTCGACAAGGCGCGGAACCGGCCCTTCGACACGCGCCTCCGGCGCGCCTCAGGGTGAAACGTATGGAAGGGCCGGCGGCGACGCCGGCCTTTTTTGCTTCAGCGAATATTCGATCGTATATAAGTCAGCATCATTGACATAAATTCCGCCGCGTGGTGATCTCACCCAATACCCTTCGGGAGGACTCCGCCATGACCACCGCCCACCGGGGCGACGGCCTCGATTGGCCGAAGCTGTTCGCCACGCGCGCCGAGCGCATGAAGGCGTCGGAAATCCGCGAATTGCTGAAGCTGCTCGACCAGCCGGACGTCATCTCGTTCGCCGGCGGCATTCCCGATCCGGCGCTGTTCCCGGCGCAGGCGTTTTCGGACGCGCTCGCCGCCTCGCTGACCGGCGACCAGGCCGGCCAGGCGCTGCAGTACTCGGTGAGCGAGGGCTATCTGCCGCTGCGCCAGTGGATCGCCGAACGCATGGCCTCGCTCGGCGTGCCGTGCACGGTCGACAACATCGTCATCACCACGGGGTCGCAGCAGGCGCTCGATTTCCTCGGCAAATTGTTCCTGTCGCCCGGCGACACGGCGCTGGTCGGCTGGCCGACCTATCTCGGCGCGCTGCAGGCCTTCAACGCCTACGAACCGCGCTACGACCGGCTGCAGCCGATGGGCAACCGCGAACCGGCGGATTACGCGGCAGCGGCCACGGCGGCCGGCGGCAAGGTGAAATTCGCCTATCTGTCGGGTGACTTCGCCAACCCGACCGGCGAGACGGTGACGCGCGAGGCGCGCGAAAAGGTGCTCGACCTTGCCGAGACGCTCGACATTCCGGTGATCGAGGACGCGGCCTACCAGTCGCTGCGCTACGAGGGCGAAGAAGTCCCGCCGATCCTGGCGCTCGACATCGCCCGACACGGCGACATCGAGAAGACACGCACGCTCTATTGCGGCTCGTTTTCCAAGACGTTGGCGCCGGGCCTGCGGGTCGGCTGGGTGTGCGGCGCGACGCCGGTGATTGCCAAGCTGGTGCTGACCAAGCAGGCCGCCGACCTGCACTCCTCGACATTGAACCAGATGGCGATCCACAAGGTGGCGGTGGCCGATTTCCCGGGCCAGGTGGCGCGCATCAAGGCGGCCTACCAATCGCGGCGCGATGCCATGCTGACAGCACTTGACCGGGAGATGCCGGAGGGCGTGACCTGGACGCATCCCGATGGCGGCATGTTCGTGTGGATCACGTTGCCGGAGCATTTCGACGGCGCGACACTGCTGGCGGACTGCCTGAAGCGGGAGAAGGTCGCCTTCGTGCCGGGCAAGGCCTTCTTTGCCGACGGCTCGGGCGGCAACACCATCCGCCTGTCGTTCTCGCGCATGGCTGAACGCGAAATTGCCGAGGGCATCGCGCGGCTCGGCCGGGTGCTGCGGGCATCGGCCTGACCGACGGAAAAGGCCGGCGGATCGCTCCGCCGGCCTTCCCTCACCAGCCCCAGGGGAGGGCGGGGCCGGCAATCATTCCGCGGCGACCAGCGCCGGGGCCGCCGCGAGCCGGGCGTTGCCGATGAGCTTGCGGTTGAGCCGGAAGTAGACCGCGATGGTCTTGACCTGCAGCCAGACGAGCGGCGCGTAGAGCACGAAATAGGCGGCGGAGAACTTCTCCACGACACCGATGCCGACAAGACCGGCGTTGATGACGAAGGTGGAGAACACGAACAGGCCGACGCCCGGGCAGATCAGCGTGTAGGACCCGGCCGAGCGCTGCTCGCCGGTGACGAAATGCTCGAAATAGCCGAAGCGCTTCATCACCGTGTAGCCGAGGAAGCCGAACACGAGCTGGATGGCGAACAGGAACGACAGGAAGGCGAAGATCGAGCCGGCCTGCCACTCGACGCCGAAATTGTGGGCGAGCGCCATGTTGAGGCGATAAAGCGCGATGCCGACAACGGTGACAAAGGGGATGACCACCCACAGCGTCGGTGTCGTCTCGCGTTCGGCGGAGTGTTCCATGATGGCGCGCAGGCCGACGAAGATAAAGAAAACGGCAAACAGCAACGCCAGCATGATGAAGATCGCCGCGCCCATGAAAGCCACCGCCGAGGTGAGCCTGACATGCGACATGACGGCCGGCGCCGACAGGCCGACGCCGATCATGGCGAAGGCAAACACCGAGATCATCTGGCCGAGCGAATTGTTCCTGGCGCAGACGAACCCGCCCTCCGTGAAGATGCGGCCGATGAAATCGGAAAAGATACGCAGCGCCAGCACGCCGATGGCGGCAAAGGCGGCGATCGCGACGGGAAACAGGTACTCGGCGTTTTCCCAGAGGCCGGGCACGAACACGGCGCCGACAATGAACAGCACGTTGACCATCATGGCGAGCGCCAGCGGCAGCGCCAGCAACTGGCTTTCGGCATTCGAGGAGGCAAACTTGCGATAGGCCTCCGTGCCGGACCAGCGGCGATACTCGCCGAGGTTCCAGGCGAGGATTCGCAGGTGCAGGAACGCGAACACGGCGATGGCCAGCAGCGCGACGCCGATGAGGCCCTTCATGGCCCATCCACCGCTTTCGAAGGCGAAAAGCAGCGTGGAGAAGGAGGGGATTGGCTGGCCCTTGTGCGGCGTGAGCCAGAGCAAATACATGAAGAACGAGATCGACAACCCGCCCGCGCCGACGGCGGAGAGGAAATATTGCGGCGTGTAGGGCGAGTTAGGGTGTCTGGCGAGAGCCATCGGCGAACCTCCATGGTTGTTGAATATCCATGAATATGTGTTCATGTGTAAACTTGTCAACCCGCGCTGTGTCGTTTCGGCACGATCCGGCTCGGCACGGCACTTGCATGGCAGATGGCAAAGCAGAGGAGCCCGCCATGACTATGCTGCAGGGATTTGACAGGACCGGATCGACCGAACGGCGCAACGAGCAGCGCCACCGCGTGTTCAAGGGCGGCCATATCGCCTTCAATGGCGGTTACTCGGCGTTCGAGTGCGTGGTGCGCGACCTTTCCGAGCACGGCGCCCGGCTGGCGTTCGGGGAGTTTGCCGCGGTGCCGAACGAGTTCGACCTGGCGATCAAGGGCGAGGGCGGACGCCGGCACGCCAGCGTGGCCTGGCGGGCAGGCAGCCTGGCAGGCGTGACGTTTTCCTGATCCGGATCAGCCGTAGTGCCAGTGCGGTTTCGGCTCCGTGCCATGGAATGACACGCCGGCCTTGTCGTCGCGCCGCCAGCGCAGGACGCAACGGTAACAGATGCCGTCGACCGGAACGTAGAGCAGGAATTCCTTGGCGATGATCCAGTCGATGCTGACGCGCAGCTCGGCGCCGTGCGCGTGCTGATTGCGCACCGTGCAGGGAATTTCCGACTTGTTGATGCCGTTGAGGATCGAACCACCCTTCAGCACGCGCGGGCGATGCTCGCGCGGCGGGTATTCCCGCGACAGTGCGGGGTCCTGGGATGAGGCGTTCGCGACCATCATGTTTTAGAACTAGCGGATATTCTTCAAATCACCCCTAACAAAACCGGTTAACGAGACGGAAGCGCCGCCTTGCCAAGGCCGCCTCCACCGGTCAGTTTCGGCACATGTCCGTCACCATCGCCACCTTCAACGTCGAAAACCTGATGAGCCGCTTCGACTTCGGCGGCTATCGCAACGAACTCCTTCAGGATCGTGTCCTGTCGCTGTTCCAGGCCTCGAGCGAGGAGGAGTACAAGGCGCTGGAGCGGGCGCGCATGGTCTCGCTGTCGGATGACACGCGCCAGCTGACGGCGCTCGCCATCGCGGCGACCCGCGCCGACATCATCTGCCTGCAGGAGGTGGACGATCTCGACGCGCTGCGCGCCTTCGAATTCGGCTATCTCTACCGCATGATCGGCGAGGGCTATCTCAACAAGTACCTGGCCACCGGCAATGATTCGCGCGGCATCGACGTGGCGGTGATGTTCCGCAACGAGACACGCCATGGCCAGCCGATCGAGTTCGTGTCGATGACCAGCCATGCCTTTGTCACCTACGACGAATTCGACCTGCATACGCCGGAGCTGAAGGCGATGGGCATCGACGGCCATGACAAGGTGTTCAAGCGCGATTGCCTGGAGGTGAACCTCAGGGTCGGCGGCCAGCCGTTCACGCTCTTCACCAGCCATTTCAAGTCGATGGGCAGCCCGCGCAACGGACAGAACGGGCGCGACGCGACCATGCCGGTGCGGCTGGCGGAGGCGCGCGCGGTGCGCCGGATCATCGAGGACAAGTTCGGGCGCGAGCGGGCGGCCCGGCGCAACTGGGCGATCTGCGGCGATTTCAACGATTACCGGCAGCGCCTCGTCGTGGAAGGCGATGCGTTCGAGGGACACCGGTTCACGCTGGTGAACGAGGAGCGCTCGGGCATCGATCCGCTGCTGTCGGACGGGTTTTCTGAAAACGTGATGGAACGCCGGCCGGAGACTGACCGGTGGACGCTCTACCACACGCGTGGCCCGGCGGAGCGGCACCTGTGCCAGCTCGACTACCTGCTCCTGTCGCCGCGCCTGGCCGAGCGGAACCCGAACGCCGTGCCCGTGGTGGTGCGCAACGGACAGCCGCACCGCACGGTGTTTCCGCCCGGACAGGAGGTCGAGCGGTTCCCGCGCACCGGATGGGATCGTCCGAAGGCTTCCGACCATTGCCCGGTCGCCGTGACCATCGATGTCACCTGAACGGATTGCCCTGTTCGACCAGATCGAGCCGGGCGCGGTGGCCGAAGTCACCGCCATCGACGTGCGGTTGTCGCCGGTGCCGCATCCCTACGCCGCAAGGCACCGGGCGGCGATCGCCGACCATTGGCAGGACGAGACGCGTCGCAATCCGCGCCTTTTCGACGGGACGGTCATGTTGCACTCGGCGCTGTCGCTGGGCGGGGGAAAACTGACCGGCCTGTCGCATCCCGTACCCTTTTCCGCCTTCATGCACTGGCGGGCCAAACGCGGCGCGCAGGATGTGGCGCACCTGTTCGCCTATGCCGTGCCGGTGGCAGCCTGCGGGCGCCTGGTTGCCATTCGCATGGGCGCGCACACCGCCAATGCCGGGCAGGTCTATTTCGCCGCCGGATCGTTCGAGCCGGCCGACTTCAGCGACGGACGGCTGGACGCCGAGGCCAACATGCGCCGCGAGGTGGGCGAAGAGACCGGGCTCGATCTTGCCCGCGCCCGCGCGGAGCCCGGATTTCGCCTCACGCGGGTCGGCGAGACGGTCCTGTTGTTCCGCCGGTATTTCCTTGAGGACGATGCCGACAGCATTGCCGACCGCATAAGGGCCCATGTCGCCGACGATGCCGATCCGGAAATCACCGGACCGGTGATCTTGGCGCGGGGTGAACGGCCGCTCCCGTCGCCGCCCTATGTGAGCACGCTGATCGACTGGCACGAGGCCAACCCGCTTTCGCGTTGAGAGATGGATTCAGGCGCCTGTGGCGATGATTCCGGTTTCGGCGTCAACGCATTGAAATCATTCGTGGCGCAAGGCGTCGATCGGATCGAGCCGGGCGCCGCGCAACGCCGGGAAGAACCCGAACACCATGCCGATCAGCGCCGAGAACCCGACGGCGAGCCCGATGATGGTCAAATCCGGCTGGAACGGAATCCCGGTGAGTTGGGAAGCGCCCCAGGACAGGAACAGGCCGAGCGCCACGCCGGCAAGGCCGCCGATGGCCGACAGCACGGTGGCTTCCACGAGGAACTGCACGAGGATGTGGCGCTCCTGCGCACCGATGGCCAGGCGAATGCCGATCTCGCGCGTGCGCTCGGTCACGGAAACGAGCATGATGTTCATGATGCCGATGCCGCCGACCAGCAGGCTGACGGCGGCGACCGCGCCGAGCATGCCCGACATGACCTTGGTCGTGGACGCCATGGCCTCGACGATCTGCGTCATGTCGCGCACGTTGAAATCGTCCTCGGCGCCGAAACGGATGCGGCGCGTGTCGCGCAGGATATCCTCGGCGAGCGCCTGGATGTCGGCGGTCACGGCATTGTCGTTGGCGGCAATGAAGATGGTATCGATGTCGTTGGAGCCGGCGACGCGGCGCTGAAAGGCGGTGATCGGCATCATCACCACGGCGTCCTGGTCCTGTCCGAAGCTCGACGTGCCCTTGGCTTCCAGCAGGCCGGTGACCCGGCAGGGCACCTTGCCGATGCGGATCGTGGCGCCGACGGGATCGCCATTGCCGAAGAACTGGGTCTTCACAGTCTGGCCGATGATGCAGACTGCGAGGCCGGCGCGCACGTCGGTCTCGGTGTAGGCGCGGCCTTCCACCACCGCCCAGTCGCGCGACATCAGGTAGTCGGCATCGCCGCCGACGACCTGCGCCGTGAGGCTCTCGGTGCCGTAGACGATGCGGGCGTTGCGCTGCGACTGTGCCGCCACGGCCTTGACGTTGTCGAGACCGTTGCGAAGGGCCTCCACGTCGCGCTCGTCGAAGGTGCGGGCCGGCGTGCCCGCCGTTCCCGGCGTCGGCGGTGAACCCGGGCGGGCGATCAGGAGATTGGACCCGAGGCGGCCGATGTCCTGGCGCACCTTGGTGGTAGTACCGGCGCCAATGGTGATCATGGCGATGACCGCCGCGACGCCGATGACGATGCCAAGCAGGGTCAGGAACGAGCGCATGGCGTTGCGCCGCACGGAAAGGAAGGCCAGCGCGACGGTCTCGTAAAACATCAGGCCGCCTCCCGCTTCTGCTCGTCGCTTTCGATCGCGCCGTCGACGAAGTGCACGATGCGCGTGCCGAAGGCGGCGATGTCGGCCTCGTGGGTGACCATGGCGATGGTCAGGCCGCGGGTGCGATTGAGTTCGGCGAGCAACGCCATGATCTCGTGGCTGCGCCTTGTGTCGAGGTTGCCGGTCGGCTCGTCGGCAACCAGCAGCGCCGGATCGGAGACGATGGCGCGGGCAATGGCGATGCGCTGCTGCTGGCCGCCTGAAAGCTGCGCGGGCGAATGATCCTCGCGGCCGTCGAGGCCGACTTGCGCCAGCGCGGCGGCGGCCAGGGTGCGGCGCTTGCGCCGCGGAATGCCGCGGTAGATGAGCGGCAGTTCGACATTCTCCAGCGCGGTCGTGCGGGCGAGCAGATTGTAGCCCTGGAAGACGAAGCCGATGTAGAGGTTACGCAGCACCGCGCGACGCCCGCGGTCGAGGCGTCCGGCATCGATGCCGCCGAAGCGGTAGGTGCCTTCGGTCGGGGTGTCGAGGCAGCCGATTATGTTCATCGCGGTCGACTTGCCGGAACCGGAGGGCCCCATGATGGAGACGAACTCGCCCGGACGGATGGCCAGATCGACGCCAGCGAGCGCGTCGATGCGCGCTTCGCCCTCGCCATAGCTCTTCCAGACCTTCTCGAAGGCGACGAGCGGTTCGCTCATTTGGTCGTTTCCGTCGACCCGGTGATGATCCGGTCTCCTTCGTCCAGACCGGAGACAATCTCGGTGCGGTCGCCATCGGAGGCGCCGGTGTGGACGCTGACGGCCTGCGGCGCGCCGTCGACGAGGCGGTAGAGCGTGCGCGAGCCATCGGCGGCCGGCGCCTTGTTGGCGTTGCCGGTGCCGCGCGGGAACCGAGGCATGAACAGGCGTGTCAGCGAGAAGCCGCCGCTGGAGGCCACCGGCGCGGGCGGTGCCCAGCGGAAGGCCTCGACCGGGACCGTCAGCACGCCGTTGGCCTCGCGCACGATGACCGACACGGTCGCGGTCATGCCGGGACGAAGCGCCAGGTCGGCATTGTCGACATCGAGCGTGGCCTTGTAGGAGACCACATTGTCGGCCGTCGTCGAGGCGAAGGCGATGTCGGTGATGGTGGCCTCGAAGGTGCGGTCGATCCAGGCATCGACGGTGAAGCGGGCCTTCTGCTGTTCCTTCACGGCGCCGATGTCGGCTTCATCGATGGCAGCCTCGAGCTTCATTTCGGCCAGATCGCCGGCGATGACGAAGAGGACGGGCGCCGACAACGAGGCGGCAACCGTCTGTCCGGGATCGACCGAACGGGTGAGCACGACGCCATCGACCGGCGCGCGAATGACGGTCTTGTCGAGGTCGATCCGCTTCAGCTTCAGGTTGGCCTCGGCAATGGCGAGCGACGCGCGGGCCACAGACAGGGCGGCCTCGGCGCGATCATGATCGGCGCGGGCCTTGAGAAGCTCCTGCTCGGACACGAGTGCGCGGCGCGACAGCGTCTCGTAGCGCCCGACGGCGGTGGCGGCATCCGACAGGTTGACCTCGGCGGTGCGGACCTGCGCCTGGGCGGAGGCGACACTTGCGGCCGCGCTTTCCACCTGGGCCGACAGCGACACATCGTCGAGGCGGGCCAGCAGATCGCCGGCCTTGACGCGATCATTCTCGTCGACCGGGACTTCGCGCACGATGCCGGAGAGTTCGGAGGAAATGTCGACGGTGATGGACGGCTTGAGGTTGCCGGTGGCGTTGACCTCGACGACGAGGTCGTCGATCGCCGCGTTGGCGGTGCGATAGGTGATGACGGTCTCGCGGCTCATCCAAGACCACAGGGCAAGCCCGCCGCCGCCGAGCACGGAGGCGACAACGAGGGCCAGGATGATGCGCCGGCGCGTGCGGCGCGCGCGACCGGCCTTGTCGAGTTCGAGCGCCTGGGTGATGCCGTTGCCGAGCGCTGTTGCGAAGCCGCCCGCATTCTCGTTCATGACAGTCACTCCGGCATTGGATGCAGCCTTGATATCGTGATTTGCAACCGCCATTACAAATTAAGGTTTGGTCATTTTTCGGGCCACGCGGGCGCCAACGGAGTTGTCATGGCATTGCAATACGAGATCCTCGACGTGTTTGCCGGGCAGGCGTTCGCGGGCAATCCGCTGGCCGTGGTGCATGATTCGCTCGGGCTCCCGACCGCGGCCATGCAGGCGATCGCGCGCGAGTTCAACCTGTCGGAGACCGTGTTCGCGGGACCGCCGGCCGATCCGCGCCACCGCGCGGCGCTGCGCATCTTCATGCCGAATGGCGAGCTGCCGTTCGCCGGCCACCCGACGGTCGGCGCCGCGGTGGCACTGGCCAGGCGCT
>WPCK01107273.1_pt1 | contig 97334 bp, 105 predicted proteins | sample 5399851 | NCBI WGS metagenome assembly WPCK01 (sample SAMN12869471, study PRJNA574797) | sludge metagenome | isolation source: wastewater treatment of pH11 | place: China:Beijing | collected 2019-05-20 | reverse complement strand
CTTGCGGCTACACCCCGCCCAGCGCCGCAGCACCGCCTCGGCCTTGCGGTTACTCCGAAGCCGATACCGGTACGCACGATGGAAGCCCGTTCCCTCACTCATGCGATCAGGCTCACACATCCAATCCGGATTTCAAGCCCCCAGTTCGCCTGCAGCGAGCGCGCTATCCTTCCCCGGCCTGAAGTACCGGGGCTGGACGCGCATTTCGGTCATTACTGGGGGAGACTTTCGGGGAACGTCTCGGGCCAGGACAATCGATCCTCGGGTTGTATGAGTTCGGGACGGAGGTGCTTGCGACCAAGGTGTTCGAGGTGCAACGCAACGTCACCGGTCACACCATACTCCGCGATGAGCCTGTGGCTTGTCGAGTCGGCGAGGCGGTTTGTGCTCAGCAAAGCACAGGGCGAGCCGGTTGATGTCGAGGAGTTCGTGGATAACGATAGCGAGGCAGACTGGGATCCGGCTGACGCCTGAGCGGATCCTGCGCTAGTGTTCCGAGCCAGCAACGAAGCGCTCGTCGCACGCGAGAAAACCCACATCGACGACGAACCAGCGGCCACGATCGCCTGGCTCAATCATCGCCAAGGCAAAGACAGGTTGATCCCCACGACGCCAGGTGGCGATCGCTTGGTCGTACTTGCCTTCAGCGATGTGGGTGACCTCCGCGCTCATCAGCAGGAATGGAGCTCCGTGAAAGTTGCGTAGGCGTAGCGGGCTGAGTGGCTGATCCTGACGCTTGGCCGACGCCAGTCGCCCGAGGACCAGGACCCGGCGACGCGCTTCGGTTGCACGCTTGATCGCCGCAGCGTTGTGGGCGTCGGCTGTACCGCCCTCATGTAGCTCCCCGATCACCAGGTTCTGCGCGAGTTGCTCGCCGTTGATCTCGATCTCGGTAGCCGCAGAGCGTAGTCGGTTCAGAACTGTGAACGTGTTGCGCTTGCCGGTCCAAGACGCCTTCCATTCGTTCAGGCCCGCAAATTGCCAGAGCCTTTGAAGCAAGTCCTCCAGCGTGACGCGATGCACCCGTGGGCTCTGCTTTGTGCCTACTCCCCTCGTCCCGCCGGTTGCGGGTGCCTGCCTTGACACTGTGAATCCCAAGGGCAGACGATCCTTTGGTGCCTCGTCCTGTTCAGTTCGATTGGGAGGCTCAGGAAGTAAGTTCTTCGCCCCTCGCGAATCACGGTGGAATCGGCAAGAATTCTTGTGCGCTTCACCTTGACCAGGGAACGCTTGAAGGTGATATCGGCCCCGACTTTCGTGGACTGACAGTTGCAGTCGTGAAGAGTCGCCGGAGCACAGGCAGAGTACTGGTGTGCCGCTGGCCTTAGCCCTTGCAAGAACGGATTGCCAGAATGAGACTTTATGCGAGTCCGTTTGGGCGCTCACTCCGTATGTAGCTTGTCCGATCCGGATAGCGAAGAATCTGCTTTGCATCGAAGCGCCCTTTCTACTGGAGGTCAGCACCTAGCCGCATTGGACGTCCAATGTGTGCTTAGATTGACTTGCATAGCGCGTCGGCAATGCTCGAGATAACAGATTGCCCTCGTAGAGACACATCCAATGACGCCACGAGGGTGTTGTCGAACTTAAGATCCCGTATGGTGCCGAAGCCGCGCTGGCAGTCCGATTGAAGGATTGAGTAGATTCCGTAGTCGTATGTGTTTTTGTTTTTGTCGTGGATTCTGTACAGGGAAGTGAGCGCTGGTTTGTCCTTGTACTTACTCTTTTTAAAAGTCCGAACGTTCAACGCGAATTCATCACCTGATCTTTCAGCGGTGGCCACCTTATTCCATGCACTTGAATCGTTCTCCAGCGACACTTTCTGCGTGGTTTGATCCCATGTTTGGCAGGCCACGGTGGCCAGAGCATCTGTCACGGTTGGCCCGAACCGTACGAACTGAGACTGCTCCAGGAAGTTGCCCTGCATGTCGTTCGAAATCAAATACCCGTACCCGCTCTTACAGGCGCTGAGCTTTACAAAGACATGGTAATACTCGAACTTATTCGTCTGAATGTTCTTTCTTTCTACGAGGTAGCCGTATGCAACATTAGGTTTTCCACCCAGCGAGAAAAATGTCCCGCTCCCTTTCTGGCCGTACCAGTCATAGGTCGACGTGCCGCTGATGTGAATCCAAGACGCTTCCTTGTCGTCAGCTAGAATGTGTCCAGAAAAGAGCAGGGTTGTAGCAAGGGCGAGTGCAATCTGGGTCCGCATGGATGTCTCTTCCGTTAGAGTGGTTGGGACTGGTAGGGTGGCCTGCGACTTCACGATTTTGTCATGCAGTTGCAAACTCCTTCTGCAACGACTTGCGTCGATCTATGCGAAATTTCACAGAATCCGATCAGAGTCCGCACGGTTGTGTGAAGAGAATGAGGATGTTTGCCTCTCAATCCCCTGTGTCAAATGGGTCGGTTTCGCAGGGCAGATCTCCAGTCTCGTAGCACGCGCTTACCCTTCAATCCAATCGACCGTTCGTCAGCACGGCGCCCACGCCTCCAAGATCCGGCTGCAGGAGCTCCCGACGGAGCTTGGATCAACCGAGCGAGTGCTTGCGGCTAGCACCGTTGATGGCAAGAATCCTTCCCAAAATGCCAGTCTCCTCTTGCTCAGAGAAGCAGTAGGTGTACAGGTTCTTAGCGGAACCATATCCCTGCTGGCCACCATACTTTCTGATCAAGGCCCGTACTTTAGTGAGCGGTAGCGACAGAAGGACCGACGGTGCCGCAGCGCGTTCGCAGTTGCGCTCTGAGCCAACAACTGCAAACCCGAGGGCTTTCGTGTAGTAGCCAACGTGGCGAGGATTTACCTCGATGAGCAGTGTTGTGCTCTCGCTGACGACATAGGCGTACAGATACGCTATATGAAGAAGAGCTGCCATGACCTGCTTGTTCAGCTCGGTTTGGTCTATAGCAAATCTGGTGAGCTCGCAAAGGCGCGCGCCTGGAACCCGCAGCCTTGCTACCTCATGTGGGTATGTCGCTTCACATAGAAGCCCGGATGCACCATCCAGGCCGACAGTGACTGTCCCCAGAACTTGCGTTGCGTTGCTTGCGCAAAGTGTGATCGAGTCAGGTCTCTCTGTATTCTTGTGATCAACTGCGTACCCACGCCATCTGTAGCGCTGTTCGATGAGCATGCTTGCTGCGCCACGATGTCCATCAGTGTCAGCCACTCTCACCTTGAACAAGAAGGTGGTCTCTATCGGCGAACGTTGTGCTGGCTGGACGAGCACCTGCCGCAGACCGTTTGAGTGCAGTGCAATGTCGAGGATCGCACCATCCGTTGAGGACGGTGTGTGAAGCTGGCGGTGGCCCATTGCAGTCATCCGCATTGCGTACCCCATTTGCCATTCCCAGTGGCCATCAGGGTCGCCTCACCTTCTCGCTCCGCGTGTTCGGCAGTGTCCGATTTCTCGACAGGACGGCCAAACCAGTTACCTTGGAGCAGCTTGATACCAAGCGAGGTCACGAAGTCACGCTTGGCTGGGCAGTCTATTCCCTCGGCAATGATCACTGCGCTGTGGTCGAGTCCGACACGCATCACCTTTTCAAGTGATCGGTGGTCATTTGCTTGAAAGCAGTCGTCTACCCATTCCCTGTCTAGCTTGAGGAAAGCCGGCTTCACGGCACAGACAAAGGCATCGTCGCCGTATTCGTGCCCTAAACGGCAGTCATCCAGCGCGACGTAGATACCGCTGCTCAAGCAACGGCGTGTGAAAGACGAAAGCGTGTTCGCGTCGCTTCTGTACGTCTGAGTGATATCGACAATGACACGTCGTGATGTTCTAGCTAGCCCCAAGAGCTCTCCAAAGTACTCATCGGAGGCTAGCTCGAGGGTGCGTGCTGAAACATTTACTGCGATACGACCCATAGTTCGGGTGTCTTCCATTGCTCGACGAACAACACGAACCATGGCGCAATCGACCGACACAACGTAACCGCTCTGCTCCCATCGCCGGAACAGTCCTGCTTGAAGCGAAGCACTTCCCTTGAACCGAAACAAGGCCTCTTCAGCATATCGCCCCTTTCCATTCACCCAGACGATAGGCTGGAAGTACGGCTCGATGTAATCACATAGCTGCAACTGATGACCCCTGTTGAGTGCCCACTACTCAACATGAATTTATCCGAGGTCCTGCCTGGGGTTTAGGACGTAAAACGGCCCATTTCACCCCTTATGCATTAATGATGAAGCGGGGCATCATGCTGAGGCCTGAAGGAGTCAGCAAATGAGCGATGAATGAAACCAGCGCACTGCCCAATTTGGGCAAAGGGGCGCGATCCGTCCCCTTACGCAGCTCCCGAAGCTGGTTGGGGGAGATCTCTCCGAAGGCACGCCCGGGAAAATCGGGCTGTGGTGTAGCGCTGGGAGCGGCCCTGCGCTCTGATTATTGGACCACGCTACCACCGCCCCGGCTGTTAGCTTGGGGTAGTGGTCATCGGATGCGCCGCACCCAAATCAGCGTGGTCGATGCGACGTGCAGGGGGAATCGAGCGGGACATGATAGTGACGCCAATAGCGTGCACGACCGCGGACTTCGTGCAGCTGTCTGGCCAGGGTCGTTGGCGCGTCAAGTGTGACTCGGACGACGTGCCAACCAACGCCAAAGGCCGGATGCCAGGGATCGAGTACGCTGTCGCACTGGTACAGAATCTGCAGGTTCCATCCTCGCGGAGGGGGATGGTCCTCGATCAAAGCCCAGTCACTGGTGATCTCGAAGGTTCGACCTGGTCGAGTCTCAACGCCATCGTTTAGTAGTGCGTACCTGCGAAGACTTGCCAGCGCCTGGATCGAAGCTCCCTTGATCGTGGTTTCCGCGCCTGGACCTTCGCCACGGAGATGCGCCTCAAGAAAAGGATGCGTCAGAAGCTGCTCAATGAGTGCGTTGATCCGTACTGCCCGGTTACGATACAGCACCTGTGCCCAGCGCACCCTGCAGCTGATTTCAGCAATGGATGCGTGAAGCGCCGGCGCCGGATCAAGATGGCCGCAGTCCAAACAAAGCAGCCCATGAGTGCTCGCTACCAGCAACCCCGGCTCATCGAATACCGGTCTTTCCGAACCACTTGCGCAGCTCGGACACCTGCTACGTGCGAACGGGTGATCACTGAGGCCGAATTGATGCTCGTTCACCGCCTGGATGAGCTCAGCATCGAAGGGGGCTCGATTGATCGGCATCGACGAGATAAGTCAGTGCGCAGGAGCGCTATCGACCTGATCGGCCTCGGCTCGTGACGTCTGCGATGACACGCTGTCAGCTTCCGCACGCGAGCTCATCTCCTCAACAAAGCGTTGCGCCGACAGATTTTTTGAGGCCTCCGCCTCGATCGTGCGCAACACCTGCGGCATCCACTTAGGCCTGTGCTCTTCTTTCTGGCTCCAATATGCGCGCGTATCTACCGGGTTGCCTTGGCGAAGCACATGCTTTCGGCCAAAGAACGGCGAAGAGGGAGACTCGCCGATGTTGAAGATCGCCCGATCCTCCTTCTCGGGGCAGCGCTCCTTGTTGAGGATCAGCGCATAGCCAATCGGCTTGTCAGGCTCCGGCGGCAGGATGACGCCGGTTGAGAGTTGCTCTTCTTCCCAGTCGCGTGCGAACTCCACCATCACGCCTTCGTATTTGCACTTCTTCGCCCACAGTGGGGCCTGCTCAGTCATGGACACCGCATAGACCTTCACGTCCTTCTCGATGAGGATGTCCTCATCAGCGCGGGCGACAACGTTCAGGGTCTGGGTGGCGATGGTCGCTGCAATGAAGATAACGTTGAGTGCTTCGAGCATTGTGTTCGTTCCTGCAGGGCTGGTTGTTGTCAGGTCAGAAATCGCAGCGAAAGGGCCGCAGGGTATGCGCGTGTGTGGATGTTGCTTTGTATGAAGCGCACGCAAGACGCAGCGGTCTTTAGCACCATCCAGTGTTCATCGACGAGAGTTTCCGGGAACAGCGTGCCCAGCGCCTTGCGCTACATCATGGGGCGTGGGTCCGCGGACAACGGGTGCGGCTTGATCCCCGTTCGGGTGGTAATTCTTGGCCCCCATTAAACAGGCAAACAGCCTCTGACCTCGCGCCGTAAACCGCTGTTATATGGCCCTGGGTTTTCATCCTCCCCGTGCGCGCGTCGTTTGCCGCTCATCTGGGAGCACCACTGAACATCCATCGTTTGCAGATCTCTTCGACTCGAGCGCACATCTCTTCGTTGAACTCGCCGATGTGGCACGACTCGACATCGATCCCAAGCTCCCTTGCCAGCCAGGAGTAAGCATCCGCACGGCTCATCCGGCCAGATTTCCAGAACGGATCGAAGAGGGCGTGTGCCCGCGCCTTGGCCTTTCTCAACGACGCGTTAGCCAGGCGGCCGAGCGGCTGCGTACCGTCGTATCCGAACCGACGGTTCGGTGCGTGGCAACCGACATGCGCACCGCACGGGGCACAACGCCAGAAGCGCTTGGCGTGCAGTTCCGGACGGTCACGGTAGATTACGTCCCCGCCGACCAACTCTGCAGGGGCGCTGCAGTACGGACAGGACACGGTGGGGCGGAGGGCAACGACCTCGGCTGCACGCCCGAGGGTGTTGAGTGACGAGTTGGACGAGCCGCGCAGGAGATCGTGCGGGGTTGAATTGCTCATAGCCCGCTTTGCCTGGTCAGCCTGTAATCCGAGCTTGGGCAGCGTTGCGAAGCCACGCCGCACCGAGCTTGGTGACCTCGACTTCGCCTTTATGCCGCACGACCAGATCTTTCTTCGCCAGTCCGCCAACCGCACGGCCCTCGGTGTGGTCGTACGACAGCATGGTGCCCGGCGTAAGGTCGTTACCGATTTCGTCGAGGACGGACTCCATGAAGGCGAGTTCGCCCGGCGATAGCTTCACCCGACGAGCCGCCAAGCGCGTCATCAGGTCATCGCAGTCAGTCTTCGAGTGCCCGGTTTTCGCCCAAGCAGCGAAAGAGGCAAGGTGGCAGGTCGTGGTGGTGCCGATGACGGACACCATCCGCTGCTCCACGTAGCTGTACTGCTGCGTAACCTTTGCCGCCAAGACGCGGTACTCGACCTGCTCGATACCCGCAGCATTCGCGCCTATTGCGAGAACTTCCCGAACCGCGGCCTTCCCGTCGTGGTAGATGCCCCCGACCTTGATGTCTTCTACCTTCATTATCGTCCCCACATAGGCATTCAGCATGCGCCCCACGGATGCAATCCAACATACCGCATTAAGCCGCGACTTCAAGGCACGAGCGTGTCGACCCCTTTCACGCCCGTTGCTCCTGAGTTGGCTACTTCGAGCGTCGAGCCCAGAGACAACAAAGCGCGGACCTGCCGCGCTTCGTCTCAACCTGCCTCAGCGGCTCCGGCCTTCATTTCGCCCGGCGCCGCCTGCGCGTCAGGCCGCCTCTTTGATCTCGAGGACGATTTCGCCGCTCAGCTTGCCCTCCGTGACGATCTCACCACCCAAGGCATCAACCACCGCCGCGAACAGGCGACTCAGCTCGCCCGCCATCAGCGCGAACTCGGCCTGGAACAGCGCCTCGGCGTCCTCGTCCTTACCGTCGAGTGATTCCTTGGCGACGTCGAGCAGATCGATGCGCTTCACTTCACCCTTGTCCGTCAGAACGAACGACACTCGGTCGTCGAAGGTCATCGCAAGCCGCGTGGGCAGCTTGCCCGCCTCCAGGTGATCCTTCACATGCGCCGACTCCAGATCATGACGCTTGAAGCTCGCCTCGGCCTTGTCTTCCGAGACGGACTTCAGCGAAAAATCCGAATCGAGCGTGAAGCCATCGGGCGCTTCGCCGGCCGCCAGCCAGTCAGCCATCGCCGAAACCGGGGGGCGCTCAGTGCGCAGTAGCGTCAGCGGGAAGCTGTCGAGCGTGTGACGAAGCGCCTCCACCACATCTTCCGCACGGGACTGCGACGACGCATCGACCACCAGCCAGCCGCCCACCGGATCGATCCAGGCATACCTCGTCGAGCGCCGCGTGAAGGCCCGCGGCAGCAGTTCCTGAAGTACCGCCTCTTTGATCTCCTTCATCTGCTTCTTGCCCGGCTTGTACCCTTGCTGTTCAGCCATTGCCTGGGCACGCTCCTCCGCCTGCTGCTTGAGCACCGCACCCGGCAGGATCCGGCTCTCGAACCCCAACGCAATCAGCCACTGACCACCGACCGTGGCCACCAGCGACTCGGTCTTGTTCGGCGACACCCAGCCGCGGCTTTCCATGTCCTGGCTACCGCACGGGTGAAACGCCTTCTTCGCCAGCTGCTCCTCGAGCCCCTCGGCCGTCATGCCCCAGTCCTTCGCCAGCCGATACACCTGCGCATTCTTGAAAAACATCTTGTCGTGAACTCCTTCTAATTGAAGCGGCGCAAAACTCGGTACTGCCCCGTGCTCTCTAGCGCCAGTACCATCCATTTCTGGTCGAAAATGTTCGGACCAGACATCAGTGAACAACCTCATTGGGAGACGACTGCCGTAGCGTCTTCGAAACTTCGCCGCGTAAGGCCTCAAGTTGCGTCAACGCTCGGACGGCACGTTCCGACGTCTCGGGCGTGCTGTAGACGATCACGAACGAGTTGATGAGGCTGCGCAACAGCCCCGCCGTGTCATGGTTCTTCACCACCGACATCACCGCAAACTGATCCAGCAACTCCACAGGCGTCTTGGCGAAATGCTCCAGGCCCATCCCCTTCAAGATTTCGCCAAAGAGAATCCTCAGATTCTCGCGACGTTTCTCAGGGGAAAGCGGCAAGCCCGTCTTCGCATCCACGAGCTCAAGCCGGAAATGCGGGCGCTCCATAGCCCTTTCAACACGCGATTCAAGCAGCACCGAAATCAACGCGTCTGCATGGTGGTTATCTGACATCTCGTTCGCTCTCCTGTGTGAAAACCGCTATGTGCTCAACCCACCGTACCGGCAAGTCGCGCTCATACAAGTCCTACCCTTGAGATTTCCTAGCCAGACAGAGGGATGAAGTTGCGTGGCGCCAACCTGAGCCGCCTTCCTGGTCCCGGTCGACCCTCAGCGCCCCGCGTCAATTCAGGACGCGCTCCGTACCCGATCCGCCGATGTCCGCGTCCGACATCCATCGGCGCACCACCAGACGCTCCACGCCGCGCTGTGTCAGCGAAAGACTCGGGCGCTCCTCGTCGCTCATGGACACCAGCCCCTCTACCTCGATCAGCCCAGCCCGCTCGACCGCGACAAGGTGCGCCGCATGCTCCAGACCCACCATCGCCTCCTCGATCTCATCCAGACCAGACAAGGTGTGCCCGCCGCACTCGGCTGCATGCCCAAGGTTCGTCGCCAGCAGCAGATCGAGCACCAGATCGTTCTCAAGCTCCGCGTCCTCGTCGGACAGCATCACCTCCAGCCGATCGATCAACTCTTCAAGCTCCCCATGGGACAAGCTGTGAAGCCACCCCCCAATCACGAATCCCTCAATCTCCGGTAACGCCTCCAGGTGGGCGCGCAGATGCGCCTCGAACAGGACCGCGCTCATCGCCGCACCCCGTCACAGGCTGGTCTAGCCAGACAGAGGGGAGGGAAAACGTTCATGGGGCGTTTCCGGAAACGCACTTGCCGTCCGTCGATGACAACCATCACGCACCTCCTGCTGCAAGATTCACTTCGTCCGACCCCGCCGGCGTGGGCAACTCCTCATGCCCCGGCGCATCGCCCTTGTCCTCGTCCAGCCGCAGGATCTTCCTCAAGCGCGCCTTCTCCTGCTTCTCCGTCTCCGTCAGCAACGAACGCCCATGAAGCTCGAAGAACCGTGTCCAGTGCGCCATGTACCGCTTCTCGGCCGGGCTCGGCTCCCGATCTCGCCCTGCCAGGCCGCCAATGTACGAACCCGTGATGCTTAACCTCGCGTGGCCCGCCGTCTCGGATACCACCGCTCGGGCGTACTCCACCTTCTCGGGATCAGCATGCGAAAGAACCTCCCGTGGATTGCTCGTCCTGATCGGAGAGGGAACTCCCGCAATCTCCTCAAACAGATCGTTCAGCCCCTGGTGACGCAACCCGTGCGCCGTCACACCAAGACCCGACTTCGTCGCACCGCACTTCTCCATCACGTACGAGAAGCGCCGCAGCGCTCCCTTCAGATCCCGCTCAGGATCACCAACGTGACCGTTCACGCCCTTTACGAACGCCTTGGCTTCATCCAGCACCCGACGCTGGTACTCCGTCCTAATCTGCACAACACGGTGACGACCCCCCTTTGTCCCGTCCTCCACGTCAATGTATGAACCCTTGTCCGCGCGCCGAGGCCTGAACATCACCGCCTCCTCACGTCTCAGACAAAAGGCGTGGCACAGCCGAAGCTGCATCCCCACATAGGCGTCCATCGCGGACGCCATCTGCAGCACCGCCTCAACATCCACTCCCGCTGCCGACCAGGAGTGGTCATACGTCGCGTTGGTCTTGCGTCGAACACGGATGGGGTCCGATACGAACTCACTCGACCGACCAACCATCTCCTCCTTGCCCATCCAGGCCGCCAACGTCCGTAACGAAGAAAGGTTGTTCTGGATCGTCGACGCGGACAGTCCTTCCTGCTCCCAGTGGCGGGCCAGCACCTCAACGTGCTTGCGCTTGAAGCCGTCCAACGTCCGGATCCGATAACCAAGCGCCTCCAACTGGCGGAACGCCCGAAATAGCACGTCAGCGCGCTTGTCGACCGTGCGCTCACTCACCGGCTTGCGGCGACCACGCTGCGGAGCGGTCGCTCGGCCCTTCGTCTGAAGGAGATGAATCAGCCCGTCCTTCCAGCCCATCTCGGACAAGGTGCGGGTCATGACGCTCTGGGAAGTAGTGGTAGCTGGCTTTGACTTCATCGTGGTCTTCCTGAACTGCATGTGACGTGGATTGCACAATCCAGAACAGGCGCCTCGTCCGCTCTGGATTGCACAACCCACTCGAGAATCCCTGTCTGCGGCTACCAACCGCTGCGGCCTCTCGGCCAGGCGCTTAAGGGGCGCCCAATTCGGCAAATCGCTGGTACATGAGCATGCGCGTTCCGACCCGGTGCTTCATTTCTGCTTCACCGAACCCGGCCGCCCCATCTTCCGGAACGACCACCCTGCAGCCCGCATTGCACGGCACCCAGGGGGAGTGTTGGGGAGCCCTAGCTTCGTCTCCCTTCGATGTCTGTTGGCTGTACGACCCGGCCCGCCGATTCTCCCTGCGAACAGGAGAGGGTCCGTTCCCGCGTAGCGTAAGGGTGCGCCCTGACAGATCACGTGGTCTGCAGAGTCGCTGAGAAATACGCGGCTGTCGTCAGTATTGGAAATGCTGGGGTGACTAGCTCAGCCCGTTGGTAGCTGGACTGCGCTGGTGCCATCGTTGCGACGGCGGTACTGCGGTGCTTTTCGACCCTGGGGTCGATGCGGCAGCTCCTATTCCGGGAGCTACGGCCCTTTCTGGCTGCGTTGCGGTTGGCAGCTAACCGGTCATAGACGGTGCCGACTCTATCCTCGGCGTTGTTGTCGCGTCAAGGCACTGTGCGTCGTAATTGCGTTTCTTCCCGCGTTTCGCTTTCCAAACCGTGCCGAAATCGCGCGCCGTTACTGGTCTTCGCCTTCACTCTCTTTCCGTCCCTTTTTCCAATCGCCGCAATCTCACTCCTCATTTCGCGGTGGTAAGTAGGATCTACGACGGGTCTTACGCAAACACAATCGGCGCGTGATCAAGTTGCTGAGCAACTCGATTCACCCTCGGGATGGGCAGCGAGGTGCCTAACGCTGTTTCCGGAAACACGATTGAGTATGGTCTCCCCAACAAGAGCGTCGCAGAAACGTCGTTTCAGCGGCGCTCCTCTGGTTGGCATCTAGACTCGTTCGAGCGCACCGTCGTTATATCGCCCCACTAGCGTCGGGGAACCGGCGTTGCGGCTGAGCGGTGAGTGCGTTTCGTGGGCTGCGACGCTACCGCGTCGTATCTGGGGCCCTTCTGCGACGCTGAATCGTCGTTGCGTGTGCGCAACCGCGTATATCGACCGAATAGGGGTGTTTTACGGACCTTGATACCCGAGGGGGCGGGGATAGGATGGGGCGGTCATTTCATCAATAGGAGGATCCATGACTCAGAGCATCGTCCGGGCCATTGACGTCGGCTATGGCAATACGAAGTTCGTCCAGTTCTACATTCAGGGCGACCAAGTGGCCTGCAGCCTTTTTCCTTCGCTCGCTCCGCAGGCCGGTTCCGGTCCGGATCTTACGGGCGGAGTCTTCCAGCGCCGTAACACCGTGCAGATCGAGGTGGAAGGCGTCAGCTACGAGGTGGGGCGTGATGCAAGACTTGCGCAGGATCCGAGCTACGGCCGGGTGCTGGATGCCGACTACTCGATGACCGACACCTACATGGCGCTCGTACGTGGCGCGATCCACTACATGGGGGTGCCGCACCTTGATCTGTTGCTGCTTGGCTTGCCGGTCAACACGCACCACCTTCACCACGAGGCACTGGCGGCCCGCATGATCGGCGTGCACCGAATCCCGGACCAATCCGGGAAGATCGTCGATGTTGAAGTGCGGAACGTTCGCGTGACCCCTCAGCCGATTGGGGCGTTCTTCGACTATTCGATCCGCAACAACGTCTATGGCCGGATGCGCAACCAGATGAACCTGCTGATCGATCCGGGGTACTACACGCTGGACTGGGTTGTGGCGCAGGGCGTGAAGATGGTCAATGCGCGAAGTGGCGCTCACTCGGGCGGGATGTCGGCCATCCTGGCAACGATCGGCGAGGCGATCAGCAAGGATCTCGGCCATCAACTTTCTGACTACTCGGCCATCGATGAGGCCATCCGTACCGGGTCGCAGCCCCGCTTCTTTGGCAAGCAGCGCGATATCTCCTCATACATTCGCCTTGGCAAGGAGAAGGCCCGTCAGTTCGTCTCGGTGCTGGCCAACAAGGTTGGGAATGCTGGTGTCGACATCGACAACATCATCCTCGCCGGTGGCGGAGCCGAGTTCTTCCGTGACGTGATCCAGGAGAAGTTCCCGAACCATGAGCTGGTGGTGACCGAGGACCCGGTGTTTGCGAATGTGCGCGGGTTTCAGTTGGCCGGCGAGCAGTACATGCGCACCCAAGAGTTCAATGGCAAGCGGGCTGCTGCTGCTTAAGGCGATTCTCGATGAAATCACCGAAGCCTCTTGCACTTCGGGTTTCAGTCTTCGCGGACGAAACTCCGGATCTGTACGCACAACTACTTAGTTTGTTGCCTGACCAGAAATTCAGGCGTCGAACGACATTGCTGCGAATCTTGGAAGCAGGTTGCCGGGTCGAGGCGGGGGAGTTGCCCGAGCCTGTCGCTCGGGTGCCAAGCAACGCGGCAGTGGCCGAGAAGGAGGCCGCTGTGACGTTGGAAGCGATGCCTCAGCAACATCAACCCGAGCCACCGGTGAGTGGTGTCGCCGAGGTGATCCTCGACAGCGACGAACTCATGGATCTGTTTGGTGCCCCGACCGCGTAGAAGTCGTCTTGAGGGCGAATTTGCCCTCTTGAACTCAGGCGCTTCCCCTGTAGAAGTGAAGGTGAGGGATGTCCTCAAGCACTGACAGGAGAAGCACCATGAGCAAGATCCGCAGCACCTACTTCATGAAAGATTTCGCAGACGATGACCCGCGCAGCGTTCAGGCTGCCATCGAGGGGCGCGACGACGGGCGGTCGGTTCTCTACGAGCGCTACGCCCAGAAGCACCTCGACACGGCCCGCACGATGAGCGTGAGCGAGGTGTATCAGGCCGGCATGCGGGCGGCCAACGGGATCGATCCTTTTACCGCCGGCGCCCGGCGTTCCAGCCGCGGGATGTCCCGCCTCGCGACGCCGGTGCTGGGGCTTGGCCTCGGCATCGCTTTTTTTTCGCTGTTCAACGGATGAAACCTTTACCGCTCCTCATCTTGATGCTCTTGCCGGTGGTCGCTTCGGCCAACCAGCAAGCGAAGCTCGACTTCGACAACACCCGTCCAGTGACCCAGGCGTCGGTCGCTGCGGCCGCATCCGAGCCCTCGCGCACGGCGGCTGCGGCGGCCTGCACTTGGGAGAGCGTCGGCCGCAAGTGGGGAGTGAATCCTTACATCCTGTTTTCGATTGCAAAGACCGAATCAGGGCTTAACCCACGCGCCGTGAACAAGTCCAATGCCAACGGCAGTGAGGACGTGGGGATGATGCAAATTAACTCGTTCTGGTTTCCGAAGCTTGCGAAGTTCGGGATCACTCGAGAGCACCTGTTTGATCCGTGCGTGAGCCTTGACGTCGCCGGCTGGATCCTGTCGCAAAATATGGAGCGCCACGGCAACACTTGGAAGGCGATCGGGGCTTACAACGCCGTCACACCGTCCAAGCAGCAGTTGTATGCGGAGAGGGTGTTCCGCAACCTGCCTCCTCAAGCCAACAATGCACGCTGAAGATCTCCACCTCCTGAACGCCTCGATGATGCTGCCGGCTTTTGTCCATGCAGCCGCTCTCGGCTGGGCGCCAGGCGTGGTGATTCCGTTCTTGGTGAAAGTCGCGCCCTGGCTCGTCGACGGCAAGGCGCTGCGAGAGGCAGCCCCCTTGGTGGCGGGCTACAGTCTGGGCTTTGCCGTGATGCATGACCGGATCGGTTACTGGCCGATGGATCTCGTGGTCACGCTGGGTTGTGTGGCCGTATTCTTCTTCTATATTCGGGCTTGCCGCCGCGGCTAGGCTGCGGCGCGAGCCGCGTCAGCCGGCTCGAAATCCTCGGGCATGAGCTCGATCGAGCGAAACAGCGTGCGAGCCTTGCCGCTGGTAGCCGTCCCATCGCGGCCCAGATCCCCGAAACCCCGTTGTTGCATGTCGAGTTCAGCCAGCTCGAAGCCGTTGGTCGTGCGCGTAAGTAGCTTAACGCGCGCCAGGGTCTCTTCCTCGACCTCACGAGGCAAGTAGGCGAAGAACCATGCCTCACCCCCCTTACGAGCCAGCCGGCCGCGGAACTGGTGCAAGGTGCTCACACCGTACCGGTCGGCTTCCACCACAATGAGCATGCGAAGGTTCTCGATGGTGATACCGATCTCGATGATCGAGGAGGCCACGACGATCTTCTTCTGGCCTTCGCGGGCGAGCTGCATCGCCTCGAGCTTCGCCTCGGTGGAGAGCTTGCCGTGCAGCACGATCACTTGGCCAGGACACAGGCGCTCGAAACGCTCGCCTGCGGTGATCACGGACTTCACGTCATCATCGCTCTTGCCTTCGACGCGAGGGTAGATCACTGCAACCTGGTAGCCTGCTTCCACTGTCTTCTTGAGCTTGGCGAACATGCGCTGTCGATGGGACTGATCGACCACGTAGGAGTGGATGGTCTGCTGGGCGTGGCGCTTGTCGACTTCAATGCGATCCTTCCCTCCGTACTGCAGCAGGGCGAGCGTTTGAGGCAGGGGCGTCGCGGAGGCCTCGAGCACGTTCGTGTCCTCGGTGCAGAGGGCTTCGCGCTGCTCGACTGACATCTTCTGCTGCTCGTCGATCACCAGCAGATTTGGGTGCCATTTCGCGCGCTTGGCCACGGAGAAAATCCTCGTGGTGGCGACGATGATGGGGTTGTGATCCCAGGCTATCGCAACGCCCTTGGTGGCGTCGGTCACGAGCGCAACAGGGCTCTCCGGGAAGCAATGGCGGAACTCTCCCGCGATCTGCTCTGCGAGGATCGTGTTCGGGACGAGGATGCACACCCGCGCGCCTTTGGCCTGCGCAGCGACGGAGGGCACCATGTAGCAAAGTGTTTTGCCTACACCGACGTCGGCCGAGAGGATGGCATCCATCGCGTAGGGCTCGGCCAGGAGCCGTGCGATCGCCACTATAGCCTGCTCTTGCGAGCGCTCACCGATGGTCGGGGCGAAGGGTAGACGAGCCATCAGGGCACGCACGTCCTCTTCGCTCGTGCGAATCATTGTCAGCATCCGAAGGGGGCGGTGGGAGGCTTGCTCGGCGCTGTGCTTCACGTAGGCAACCGCGAGCTTTCGCGCTGCGGTCATCGCCCACTCGGCCATCTGCATGGATCGTGGATTGTGCAAACCATAAAGCAGCAGCGCTAAGTTGCCCTTGATGCCGGCGAGTTGGAGGATGTCGGCTTCCTCCATGCCGCTGAAGGCTTCACGGATGGCAAAGCAGGTTTCAGCCACGACGGCGCTATCCTTGATCGTCTCTCCAACGGCCTTCGCGACCACCGCGGCCGCCAACACACCGGCTTTGCCTGCGTACACCGGCATGACGCGATGCGCCCACTCGGCAGGTACCAATTCAGGCCCGTTCAGATAGATCCGATCGTTGTAGAGCGACGGCTTGCACACAACGCAGGCACGATCGCCCACTGGGATCTGCTTCCAGGGCGTGTAACGCACATCACCAAACACGGTGAGTCGGTGCTCGCAGCCGGAACCATCAACGACCCAGATGTGGAACGCCCCCTTCTTCGTCGGATGCTTGAACGGCTCGCTGCCGATGACAATCTCGAGCATCACGCGCTGATCGATCATGTCAGGCAGCGCGACTGCTTGGCACAGGCAGGTGTAATCAACGTGCTTTCTAGGCGCCCATAGTAGCGTCTCGAAAGCGTGCGTGATCCCGACCTTGCGCATCGCGGCCATTGGAGTGATCGGCTCGGAGTCATTACTCATGCTTCACCCGAAGGGCATTTCGCAGGTCGATGCGTTGGTCGTCTGGAAGCTCGCGGTAGAGACGAAGCACCTTGGCAAGCCGCGGCTCGAGCTTCGCGCCCATTTCGCGAGTGTGTTCTGCGTTGAGCATCTCCTCGAGAGAAGTTTTCGCGTCGCGCTCGTTTAGCGCCGTGACGATGCTCACCACTTCTGTCAGGTTCTCTTCGTTGGCGACACGGCTGGCGAGATCGAGTGTGCTGATGTTGGCCATGCACATCGCTGTCAGCGCCGCATCGGGGAGCGGCATCTCGAAGAAGAAGCGGCGGGCCACCCGCATGTACTGGTAGGCGGCGCTCTGGTTGATGCACAACTCCTCAAGGAAGCTCGTGAAGGTTTCCGCGTGGCCCTCCCATCCCTTGCTGTTACGGATGTGTTCGAGCAGCACGCCCATGTGCAGGCGTGCGAGGCCGTACTTGTGCCGCGCTTCGCGCAAGGCATGAACGGGATCGGAGGTTGTGGGATTGCTGGTCATGCAATGATCGTCACACGGATGGCCGAAAATTCAAGAGGCGTTGAGCGAGCGTACGAGTGGCAATTTGAAGATTCGCGCCCACGCGTTGATGTGTTCGTCCTGAATGGCTTGTGCCTTACCATCCTGGGCCCACCAGCCGTTTGCTACCGCGATGATCACCTCTGGTCGCTTGTTGGTCATGAAAACGCCAAGATGGAGCCAGAACATGTAGTCCTCGAAGCAAAGGGACACATGAGCCGTCTGGCCAGCCACTTCAAAGAGGCGTAGGTCGGTCGGGTTGATCACGGTCGTGTCGTCGGCCCACGGCTTCCACATGCTCACGGGCACAGCAAAGCGTGCCTTGATCGGTGACCAGTGGGCGCCATCGAAGTGCATCAGCACGTTCGCCGTCTGTTTGCCCTCGCCAGTAGGGAGTGCTGCCCCAATGAGCGCATGGGCAGACCGTTCCGCGAGCATGGGGCCGAGTAGATACTGAAGCGCCCGTTCCGTGTCGAGATTGAATCTGCCAAGGAACTGCTCTGGCAGTACGACTACTTTGGTGCCTTCTTCGCGAACTGCGGACTCAACCAGCTCCTGGGTTCGGCTGTACCGGATCATCCGGTCGCTCATCTCTTCGGGCGTCTTGCCCTCATGTGTGGTGAGTCCGACCCAGCCCGGCATTGAGGTCGGACTGGGCTGGCCGGCTAAACCAATCAGACCGATCAACACGGCGATCAACCCTGACTTCCATCTGGAGCAACGGCGAGCGGGCAGCAGCGAGAGCCAGATGGCCAGAACGAGGCCGACGACCAGGGACACGAAACCCAGTCCAGGCAGGAGCAGGGAGGTGCCCAGCAGGGGGTTTAGCCAACCAACAAAGCCGAGTGGCGGGACCGTCACCAGACAGAGGGCAGCAAGAGGGCGCCAGGCGTTACGCAATCCGCCCTGCGCGCAATGGAGTAGTCCCCACGGAAGTGCCAGGAGGCCTGCAGCGACGAGCCACAAGCCAATGCCCAAGAGAAGGCTGGTGTTCTCCCCGAAGAACACGGCCGCCGCGCCGGGGATGACGCGCGAACCAGCGAGGTAGTAGGTCAGCGCGGTGAGGTACGCAACTTCTCTGTTGGGAGCCGCACCCCAGAGTAGAAAGAAGAGGGCGGCCAGGGGGGTGAATCCATACCCCCAAGCCGCCCAACCTACCAGCGCGCCGGCTAGTGCCGGCCAGTTTCGAAGCAGCTTAGCCATTGGCGACGCGCGGTTGCTGTTCGGTTAAGCCGCTCCGGTACATATCGCAGACCCGCTTGGCGAGCTGAATGATCTGCGCGGTGGGCAGGCCTGGTGCGTTCTTCTGCATCTGCTCGAGGAGCATGGTCATGATCGGGTAGGCATCCTTGGCCGGCACGGGGACCGGATAAATAGTGCCGCCGCGAACGCGCATCGAGAAGAAGAACTTCCCGCCTTGCTCCTCGATACTCATGCTCTTTTCGTTCTCGACGCCGTGACCGGTGAGATCGACCTTCGGAATCAGACCGTAGAGCACCCCGAAGACGAGCGGCAATTCGCTCACCGTCATCTGGAAGCTCACCTTCGAGCCCCAATCGTACTGCCGGGGACCCGATACCTTCGCAGCTTCGACGCGCACTGTGGGGCTGGTGTCCTTGCGGGTCTCGTCTGGGCTGAAGCACAACGCAGCCTTGCCGGCATACAGATGAACGGAGGTGAACCTGCGATCAGGGGCTTCGCCGCTTGCTTGGGAGGCGCGGCTGGTCGTGGGCTGTCCGCTGCCCGCGTTGCGGCGTTCGTGACGTTCTCGAGCTGGGAATGGCGTCACCGAACCTTGACGTTGAGCGTGTTGGCTGCTCTGCGGGTGCGACTGACGTGTGGGCGCCTCCGTGCGCGATTGGGGTTGCGGCGCGTTCGGATGAGGTGCGCTCTGCGACGGAGTCGCTGTGGTCGGGGCGTGATCCTCAGGGGACGCGGTGGCGTGGGGGCTCACCACTCGGGTCAGGTACTGCCTGACGTGTGCGTTCTCCGCCGACATCTCATTGCCGTTGATCGCCCGGATGGCTTGCGCGAAGGTTCGGCCCTCGGCCTTGCTGATCTCAATGAGCGCGCTCAGTGCGACGCCGCGCAAACCCAGCCGTTCGAGTACGGCTCGAGTGGCCGGCACGCAGGCGCCGATTATCTGCAACAAATAGCGCAGGCTGGGATTCTCGCGGTCGACGTTGCCCTGAGCGACCGTGGCAAGAGCCTGCTTGAAGTCCTCGCCCTCTTTGCTGACGATCTCTGCAATCACTGTTGGCGTCAGTTCCGGAAGACCCGCAGCGCGCAGCATTTCTTGCGCTTCTTTCGCAGTCTTGGGCAGCACGAGTGGGCTAGTCATCTTGAACTACTCCTGAACAGACAGTATGGCCTATGCGCTAAACTCTAGCAGCAGTAATCTATACTGTCTAGGCTAGATATAGCAGACTAGGCTAAATGGGCCGGCATGTTGGTGCTTGCTCAACTAGAATGCTGTACATCATCAGTTCTGCAAGGTCGAGCGTGCGCTCACTACACTAGGAGGTATTCCCTGTGCCAATCATCGTTGTCGGCTCATCCAAGGGCGGGTGTGGGAAGAGCACCATTACGACGAACCTGATCACCTTGCACCGGGCGAAGGGCCTGGGGTCGTTGCTGATCGATGCGGACTCTCAGCGGTCATCGTCGAACTGGGTGGCGCTGCGAGCGTCGCGGGGTCTGACCCCAGAGGTCGTCGCAATCGAAAAGACGGGTGGGGATCTGAAGCGCTCGGCCGTCGAGATGGCAAAGCACTACGAGCACGTGTTCATCGACGCGCCAGGCCACAACTCGCCCGAGCTTCGTGCGTCGCTGGTGGTCGCCGACGTGCTGCTGTACCCAGTCAAACCCAGCAACTTTGATGCGTGGGTGTTCCATCAGGACTTCGAGGATCTAATCTCGAATGTGCGATCGATCAACGAGGGACTCAAGGTGATTGTGGTGATGAACGGCCTGAGCCCATCGCCCGCCGCCCGTGGCCAGGAGGTGCTAGCGCTGCGGGAGTTCCTCTCCGCCTACACTGGTCTCTATGTAAGTCCGCACTTCGTGTGCCAGCGGAGTTCATTCATCACTGCGGCGCGTGAGGGCAGAGCGGTGCATGAGCTGCCCGGCAAGGCTGATTCACTTGCACGCGCGCAGATGGAAATGGAATCCGTACATACCGAGTTGATGAAGGTGCTCGCCGGCGAGCGGCCCGAGGCATCGAGCTTGATTGAAGGAGTGCATCCGTGAAGCCGGACATGAAGAGAATCGTTCCGCCGCCCCTGAGCAAACCAAAGGAAGAGTTGATCGAGTCGGCTGCGGCGCAGGCATTCATCGAGCGTGGCGATACCGTCGCCAAGCCGACAGCGCCCGTGGAGACGCCCGTTCTTGTTCCGTCTGCTGGGGTAGGGGAGGAGGGTGAGATGCCTTGGGTCAGCGGCGACCCGCGATACAAGCAAACGGTCATGATCAAGATGCCTGAGCACGAGTACCTCATGCTCAAGTGGATGGCGCAGACGACCTACGGTGCGAGCCAGACCTCGATCGTGATGGAGGCGTTGAGGTTGCATCTGGACACCCTTTTCGTCAAGCGTGGCTTCCAGACTGGCCGGAGTCCGGATGGCACGATGCGAGTAACTAAGGCAGATGCCCCATAAAACCCTTGGTTTTGGGTGCTTTGTGAAGGGTTGTTGATTTTTTCGGCGACATACACTTCCTCGAGTTAGCAGCAGGCGCCACGCCCGGGCCTTGCAATTGGAAAGACTCGTGAGAGGCTGGTCTGTGGTCCGCAACTGGCGCTGTGCGCGCCGTGCCGCGGAAATCCTGGACTCGAAACCTAAGAGGAATGTATGTCGCGAGACGGCTTTAACGACTCCATCATCATGAACAACATGGGTGGAAGCAGCGCACCCAATATCGAACTGGATCTTGAACCCCAAGACGTGATCGATACCGAGTTTGTCGAGCAGTTGCCGCCGAAGAAGAGCCGCAAGAAGCTTTTTCTCGCTCTAGCGCTCGCCGGGGTGGTGATCAGCGGCGTTGCAGCACTGCAGTTCCCGCAAGTCCATGCGCTTCTGGAAGGCAACAACCAGAAGCTGGATCTCGCGGTGCTTTCGGGTTTGGAAGGAGGCCCGAATACGGCAGGCAACCCCTTTGCCCTTCCGGAAGCTGCCGTGCCGCAGCAAGCCGTTACGGCTGTTCAACTTCCGGTCGACCCGGTACAGACGGAAGCCATGCCCGATTCAGCTCCGCCGCAAGTAGCCGTTGCCGCAGCGCCCCAATCCGCGCTAGTTGCTGGGGAGATCGGAGCAGAAGCTGAACTTCTGGCCGTTGCAGCAGGAGGTGAGCCGGTCGCCGCCGAGCCGATAGTCTCGGCTCCAGTTCTGCAGGTCCAACAGATGCAGCCTGCTCCTCAAGCGGTAATCGAAGCTCCGGTTGTCGCCCCTGTTCAAGCTGCAGTTTCCGCGCCCGCGCCGATCAGCGCCCAACCCGCACCAGCCCCGGCTGCGTCCGTACCCAAGGTGGATAAGCCGGTCGAGCCGGAAGCGATCAACCCTACCATTGAAACCAAGAAGGCCCCTCCTGCTGAGACGAAGAAGGCGTCTGCGCCTGTACAGCGCAAGACCGAAACCGCTCAACGCTCGAAGCCTTCGGAGCCGTCCAGTAAGGAACCCGAGACGGTGCGTGACGTTATGGTCGTTACCGCATCCCAGATCGGTCTTCGTGCATTTACCGACGGACAGCTGGTGGTCAGTACCGGTGGCCGGGATGCCGCGTATCGGGTGCATGACCTCCTACCGTCGGGCGAGCGCATCGAGCGCATCGATGCGGTGGCCATGACGGTCATCACCGATCGCAGTGTCATCCGTGTGAAACCCTGATCCGGAGCGGCGAATGGAGTCGAACATGCAGCTAGCTCAACGCAACCAGCGCACCAACTTCTCGATGATCCGGCAGGACAATGCTCCCAAGCGGATCAGCATCAACCCCATCGACGAGAAGGTCAGTTCGGTGATCAGCGCAAACTCGAGACTCGAGGGGAATCTGTCCTTCGCGGACGGACTGAAGATTGACGGCGTGATTGCCGGAAACGTGACCTTCGGTACCGAGGACGGGTTGTGCATCCTTTCTAAGGGAGCGCGCATCGAAGGTTCACTCATCGGCCCTCGTGCCTTCATCCTTGGCGAGGTAGAGGGCGATATCGAAGTTCAGGGCACGCTTGTTCTGGCCCCCAGTTCCGTCGTCGTCGGCAAAATCCGATGCGGCAAATTTGTCGTCTATGACGGGGCAAGTATCTCGGGATCGATTGAAACGATTCAGTCCCCGACGAAGCAGCAGCTTGAGCAGGATGATCCCGATGATGCGCGCGGCATCATCAAGTTCAAGACGGGCGCTCGGTAATAGATCCTGTCTTGGGAGAAAGGGGGGGGCTCTGCCCCCCCTTTCTTCTTGTGGAAGTCACAACTGATGAGATGACGGTGCAGTGCAAAGAGAGTCCATGCAATACAATAGCCAAGATAGATACAAGGCTGATTGGACATGACTACTCTTAATGACATCCTCGACGAGCTCCGCGAAGCGGCCCGGTCCAATCGTGAGATGGGCGACAAGTTCGAGCGCCTAATCGCCAACTACCTGCTCACGGACCCGCAGTACGCCGACCGGCTCGCCGAGGTCTGGTTGTGGTCGGAGTGGCCGGACCGTAGCGGCATGGATGTAGGCATCGACCTGGTCGCCCGCGAGCGTGGGACGGGCGATTACTGGGCGATCCAGTGCAAGTTCTTCGATCCAGGCTACGCGCTACAGAAGGCCGACATCGACTCCTTCTTCACGGCCTCGGGCAAGCGCTTCACGACCAACCAGGGCGAACGCTCGTTTGCCCACCGGGTGATCGTCTCCACGACCGACAAGTGGAGCAGCAACGCCGAGAAAGCGCTCGAGAACCAGACCATTCCGGTCTCGCGCCTATGGTTCAAGGATCTAGCCGAGAGCCCGATCGACTGGAGGCAGTTTAGCCTCGAACGCATCCAGGACATTCGGCTGCGGGATAAGAAGACACTCCTGCCCCATCAGAAAGAGGCGGTGGCCAAGATCATCGAGGGCTTCCAGGAGCTCGATCGCGGCAAGCTCATCATGGCCTGCGGAACCGGTAAAACCTTCACCTCGCTGCGCTTGATGGAGCAGGTGACGCCGGCCCCGGGCAGAGTGCTGTTCCTGGCGCCATCAATCTCGCTGGTCGGCCAGACGCTTCGGGAGTGGTCCTCGGAGGCGATCGATCCGTTCCATGCATTTGTCGTGTGCTCGGATACGAAGGTCGGCAAGGACGAGGAGGACATCAGCACGCACGACCTGGCGTACCCTGCGACCACCGATGCCCGCAAAGTCGCCCAGGCGGCGAGCGTGCTCTCGCCCGATCGGCGCACGGTCGTGTTCTCCACCTACCAATCCATCCAGGTGGTGGCTGACGCCCAGCGCCAGGGGTTGGGGGCATTCGATCTGATCATCTGTGACGAGGCCCATCGCACGACCGGCCTGACGCTGCCGGGCGAGAGCCCGTCGGAGTTCGTAAAGGTCCATCACAACGAGAACATCATCGGCGCCAAGCGGCTGTACATGACGGCCACGCCGCGGATCTACGCCGAGGCCTCGAAGACCAAGGCGAACAACTCCGATGCGGTGCTTTTCTCGATGGATGACGAGGAGACCTTCGGTCCCGCGTTCCACCGGCTCGGCTTTGGCAAGGCCGTCGAGCTCGATCTGCTCTCCGAGTACAAGGTGCTGATCGTCGCCGTCCGTGAAAACGAGATGGCCAAGCTCGCCAACAACTTCAACAACGCCTACCGCCTGGACGAGAAAAAGGCGATCGATATCAACTTCGCGACCAAGATCATCGGGAGCTGGAAGGGCCTCTCCAAGCGGGGCCTGGTGGCAGTCGGCGAGGACGGCCAGGAAGAGACGCTCACCGAAGACGTCGAGCCGATGCGCCGGGCGGTGGCCTTCTCCAAGTCGATCAAGCTTTCGAAGCAGACGACGGACATCTTCAAGGATCTGGTCGCCGTTTATCAGCAGGCCCACGACGGCGCCGAGCCGACCGGCATGGTCCGCTGCGACCTCGACCACGTCGACGGCACGATGAACGCGCTCACTCGGAAGCGCGCCCTCGACTGGCTCAAGGCCGACCTCGAGGCGGGCGACTGCCGGATCCTCTCGAACGCGCGTTGTCTTTCCGAGGGGATCGACGTCCCAACCCTCGATGCGGTGGTCTTCTTCGACACTCGGGAGTCGATCGTCGACATCGTCCAGTCGGTCGGGCGCGTCATGCGAAAGGATCGCACCGGCCGCAAGAAGTACGGCTACATCATCTTGCCGGTGTGCATGCCCTCGGAGAAGGTAAAGGACTACAACGCCTACATCGACAGCGACCCGCAGTTCAAAGGCATCTGGAAGGTCATCAAGGCGCTGCGGGCGCACGACGAGAGCCTGGTCGACGAGGCTGAGTTCCGGCGCCGGATTGCGGTGATCGACGGCGGGGGCGAGAAGTCGGGCGAGCAGCGCAGCGGCGAGAGCGAGATGCTCCCGCTCGACTTCCCAGATCTGCCGATCGATGCGATCAACGAGGCCGTCTATGCGGCGATTCCGAAGAAGCTCGGCGATCGCGAATACTGGAGCGAGTGGGCCAAGAGCATCGGCCAGGTGGCCGAGCGCCTGATCGCACGTATCGAAGATCTGATTGCGCGCGATGCGGCGCTTGCCACGGAGTTCGAGGTTTTCCTGAAAGGGCTGCAGGACACGCTCAATCCGGCGGTGACCCGGGGCGAAGCGGTGGAGATGCTTGCCCAGCACATCCTGACCCTGCCAGTGTTCCAGGCGCTTTTCGCGGCCACCAACTTTCCCGAGCACAACGCGGTCGGCAAGGCGCTACAGCGCATCGTGGATCGCTTGGGCGAGTCGGCGATCGCCTCCGAGACCGAAGGCCTCGACAAGTTCTATGAGAACGTCCGTGAGCGCGTCAGTCTCGCCAAAAGCGACAAGTCCAAGCAGGACATCATCCGCAACCTCTACGACACCTTCTTCCACAACGCTTTCCCGCGGATGGCCGAGCGGCTGGGCATCGTCTACACGCCCGTTCAGGTCGTCGACTTCATCCTGAAAAGCGCAGATGCAGCGCTGCGCAAGCATTTCGGGGAGTCGCTCGCAAGTTCCGGTGTGCAGATCCTCGATCCATTCGCCGGCACGGGGACGTTCCTGGTGAGACTCATCCAGTCCGGCCTGATCGATCCTGAGCACCTGCCGCACAAGTTCGACTACGAGCTGCACGCCAACGAGATCGTGCTGCTGGCCTACTACATCGCCACGATTAACATCGAAACCGCATACCACGCGGTGACCGGTGATTACCGCCCATTCGATGGAATGATTCTGGTCGACACCTTCCAAATGACCGAGGAGAACGACCTCGTCGACAAGGTTGTACTGCCGGAGAACAACGCCCGGGCCGAGCGCCAATTGGCGCAGCCGATCCGGGTGATCGTGGGGAATCCTCCGTATTCGGCGCAGCAGGATAGCGAGAGCGATAACAACAAGAATCTGGCTTATCCGACACTTGATTCCGCCATACGATCGTCTTACGCCGCGAGCTCCTCAGCAAAGCTAGTAAAGAATCTGTACGACTCATACATCCGTGCGATTCGTTGGGCATCCGACCGCATCGCCGAGCGGGGCGTGGTGGCGTTTGTGACCAATGGCTCCTTCCTTGACGCCAACAACATGGATGGTTTGCGTAAGTCGTTGGTGCAGGACTTCAGCCACCTGTACGTCTTCAACTTGCGTGGGGATGCAAGAACTCAAGGCGAGGAGCGTCGTAAGGAAGGGGGTGGCATCTTCGATTCCGGTTCTAGGACGCCGGTGGCTATCACCATCATGGTGAAAGATCCAACTCACGTTGGTTCCTGCGAGTTGCTCTACCACGACATCGGAGACTGCCTGAGTCAGCAGGAAAAGCTGGACATCATCGAGTCCTTCGGTTCTTTCAATGAGATGCCTTGGCAGAGGCTCACCCCTAATGCACAAGGAGACTGGGCCAATCAACGCGACCCAGCATTTGAGCGTTTCATGATGATGGGCGAGAAGGATGGTCTCGGAGCAAATGTCATCTTTGACTTTTACTCTCTGGGGGTCGTCACAAATCGTGACCCATGGGTTTACAACGCCAGTTTCGACGTCCTCACCGACAACGTTCAGGGGATGCTTCGCATCTACAACGCTGAGTTTAAGCGGTACGCTGAACTATGTGCAGGTCAGCAGAACGAGCCGCATCCTGAGTTTGAAAGTGTGGTCGATGCCGATCAGAAGAGGATCAGTTGGACGCACAACCTAAAAGAAGATGCAAAACGCCAGAAACCACTCGACTATGACGTGAGTTCGGCAGTAGTGAGCATGTACAGGCCATTCAACAAACAGTGGCTGTATTTCAACCGCCGACTGAATGAGCGCGTTTACCAAGTTCCAAAGCTCTTTCCTACCCCACGGCATCGTAATGTCGTGATCTCGAGCACAGGCGTTGCTGACCGCAAAGGCTATTCAGTTCTCGTCACTGATCATGTCCCCAACATGCATCTGACTGACACTGGCCAGTGCTTCCCTCTCTACTGGTATGAGAAGGTTGAGGATGGTGCTGAGCCCCAAGGCGAGATGTTCTCTTCTATAGGGGCTCCCGACACCGATGGTTACGTCCGCCGTGACGCGATTACAGACTGGGCGCTGGAAGCCTTCCGCGGGCACTACGGCGACGCTGCGATCAGCAAGGAAGACATCTTCTGGTACGTCTACGGGATCCTGCACTCGCCTGAATATAAGCAGCGCTTCGCGGCGGACCTCAAGAAGATGCTTCCGCGCATTCCCTTCGCCGCGGATTTTCGCGCGTTCTTGAACGCCGGTCGCCAGCTGGGCGAATGGCATCTGAACTACGAGACGGTCGAACCCTTCCCGCTGACCGAGGAAGCCAAGCGCTTGGTCATGGAGCCGGACGACTACCTGGTTACGAAGATGACCTTCGGGAAGAAGGACGGCAAGCCCGACAAGAGCGTCATCGTCTACAACCCGCACCTGGTGCTGCGTGACATCCCGCTTGAGGCCTACGAGTACGTGGTCAACGGCAAGCCGGCGCTTGAGTGGATCATGGAGCGCTACCAGGTCACGGTCGACAAGGCTTCAGGCATCAAGAACGACCCCAACGAGTGGTCGGAGGATCCGCGGTACATCGTCGATCTGCTGAAGCGGATCGTGCGTGTGAGCCTGGAGAGCGCCCGGATCATACAAAGCCTGCCTGCCCTCAAAGAGCATGTCGTATAAGTATTGCTTGGTTCCTGCTTTTCTTTAACCTCAATGGTTGTTCGGTCTTTGCCGTCTCTGACGCTGCGGTCACCGTTGCATCGACAGCGGTGAGCGTCACCGCGACGGCCGTCGAGACGACCGTCGATGTCGCAGCCGCCGGCGTCGACGCCGGATGGGTGACGATGAGGACGAGGATGAGTAAAGCTCGTCCTTAGAGTGAACCGAAGACGCCTTCCAGCGTCTCGCTGACCTTGTCGTGGAACTGCTCGTCGGCCATGGTCGAGTAGATCGTGGTTGTGGCCACGGAACTGTGCCGGCCGAGTTGCTGGGCTAGTTGCAGATCCTGTGTCGCCTCGACAGTCGCACCGATGGTTGTGTGGCGCAGCCAGTGGGTCGAGGAGTGCTTGAGCAGGTGCTCAAGGTCATCCCGCCCGCGCTCATGCGCGATCTTGCCCGCGCCTTTCAGGATCGCCTTCACTTCGCGATAGACCATGTTGTCCGAGATGCCCTCGGAAGGTTGCAGTAGCTTGGAGAGCAAGGGGTTTCGTTCGCCCATCGTCGGATAGGCCGGCAGCCCGTTGGCTAGCCGGTACTCGGTGAGATCCCGAAACAGGGTAGGGGGGAGCGGCAGGCCCGCTTTCTTTCCGCCCTTGCCGATGACCCAGAGCGTCCATCTCCCCTTTTCATGCGCGAGGTTCTGCGTGTTGGCGCTGGCAATCTCGCTCAGGCGTCCACCGGTGAACAGGAAAAGTGAGAGCGCGGCGCGAGAGCGCATCTTCCGGCATCGCTGGCTGGGGGTCTTGTCGGGGAGCGCGTTTATCCACTCGTAGGCGAGCTGCAGGGCGTCGTCGGGCAACTGGTGACGCCGTGCGGTGGGCGGTGCAATCGGTTCGTTGGTTGCGACTTCCCGCGTCCGCTTCCTTGCCAAGGAGAATGGGTTCGCCGAGAGGTAGTGCGCCTCGACCAGATAGGAGAAGAGTGAATCGCAGACGAGCTTCACGTAGCGCAACGAGCTGCCCTGCAGCGGCCCGCGGAAGGGGCGCCACTCGGGTGAGCCGATTTCGTGCCGGCCGGGGCTGATCCAGTCATCTGGAGGAGCGGACAGGAAGGCGAAGTAGTCATCGACATCCTCACGCACCAAGTCGGAGAAGGACTTCAGGGCGATGGCCTCACACCACATGAGCAGGCGCAGGGTTTCACGCTTGTAGGCCCGGTGCGTGTGGGGCGAATCCTGGAATTCGAGCAGGAACCGTGCGGCCGCCTCGCGATCGTTGCTGGCGCGGATGATGGGTGTACGCTGTCCGGTGCCGACAACAGGCGTTGCTGCGGGAGCTTGAAGTAGCGAGATCTCGAGCGACTTGAATACTTCCGGGAGGCAAGGGGAGGGGGCCGTCATCATATGGATCGCCTCTTTAAGCCAGGTTGCGCAGCAGCCGTGTGTCGACCTCGAGCGAGAGCGGGGCGCCGATCTGGATGCGGGTGAAGTTTGGATGCCTTGGGTTGAGGAGGTAGTTGCGCTCAGCCGGCACCACGGCGCTGGGCACACTCAGAACCGCCGTTTCGCCACTGTCGATCCAGGTGCGGCCGATCTCCTGAAGCGAGCTCCGCGCGCCAATGGTTCGCCACTCCGAGGGCAGTGACTCGGTATCAACTCGTGTTTCGGGCAGATCGGCCGGCAACTGCGCAGGGATCAGCACGTAGTTCGCTCGTAGTGGATCGTCCTGGACCATGAGCTCGAGCAAGTCCAGGGATTGCGACTCGGCGGTGTAAATCATCGGCCAGCCCTTCGGATTCCAGCGGCCACCGTACAGCCGCGCACCTTCCCCGCTGAAGGCGGATGCCGCGAACCGTGCGGTGGTGATTCGCCAAACGATCCGCATTAAGCGAAGACGCCGTTCTCGATGCGGCCGAGCGTGTCGAGCACGTTTTCAGCGCCAATCTCCGTGTCCAAAAGGGACAGAGGCGTCACCCCGCCGAGCGAGGCGTTGGGGCTTTGGATCCAGCTCAGTGCGTCTTCCGCATCCTCGAACACCATCTCAGCGCGTTCCACGACCCGGGCAAACCGGACGAGCTTGGCCGACTCCTCGGGCGAGAGCGTGCCTTCGCGCTTGCGACGAACCAGGGTGCGCTCGGGGATGTTGAGGGCGCGCGCAAGATCCGTCTGAGTAATTCGTGTCAGCCGAATCGCTTCGTCGATCGAGGCTGAAGGCAAACCTTGGCGCAGAAGCGGAATCCATTCCATCGGGACGCGTGGCATGGCGCGAAGGACAGCCTCACCCCCAAGCAGACGGACGGCGGCCATGGAAGCGGTGACCGTACGGGAAGAGGGGAGCATGTAGGAATCCTTTCTAAGCCAACTTGGTCCGAGTTTAGGCAATTATGGCGAGTGCGTCTATGCGTTGTCTCACACAGTGAGGCTAGCCTGCCGGCCAGTCGGAGCCATGCAGTCGTTGAAGTGCGTTTCCGGAAACTGGTCTTCGCCCTTGGTGCTTGGACGTGTGGCAGGTTTGGTCTGCTGCGTGAGCGATCTCGGAAACGTTCTCGATTCACCGTGTCAGATTTTTCGCACCAGCTCCACCAGCCGATGAGCCGAGTCACTCTCCAGATGGACTTTCCACAACAGGTGTTGCGTAATATCGTTAAAAAATACACGGACATCAAGGTGCGATGCCGTACATTCTTCTCAAGGACCAGCGCCATTCGGTGTTGGCACTAATGAGATAACAGAGCCTCTGGCTAGATCTGCAGATGAACAGACGATTCAAGATCATACGAGCAGACTCGACGACACCAGAAAATGCCGGATCAGTTTTTGGCATTAGACGCGAGTTCCTGCTGAGAATTGCCGAGTGTCCGATATGGGACCAGTTGCCTGCAGCCTGCCCAGCGATGGATGAGGCGGTTCGGGGTGATTTTTCTGAGGCACTTGCCCTCGTAAGAGCGGAGGGATACGAGGCTGATGAGATCGAAGATGCGCTCCAGTGGCTCGCAGATACGATGTGCGAGATGCTCGTGGAGGCTCGCAGGACGTTGGGGACTTGGCCGAAGGACATCAAATGGTTGCAGGACGAACTCTCAAGAGACGCCGTAGAGCTTGAGGCGGCTAGCGAAAAGGTTCCTCATTCTGAGCACGCTCCAATGTCTTTGCGAGAGTATGGCGCCGCTCGAGCGGGCTACTGCGCGCTGGTAGAAAACATCCATCGTATCGAAAAGGAGCTAGAGTCAGTTGCAGATGACTTGGAAATACTGAGGTTGGCGATTCGACTGGCTAGCGAAAACGCACAGTTCTTTGTGCGAGAACTGCTGGACCTGTCGATCAGCAAATGCCATGGAACAGTTAAGGCACTTGTCAATCGAAAGGATGAACTGTTCGAAAAAAGGACTGACGTCGGGTTCAGTGCTGAACTTTTCATCAAGGATAGCGATGCAATATTCACCAAGCTGGCAACACAGGCAGCCGAACTAAAGGCCAGGCAGGAGCAGCCTGACCAAGCGAGGGGCGGTCTGGAGGTACGCCATCACGCTGCCAACGAATACGGCCATCAGCCAGGCTACGAACCCTACGAGCCGCCTTCACATTGGCAACCCAGCTACAACCCCGCATCGGGTCTGCCTATGATCAACGAGACCTTGGATGTTGGCGGAAACGTATTTGGTACTAACGACTCTTGGTGAGGCGATGCGGTCGTAGAGCATTGTTCTAGGTGTCAGTTGCGGAGGAGACGCATATGTCGTTAATGACGAGGGTATTTTCGTCCGATCGAGGAATGGCACTCATGCAGGAGCGTTTCCGGAAACCAGTCCTCGCCGCGATCGAACCTGACGAGGAAGCTCCAGTAGTTCCCCGCCCGCCTTATCTCGGTGATCACGCCTTCCTCGCCTTCGTCAGCGATCTCTCCGATGTAGTCGGACGCCATCAGGATGTCGCCCACGGAGAACCCGACCGCCTGGGTGATCAGGCTGCTCGCAGGCTTGGTGCCAGGGCGCAGGTGCCCGGGCTTCTCCTTCGTTCGGGACGTGGCAAGCGTCAGGAGATCGGGCGAGGCCTCGGGCAGATCTTGGGCCGCGCAGACCCAGAGTAGGGCAGGGGCGTCCTGCTTGAAGGGCTGGTAGAGCCGTTGACGAATCACACCCCAGCAGCGGGCGACATCGCGGATCGTCCAGCCTTTGGCGAGGATGAGCGCCTGCAGATCCTGGCAGGAGGGGTTGTGTGTTGCTGCGTTGTTCGACCGCATCGATTCATTGATTGGGATTGGCGACGAAGCCATTATTGATCTCAAGTGCCAAGCGGGCCGCCCCTCTGGAGTGTCGGCGTTGATACTGTCTCAGCGGTAACAAGATGGCTGTCCTTCTCCGGCAACGGTGCCGGCTTCAGTGGTTCGTTGTTGACATCCTCCCCGTCCTCTCGCTTCGCTCCGCACGTTGCGGGAAGGGTGGGGATTACTGCAGGGCTAGGCCGCACGGCGTCGACCTTCGGTTGGTTCTCGATGAATGAAGGAAAAGTGGTACTGATTTGGAAGTAATAACGGAAATGCCGTCCAAGAACCGGCGTTTAGCTGTGAAGTGAAAGTGAAAGTCCGCGGCCACTCGCACAGCGATCCTCATCTAGCGCGCTCTCGGGTCCGGCGTTGTGATTACAGCACCCGTGGCCGCATTCTCGAACAACATCTCAGCGCGTTCCACGAAGCGAGCAATCCGGACGAGTCCGGCCGACTCTTCGGGCGTACGTCTATGCCTTGGCATACAACGCCTCACTCGCCTGCCGTCCGGTCGGTGCCATGCAGTCGATCAGGAGCGTTTCGGGAAACCAGTCCTCGCCGCGATCGAACCGGACGAGGAAGCTCCAGTAGTTACCCGCGCGCCTTATCTCGGTGATCACGCCTTCCTCGCCTTCGTCAGCGATCTCTCCGATGTAGTCGGACGCCATCAGGATGTCGCCCACGGAGAAGCCGGCCGCCTGGGTGATCAGGCTGCTCGCAGGCTTGGCGCCAGGGCGCAGGTGCCCGGGCTTCTCCTTCGTTCGGGACTTGGCAAGCGCCAGGAGATCGGGCGAGGCTTCGGGCAGACCTTGGACTGCGCAGACCCAGAGCAGGGCAGGGGCGTCTTGCTTGAACACCTGGTAGAGCCGCTGTCTGCTCACGTCCCAATAGCGGGCGACATCGCGGATCGTCCAGCCTTTGGCGAGGATTAGCTTCTGGATATCCGCACCGGACAGAAGGGATGTGCGTTTCACGTTGCTTTCCATTGGGTTGCGACCAATCCGACGCTACCACCCCGGATAGAGTGCGCACAGCTTGCCCCAATCGTGCAACACACCGTGCTCCTTCAGGATGGCTATGCCTTGAGCCGCGTGCCACGTCTTCGGAACCCGTCGCATCCAATATTCGTCGTCGCGTTGGAGGTAGAGTTGAAGGATCGTTGCCACGAGTAGCTGACGATACGGGGGAAGCTTGCGGTACTCGGCTCGCCACTGATCCAGCGCACCCGGAATTTCGGGGTTGTCGGGGTCTGCCCATTCGAATCCGCGCGGACGCATCAGGAAGTGATCGCCGCGGCTGCCGTAGGGGTGCTCGACCCGTTGGAAGAATGCGCCTAGGTCGTAGCGCTCGATCATCGCCCAGAGGTGGATACCAAAGGGTTCGGGATTGGACCAGAAGGGCGGTTGTACCTCGACGTTGCAGACTGCGGCCAACGTACAGGCCTCGATCTCGTCCATCGCGGGCAGCTTGTGGATCAGTTCGATGAAGGTAAGTTTCGGGAAGCGCCCTTGTGCAAAGGTCGGCGACACCAAGGCGTATCCCACCGCGGCTACGGGTATTCGCGTGTGGTGAACGTACGCTGACTCCGCTTGAGGAAAATCGATGATCTCGACTTGATGGGTGCCGATGGCAAGGCCCAAGCTATCGAGAAGGGCAGCAACGTCGGGGGGAGGAGGCATCGGGGTTACCTATTCGGTGGGAGGCGCGGGGGCGTCAGCGGCAAAGGGGTCGATGATGGTCAGGGAACACTCGATCACCTGCCTGTGCTGCAGGTCCTCTGAGAGCAATGTGCCGCATCCGGCAATCAGTGCGGCACTCACCACCATTGCGTCCCACCAGGAGAATCCGTACTTGGATTGCACAATCCACGCCCGCTGCAGCAGTTCGCTGTCCGGCGTCAGGGGGTTCCAAGCCTGAAGGGCCAGCACGTCTGCCTGTGCCGCCGCCTCGACCATGGCCAATTTTCGCGGATGCGTCGCCACCGCATAGAACTCGATCAGCACCTGCCAGGACAGACGGCCGGTACGGTGAATCGCGAGCGCCCTCAGCCAGTCCATGGCGATTGCCTGCTTGCGGGAGTCCCGTTGGTCTCGTGCGTAGGCAAGGATGTTCGTGTCGACGAAGACGAGATTCACCGCAACACCTTGCGGTCGTAGATCTGGTCACGCGAAGGCCACGACCTGTGGTCGTCACGCGGTTCAGGTGAAAGGTATGGACCACGTGAGAAGAAATCGGTCATCGCTCGCTCATAGGAGTCGTCCGCGGCGAACTTTTCCTTCACGAGCTCACCGACAAAGCGCGAAACGCTGACGTTACGGGTGGCTGCCTCGATCCTAAGTCGGCGAAGCGTTGCGTCATCCGCCGAGATGGTCAAGTTGGGCATGATGATCTCCTGATCGTCAGTAACACGGTTCTAGTGTAGCACTAGGTTCGTGATTGTTCAGGCGATGTTTCGGGCTCTCGCCTGCGCCGATATCCAAACAGGTAAGTGGCAGCATTTTCATGGACTGGGCGAGGGTGTAGGCTGACGAGCGCTTATCCAGACAAGGAGAAAGCTGTGTGCGGACGCTATGCCCTCTACGGGCCCCATTCGCGCCTCAGAGAGCAGTTCGGCGTTGATCTCGTGGAGTTACGGGAGCGCTTCAACATTGCGCCGACGCAAGAGGCCCCGGTCGTGCGTGCGGGAGCGGGCGGCGAGCCTGAGTTGATAGACGCTCGATGGGGCCTGCTGCCGTCCTGGGTGAAGGAGCCTGGCAAACTCGCGCAACCGATCAATGCGAAGATCGAGACCGCCGGGGAGAAGCCAATGTTCAGGCACGCCTTCAAGCGGTCACGTGTGCTCGTACCGGCGTCAGGGTTCTACGAGTGGGTGCCAGTGGCCGGGTACAAGCAACCGTACTTCATCCGACCCGCTGGTGGTGAGTCGCTTTTCGGCTTCGGCGGCCTGCTCGAGCACTGGGACAGCCCCGAGGGGAAGGTCCTCACGTTCGCTATCCTGACGACCGCGGCGAACGACCTCATGCGGCCAATCCACGAACGCATGCCGGTGATCATCCAACCAGAAGACTATGCCCAATGGCTCGATCCCGGTCTTACCGACTCCAAGCTACTTCGGGCGTTTGCCGGTGAGTATCCAGGTGATGGGATGGAAGCCTATCCGGTGAGCCGGGCTGTCGGAAACCCGAGAGCACAGGGGGCGGCGCTTGTTGCTCCAGTGGTCACTTAACGAACGGCGATCCTGGTTTGTTGTTGGAGGTTTTGGTACTCAAGGGGTTGGACTCCAAGCCGGAGCCATACGGTCACACGATCCCTACGATGCTGCGAGCTTACACTTGATCCGTTGACGATTCAGGATCCTGCCAGTAACGTTCGTCCCGTTAGCCTCGGTTAACAAAAAAAAGCCCCGGCCGCAAAGGACCAGGGCGTTAAGGGGTAGTACCTACGTCTTACCTGATGCCGCTCGGAAGGTGTGCCACCACCTCCAACACATGGTGAATAACAATCACCATGTGTGCGGCAATCAGGATCCATGCGCTAAAAGTATCCATTTTGGATCTCCTGAGCGACGGTAGCTCGGTTGCTGGCCTTGTGAGCCTTCGCCGGTCCCGCTTCCCGCCTTGACGGGACGCGGTCGATATTAGCGGAGGGCATCAGCGAGTGCAAATAAGTAAATCGGTTCAAAAACAGGCACTTACCATTCTGCCTTGTGTTTGAGAACTTTTTTGTCCCGTATTTAGTGGGTTTGGCTGGCATTTTGGCTCATTGATCGGGGCATTGTGCCTTCTCCAAAGAACACATCGGCCCTGGCAGGGTGGCCCCTTCGCATGTGTTGCGAGGCTCCTGATGGCTACTTCAGTCCACTTGTAGCACGCTGGCCGAGCCGATCTTGGTCAAACGCGGGATGCGGGCGCTTTATAGGCAAACCCGAGCAGCGTTGGGCAAACACAAGGGTGCTGCTTATCTGTCTCGACGCGTCGCGGGACGTTAGCTTGGCGTCGAACACCGAGACTATCGCGATCCGTAAGGTACCCAACTGGACTGGCTCGTTTAGCCAATCACGACTAGAAAGAAGCATGGCCACGTGGAACTTGGATGGCGTCCGTACTACTCGGATGCTCCTTCACGACCGGCTACCAGGGTTGCTCGGTACTGCTGACCGTGGGGCTTGAACTGGCGACAGGCGATATCGCTGTCGTTTTGGATCGCCTCTTGTGAAGCAAAGAGCGGCCTTCGTGGGTGTCAAATATATGGACACTCCCCATATTGGCGCCGACCCAGTTCCGCGCCGCTACTGGGTTCGCGGCTGATACCACGCCGCGCAGCCTGTCTCCATTATTTTGAAATTCTCCGGCGACGCCCTTCTGTTGTGTTTACTCATGATAATAGGAGTTATCGTGAACGCTTGCTGACGCAAGTAACAAACGTGCCGAATAACATAGCTGGCGCAACGTCACGAGTATGCTTAGATAGGGCTATTATGTGACTGATGATTGCCCATGTCCCTTCGTTTTCGATCACTGGAGGATCTCGGTCGCGGTGCGTGGCGCATCGCGTCCGTGACCCCGCTGTCCACGCCCAAAGAAAAGCTCGCGCTGCGCGATGCGTCCGCCGTTGCCCCCGGTTCAGCGGACAGCCGACGTCAGCCTGCCAGGCCACCTTGGTCGCGCTCGGGGCCGACGCCGCACGATCTGCTCTGGGATGCGGTCGTGGCGAGATGGCCCACCGCGGTGCGCGAGTTCGAGGGCGCAGTACCAGGCCGGCGCTACCGGCTCGACGTGGCGCTGCCCGAGGCGCGCATCGCGCTGGAGGTCGACGGGTTCCGACATCACGGGAAGCACCTCGAGGATTTCAGGCGCGACCGGGTGCGGCAGAACCTGCTGGTTATCAGCGGCTGGCGCGTGCTGAGGTTCGCAGCCGGGGACATTCGCAAGGATTTGGCATCTTGCCTGGACTCAATCCAGGCGCTACTGGAGACGATTCGCCATGAACAAGACTGAAACTGAACAGCCGAAGAGCCGGCGCGAGGCTGTGTGGGAGGTGTGCGATCAGCTCTCCGCGCAGGGCATCAAACCCTCGCTGCGTTCAGTGAAGATGCACTACCCACGTGGCTCGGACACCGACGTCCAGAAAGACGTGAACGGCTGGTTTGAGCACGTGTTCGCCCAGCATGCCCGCCGGCGCGTCATCCCCTCGCTGCCAGAATCAGTCGTGAAGGCGATGGAAGCGTTCTGGGAGACAGCCTCGCTGGAGGCGGATAACCAGTTCGCAAAGGAGCGCAAGGCGCACGAGGACATGAGATCCGAAATGCGGGAGAAGCTCGACTCAGTGCTGGCCGAACTGGCTCAGTCCAAGGCGTCTGCGACGAAGTCCGAGCAGGATAACGTGGATCTTCGGCTGGAACTGTCGCACCGCTCTACTCTGCTCTCCGATGCTGAGGAGGAAGTCAAAGTCCTCCGTCGGGATCTGGATGAACTCAGAAGGCACCTCCAGAAACGAGACATGGATCATCAGGAGGAGCTATCACACCTTCGTGACACTCACGAGCGCAACCTCAAGGCTCAACGTGAGGACTTCGAGCTTCAGGTGAAGTTGGTGCGAGAAGCTGCCGCAAAGCAGGCTGAGGAGCACGACCGCGAAATGAAGAGGGCCGATGACCACTACCGTGATCTTGAGCGTCGATCGCTTATGGAGATCGACTCCATGAGAACAAGAGCGAAAAGTGCTGACGAGTTGATCGAGCGCCAGCGGAACACCGTGCACGAGCGCGATATCGAGCTCGTAGAACTAAGGACAGAGCTACGGCTGATTCGTGCAGCCCAGCAGGCGCAGATAGATGATATTGCGAACCGTAACAGCGCCCTCACCTGCCAACTAGAACAGCTCCAGGCCAAGATGGAGAGGCAGGAGAATGAGGCTACAGGTGCTTCGGATAAGGCTGGGTCGAACAACACTTAAGAACCGCTGTTTTATGGGGGTAGCCGTCATATAGATGAGTGCTAACGTGACATGGTCCTCTCGCGGCGCCACAGGCACCCTTGAAGAAATGGCGACGTGTGAAATCATGATCCAACGACTACCTCGATATGACATCTATGTTCAAGCCACGCCTCACGACACTCGCACTGCTAGCAGCTACCTTGGCCGCCGGCGGTTGCGCAAACGTTCCCACTGGAACCTCCAACAAACCTGCCCATGAGTCGATCACGTTCAATCAGTTGAAGCTCACGCAAGTCGATGACGTGCGCGTCCCAGGTATGGGGGCACTCCCCTTCGACGGAAGCCTGGAAGATGTGGCGGCACTGAGCGAGGTTACCAAGCTGCTTCGGCGCGAGATCACGGAGGCGATCCTTCGTGATGAGTTCGAGCTCGTAGGCGTACTGAATGCCTACTACGGTCAGTTCGCGTCGCTTCGACTCGCGCTCAACGTTGCCACGCAACAGGCCGTCGACGAGCTGGGGCGGACTGAAGGTGTGTCGTTTACGCTCCAACCCGGCTCGGTAGTAGTCCTTCTTGCCAACAATCCGACCCAGCAAGGAAGCGCGCAATTCTCACTTGGTAACCCCTTCGAGTCCATCTTGACCAAAGGGTCATCGGTCGATGTGGCGGCGAAAGGCGTCGGAGCAGTCCTGGAGGCGATGCGGATCATCTCCGAGACAACCGGCAAGGGTTCCGAGGGGCAGGTCACCGGCCGTGCTGCCACAACCTTTGGCCTGGATGCGATTCCGGCTAACATTCCGTTTGCGCTCGAAAATGGGACGGTTTTGGTGCGGAGGGAAACGGCGAAGGGGATGACCTACGCATTCTATAATCCCACTGATCGAACCGCGGAGGTGCCGCTGAGAACCTTGGCGTATGTGCCCCCTCCCCCACCCTTCAGAGCGCCACGACAGGCGGCCGGCCCGATCCTCTATAACCTCGGTGACTCGCTGACGAGCGATATGAGGAGGCGAATCAGTATTGGAGCGGAGCCTCATTTCACGCACTACTTACGGACAACTTTCTATCCGGGTGGTCCGATGCTCGACAGCATGGGACGAATTACGACCGATAGACAAGCCCACGCTCAAGCAGAGCGAGAAGCGGCACGACTCAATTCACCGTTCCGTCTCGCAGCCGAACTGTCATCGAAAACCGCTCACTTCGCATACAACAAGGGTTGCGCAGAACCTTACGCAGAATTCGACAAATGGCTTACAGGCGGAAGGAATGGGCCTGCACCTTCTCGCCCGACAGTCCTCATGTATCCAGCGCAGAAATACTTCGGTAATTACTCCGCGTTTGTAAAGGTTGATTGCACCGAGAGAAAGACCGACCGAATCTTCTACACGCAGAGCTTTTATGTCGGTGAGGAAGGTGTCGTACAATCTGCGCAATCCCTCGCTGCAGACGCACGAATTGCGAAGAAGCTCAAAGAGTTTGATAGCGACAGCGAAGCTGTAGCGGACATGATGACCATTCTACCTGTTGCAGGCACTGCGGTATCTGGACTCCGGTGTGCTGCTTCCAGCAAGGGCGTCACTGAGGGGGTCGTTGCTGCACTCAGACCAAAACTCGCGGCCGCCCGGCCTTATGTGGCCCATCTCTATGACCTTGCCAAGACAGATTCCGATGAACTGTTCGGAGAAACGACAGGGCGAGTGTTGGATTGCGCAGCGGCAATCCCTGCAGTGGGGTCAGGGGTTAAGCTGCTGAGTAAATACCGCGGTGAGAATCTAGCCACCGTGCTCAATAATCGTAAAGCACGAGAGGCCCTCGAAAGTCATGTTGCAGCCAATCTCAATACGGTTGCTCGTGCCGCTGATTATTTCAGCACGCCCATAACGACACCTGGTCACGTCAATCACATTATCACCGCCAGTAATGGTCTGACAGGCAATTCGAAATCGGCTGTGGTGGCTGGCCTTGCAATCTATGGCGTGATGCAGAAAGCGGACAACGTGGCAGACTTCAAGAGCGGACTTGAGAACGCACCATGGAGGCGTAGGGAATGATTTCAGATCGACGCCGTCGCTGAGATATTCTGTGTTTTCAATAATTGAGGCAATAACCCTTCGGGTCAGAGAGTGCGGCGATGCCATGCGCAACATCATGGCATCGCAGTACAACCCATTTTTTAGCCCAATGGTGATGGGGGATGAAGCTAAGGGCTATGAAAGAGAGTTTTCCGCCGCGGAGTTAGCAGAGTTTCGGAAAAACAATCATCAGTATGATCCGAAGTTAATCGATATTTCGAAACATCTCTTTGATGATCGTCTCCCACTCTGCGGTTACTACCTGGCAATCTATTTGATTGCTTCTTCATACATTTATATCGAGCCCTGGGCCGAGATCAGACGGAGCCTTTGGAGTGTACACGGAGGCATGTTCGAGTATCCGGTTATTGCGATGATTATTGGTTACAGGCTCGCCCACAATGCCTTGCTCGCGTTTTTATACCTCACGGAGGTGACTACGAATAAATGGAGGCTGCTCTACCTGCTTCCCTTGGGTGTAGTCAAGTCTTTGCCATTCGCTTTCTTTCCGACAACAATTGTCTATTTTGTCTTGTATGCGAACTCCACTCTCACTGGGGTAAAGAACCGGCTATTTGACTCGTTCTTTGCCGCGAGTGGATTTGCTGTGCTTATTAAAATCGCTGCCTTCTCGCCGGGTCGGTTCTCCGGCAATCTGTTGCGGGTCAGTCAGTTGGTGAAAGGTCGTACAGTGTCGGCGTTCTCAGTCGTAACGGTGCCATATGCTACCTTCGTCATATCAGTCAGTTTCTTTTTCCTCTTTGCGTTTCTCCTTCAGATCTTACTCATCTTTATCGAAGCTGCGTTTGACTACTTTGCGTGGTCGATGCCTTATCGTGGGTTCAATCTCTTTGGATACGGCATGGCGTTCGCTCTAATGATGTATGGTATTGCGGAGTACAATGCTACTTTACGTTTGAATCATGTCTTGATCGATTATGACGTGATTCGTCAGGCCCGAGAGAAAGGCGCTTTCATTCAGGACAAGCTTGAGATCGAGGCCTTGTCTAGACTCAACTACACTGAAGATGACGTGACAAGGCTGAGCGAGTTGCCGACGATTCTCGGGCCCCGTCTTGGTTTGGAGGACCCTTTCTGCTTTGTTGGCCCGCACCTGCCAGTTGATCCCAGAGAGCGTGCAGATTTCTACTGGCAGGACTTGTACAGCCACAGACTAGAAGATCCGAATCGACTCCTACCCGAGCGAGAGGCCTTGGCGCGAAAGGGGATCGCGTGAGGTAGTTGAGGCCATGAATATACGGCATGTCGTCCGGATGAACTGATGACAGCCATCAACGACAACGGCGGCCACAGAGGCCGCCGCTTCTCTCGGACTACCTAGCCGTCAGGCAGCTTGCTTTTGAAGGAGCTTACGGAGGCCTTCGAGTCCGGCGTCCGTATCCTCCCGGGTGGTATCGATACTGACGAATCCATCGCCCGCGTCGTCACCGGTAGGGCTACTACCTTCTCCGGGCGTGCCGGTGCGAAAGTCATCACCGAGGTAATCCTCGTATTCCACGAGGTCTTCGAGGGTCTCTTCGAAGGGGCCGTTATCGAGCCCATTCTTGATCTGGGCCTCGAACTTCTCCTGGTTAAGGCCTGCTTCCTTCATCATTTCGGCCGTAGCCTTAGCGAGCGCAGCCGCTTCCAGTAAGGGCACGGCGGGTACCAGGTCAGCATAGTAGAAAATCGATTGATACGACTGCGTGGTGCTCTTCTGGCGCAGCTTGAGCGTGAGAGGGACGCCGATCAGCTTGCCATCCAGCAGACTATGCAGCGCTTGAAGCTTGCTGTGCAGGGTGCGAGCTGTGTTGAACCCAGAGCTTCGCAGGATGAAAGAGGACAGCGGGTCCGAGGATGCCTTTGCCTCGTCAGTCAACTCCACATTGATCTGGACGTTGAGACGTGTCATCAGCTTGCAGCGCGCCGTACGCGCGAACTCGCAGTGATCGGGACCTGCGCAATCGACTGACTCGACTTTCCCGCCGCACATGCGACGTGCCTTTTCGCCGTCCCCGGCGCAGAGCATGCGCCCCATGTCATCGAAGGCCTCGAATCGTTCTCTCAGCGACAGATCGGGGTCGTTGAACATAAGGCAGACGGGGATTTCAGTGATCTTGTCCTTCTCCTGTTTTGTTTCCTTGGCGATGGCATCCGTGATCGGATGCGGAACCCACTTCCCATCGCGTTTGTGCTGGGCAGTGATGACGAAATGATTCAAGCGCGAAGGAAGGTTTTTACCATTGCAATCGACCTTCTCGCCGATGCTGATCCGACCGATAGTCGGAATGGTGTAGGTGAAATTCTTGATCATGATGGACTCCAGTGGTTTGGCCGGCGTGAAAGATCCGGCCCTCTATGAACTAAGGTACCGCACCTTGTCCTGTGTGCAAGAGCCATCGAGTAGGGGACGGGGTCACCCCCGTCGCCCTCTCACACCACCGTACGTGCGGTTCCGCATACGGCGGTTCATGAAAGACACTGGAGTCGTCGCGTCGTATCGAGCAGCGACACCAGACCCAGACGATCAAAGAAGGACTTCGGAAAGGCCGCGTTCATGTGGCTGGCGCCACTGTTCCACCACGGCCCACGTTGGTTGAACGCGGAGCGAAACGCGCGCTCCTCCCTGAGTCCCGCCTTCATCAGGTTCTTGGCGCGAGTATACGGGCGCTTCCACTGCCGCCACAGGATGCAGCGCAGCTTGCGCCTGAGCCAACCGTCGATGTCCTCCAGTGCCCGCTTGGTCTCGGTCAGCTTGAAGTACGCTGCCCAGCCCCGTAACACCGGATTCAGGTCTTCGATCGTGGCGCGTACACTGCGCCCCCTCGCACCTTTGAGCACTTCGCGAACCTTGTCCTCCAGCCGTTGCAGGCTGGCTGGCGCAATCCGCAGCTTCGGAGCTTTGTGCCGGGTCAGGCTGTAGCCCAGAAACTTCCGCTCCCGCGGTCGTGCAACCGCGCTCTTGGCCTCATTGACCGTGAGCTTGAGCCGCTCGGACAGAAACTGGGTAATACCGCCCAGGACACGCTCGCCTGCCGCCTGGCTTCTGACGTAGATGTTGCAGTCGTCCGCGTAGCGACAGAACGCATGGCCTCGGCGCTCCAATTCCCGATCCAATTCCGTTAGCAGGATGTTCGACAATAGCGGACTGAGCGGGCCGCCTTGCGGTGTGCCCTGCGTCCTCGGGCTGACCACGCCCTCTGCCATCATCCCCGCCTCCAGATACCGTCGGATCAGCTTCAGTACCCGCCCGTCCCCGATCTTCTTCGCCAACTTCGCCATCAGAGTATCGTGATTGACCCGGTCGAAGAACTTCTCCAGATCCATATCCACCACGACCCGTCGGCCTTGGGCGACATAGTGCTGCGCCGCCTTGACCGCCTGATGGGCAGATCGCCCCGGTCGGAAGCCGTAGCTCGACTCGGAAAAATCCGCCTCGAAGATCGGTGAGAGCACCTGATGCAACGCTTGCTGGATCAGTCGATCCGTCAGCGTCGGAATGCCGAGCGTCCTCACCCCGCCTTGCGGCTTCGGGATATCCACCCGACGCACTGCTTGCGGGATATACGTCCCCGCCAGCAGTTTGGCCTTGATCGTCGGCCAGTGTTGCTGCAGATGACCCTTGAACTCCGACACCCCAATGCCATCGACACCGGCCGCACCCTTGTTTCGGATCACCCGTTCGTACGCAAGCCACAGGTTGCCGCGCTCACACACGACTTCCATTAGCCCGCTATCACGCCCCAACTCCGCTTTCGTCCGCTCAACGTCCAACGACTCCACCTCGACGCGCAGCTCAGCTCCCTCCGGATACCGTCCACCGGGGTTCGACACTTAACCCCGATTTTCGCCCCTTTTCGGAAAGTGCCTTCAGCACCGGCGCGGGTTTGACGGCCGTGATCGCAAAAGCGCTGTGGTGGCACGTTTGTAACAGTCACCCTCAAACTTGACGGCACTTTGTAGGTCGCTAAAGTGGCGGCATGCACGTCAAGCTCACCACCTCCGGAGGCCGCAGCTACGTCCAACTCGTCGAGTCCTACCGCGACGAGGCTGGGCGGGTAAAGAAGCGCACCGTCGCCACGCTCGGCCGCGCCGAGCAGGTCGATGGGTCGCTCGACGCGGTGATCAATGGCCTGCTCAAGATCACCGGCCGCGCGCCGATGGGCGCCAAGCCGCCGGCGCCCACGGTGTCGTTCGAGTCCGCGCGCGCGCTCGGTAACGTATGGGCGCTGACCGAGCTGTGGAAATCGCTCGGTTTCTCCGGGTTGCGCCGGGTGTTCCGCCGCACGCGCCGTACCACGGACGTGGAAGCGCTGATCCGTCTGATGGTGCTCAACCGCCTGTGCGATCCGGAATCCAAGCTCGGCGTGCTGCGCTGGGTACAGACGGTGGCGCTGCCCGACTTCGGGCCGAAGGCGGTCACGCACCAGCAATTGCTGCGCAGCCTCGATGCCCTGATGGACCACCAGGATGAGGTCGATGCGGTGGTCGCCGGGCTGCTGCGCCCACTGATCGACCAGGATCTGTCGGTGGTGTTCTACGACCTCACCACGATCCGTAGCGAAGGACTCAGCCAACAGGCTGGCGACGTGCGCCAGTACGGCATGGCCAAGGAGGGACTGATCGCCCGCCAGTTCATGCTCGGCGTGGTGCAGACCGCCGAGGGGCTGCCGATCTACCACGAGGTGTTCGACGGCAACACGGCTGAGACGCGCACCCTGCTGCCGACGCTGACCAAGGTGCTCGAGCGCTTCCCGTCGGTGCAGCGCCTGGTGCTGGTCGCCGACCGGGGGCTGCTCAGCCTGGACAATCTGGAGGCGCTGAAAGCCGTGCGCCTGGCCAGCGGCAAGCCGCTCGAATTCATCGTCGCGGTGCCGGGCCGCCGATACAACGAGTTCATCGAGCTGCTCGAACCCTTCCACGAAGCGCAGTGCGCTGGGGCCACGCAAGAAGTGATCTCGGAGCAGGCCTGGAACGACCTGCGGCTGGTGGTCGCGCACGACCCGGTGACGGCCACCACGAAGACCGAACAACGCAACGAACGCATCGACGCGCTGATCCGCCAGGCAGACCAATGGAGCGGCAAGCTCACCGAACAAGACGAAGGCGTGAAGCACCGGGGGCGCAAACTCTCGGATAGCGGCGCCAAGGCGCGCTTCTACCATGCGGTCAGCGAAGCGCACCTGTCGCGCATCATCAAGGTGGATCTGGGCGAGGAGCTCTTCAGCTACCACATCGACGACAAGGCGAAGCGCCTCGCGGAAATGATGGACGGCAAGCTGCTGCTGGTGACCAACGCCGAGGGGCTCGCCGCGCAGCACGTGATTCAGCGCTACAAGTCGCTCGCCGACATCGAGCGCGGCTTCAAAGTGCTCAAGTCCGAGATCGAGATCGGTCCGGTATATCACCGCCTGCCCGAGCGGATTCGAGCGCATGCGTCGATCTGCTTCATGGCGTTGATCCTGCATCGAGTGATGCGTAGCCGCCTCAATGCGGCCGACGCGGGCTACACGCCCGAGCGCGCGCTCGAGCAACTACAGCGTATCCAGCATCACCGGGTGCGCCTGAACGGCGGTGAGCCGGTGGCCGGGGTGTCGACGCTCAGCACGGAGCAGAGTGAGGTGCTTCATGCATTAGGAATCGAAAAACCAGCGGCGCCGGAGCAGCTGGCGCTGTTGTAGTGGCATTTTTGAAAGTACGCTCTAGCAAAAACAAGCACTTGCGGGCGTAACTGTCGAACTCGGGCGTCCAGACTCCTCTGCCTGCGCCCCATCTGGCCAATGGGCTTCTGTCTTCATCGGCTTCATCGAGAAACGTTCGCCTACTCGCGTTCTTCCATGTTCGGCCCTTCGCTCCATCACGGCAGCTACTATGGCCTCGGCTGACTTCCTCACGCGCATCCCGACGCCTCACGACCTCAGTAGCACCATGGCACCCGTGAGGATCTCCCCGGGTATGACGCACCCACCTTCACGCTTATACCTGTCGGATATACGCCACAGCGTTCCGTGCAAGTTTCGGGCTTTGACGATATTGGCCGCCTCACCCCGCTGCAGCGCCTCATATCCGCTTCCTGTTCGTCAGGCCAGCGCTTTGCCTTCGGCTTCCTCCAGATTCGCAGTTACCCGCGACACCCTTGCCGTTCAGCTAACTCTTCCCCTTGCCGGGCGAGTAGAGGACTTTCACCTCCAAGTGAGTGCGCCCTGCCGGGCGCACCAAAAAAAGCCGCACTTTAAGTGCGGTTGTGCGGCCGTATTGTACTGAGAAGCTAGTGGGGCATACCGTTCAGCAGACCCATTAGTCCTACTCGGTCATTAGTGTTCCTCATAGCCTCACGGTCCGTAATCTTCCCATCTCTAACGAGATTGACGAGCACATTGTTCAGCGATTGGCTCATCTTGTCTCTGGACTCATGCATGAAATCGCGCAGCATCGAGTGCTTTTCGGGCTTCTCCAAGCACTCCGTAACGGCTTTGTCCTGATTCAGCAGGATCTCGGGTGCCAGCACGCGTCGCTTGCCATCAGCCGAGGGAATGAGTGTTTGAGAGATCACGCAAAGCAGTGAGTCCGCGAGCATTCTGCTCCGATGGGCCGTCTCGTCAGGGAACCAGCTCAGCATTTTATTGATTGCTCCTAGGACGGAATTGGTATGCAGCGATGCAAGCACCAGGTGGCCCGATTCGGCGGCCGCGAACACGGTGTCAGCAGTTTCATGATCGCGGATCTCTCCGACCATGATCACATCAGGTTTCTGCCGTAAGGAGTCCCGCAAGCCTTGAGCAAACGATGGGGTATCAATTCCGACCTCCTTGGATGAGATTATCGATCTGTTCCGTTCATGAACAAACTCGATCGGGTCTTCAATCGTGATGATATGAGCGCTACGGTTCCTGTTCACATTGTCAAGCAACGAAGCCATCGTCATGGTTTTCCCAGCACCTGTATGGCCGGTCACAAGTATCAATCCGCGTTGGTGAGACACTTGCGTTCTCAGATACATCGGTAGGCCTGTAGCCTCCAAGGGCAATGGCTGTAGTGGCTGCCGACGAACACTGATTACTAACGACCTGCCACCCCCTGCCTTGAAAGCGTTCAGACGTAGGCGACATGAGTAAAGATCAATCGCACGACTGATGGCGTGCTGCTCGATGTTGGTTTTCCATTCAGGATCTGTGATCTGTAGAAAGTCCGTGATATCTGAATGCGTGAGCAACGGACTATCATCGATTTCCTCCCAGCCATACGGCATCCTCACCTTAATCGGGCGATCTAGCTCTATGTGGACATCAGAGAAATTAAGCTCACTATTGGCCAGCTTAAGCAGGACCTCAGTAACCGCGGTTGATTCGGCTCCGGACAACTGCGTTGAATGGGTCATGGATCGGCCCTCTTCCTAGTTGATAGTTTAGTCAGCACGTCGATAACAGGTTTCTCTGCTTGCTCGAGTGGAGACGTGAATAATAGGTCTTTGTCAATCGCCATCATCTGGCCGTCACTATGTACGCGTTTGTTTCTCAAATCTTGGATGTTCTTTATTACGTCATAAATACGTTTGGCCGCGACTCTTTGAGGTTCTATGCCGTTTCCAGTGGAAATTGACTTCTCAACAAACATGACGGTAGCGCCCGTAGTCGCGGGCGACGGCCGGCACCAGGGGGTTCTGCGGTAGATGCTTGAGCTTGGACATTCGCAGGTAGGCCATGGCGATGAAGTTCTCGATGTTGCGGAAGCCTCGGGCGGCGGTCTTCGTCTGTTGGAGCAGGCCGTTCATCGCTTCAACGTAGGCGTTGCTGCGTCCGTCGAGCATGCCGCGCACGACGCCGCCGAGGTGCTCCTTCAGGGTGAGGGCCAGCCGCTTGAAGGGCTCCAGGCGGCTGCGGCGCGCCCAGCTCAGCCATTTGCTCATGGCACCTTGCGCGATCTCCTCGCTATTGCTCGCCGCTGCATCGCGATAGACCAGCCGCAGTGCCTGCTTCAGGCGCCACGCACGCGCGCTCTTCAGATTCGAGCGTTGCAGCCAGTGCATCGCCTCGAACTGGGCACGGGTCCAGCTCACCGGGTTCTTGCGCATCCCCCACAGCAGCTGACGCAGCGTCTTCTTGCTCTGTGCGCCGACCGCTTCGCGCACCGCTGCCGCCGAGCTACGCATCTCTTCGCGACGCACCTCGTCCATCGCCGCGTTGGCCAGCGCCACGACATGAAAGCGGTCGTAGCTGATCCGGGCATTGGGCAGCGACTGGTCGACTCCCTTGGCGTAGGCCGCGCTCATGTCGATACACGCGTGCTCAATGGTCAGCGGATCGCCGCCGTGCGCACGCATGTCCTGGGCAAAGACCTGCAACGTAGCGTGATCGCGCCCCGGGGTGGCAAACAGCAAGCGCTTGGCTTCAAGGTCATGCACGACGGTGATGTACTCGTGACCACGCTTGACGCTGGTCTCGTCGATCCCGACGTAGCGCACGCACGACATGTCGTCCTTGGCACGGGCCACCTCGACGTAATGGCGCACGCGGCGCCACAGGCGCTTCGGGGCAACCCGCAACTGGTTGGCCGCCTGGCGCACCGGCATCTCTCGGCACAGCGACAGACTCAGCGCCTCGAACAGCAGGGTAAAGCCGCTCCCCTCACGCGCCCACGGCACCGGCAGCTGCGTGGTCTTGCCGCAGCCGTTGCACTGAACGCGCGGAATCGCGGCATGCAGCCACGCTTCGAACTGAAAGAAATCCAGGTGACGCCAGCTACGCCGCACCCGGTCGTGGATCAACTGGGGCTCGGCCCCACACGCCGGACACGTAGCACGAGCGCCGGTGTGCTCGACCTCGAAGTCGATCCGCCGCTTGGCTGTGTTGAGCTCGACCTTGGCGACGTACCAGGGCGGCTGCAGGCCAAGTGCGGTGGTGAAGAGAGCTTCGATCTGGGTGTTCATCGGGCGCGAGGTCGGCGTCAGTGTCGGGCGGTTGTACCACCGAGGGTCATGTTTGTTGAGAAGTCAATTTCCACTGGAAACGGCATAGAACCCTCTTTGATAGCATTCATCGCTTGATTGCAAAGCATGGTGGAGAGTATCCACCAGAGTCAGATGATCCTCGAGAGTCATGATGATCCATCTCCTAGAGTCGCGATCTGGTATTGCACCTGACTTCATACCCCAGAGCATGATGGTAATATCTGTGCCGATCTTTGTTATTGCGGCGAGTTCTTTTGTCAGATCGGTAAGAAAGCGGGTCACTGCTTAACTATCACTTGATAGACGGGGACATTCGCAGGTATGCCCGTGGGGACGATAATTCCTGTTCGTCCATGTTGGAACGAAATGATTTCACGATCATTCGCCGTGATGCCTGCTCGATATGAGCCATGTGTGCGCTTTGCGAGTTCGGCGCTGAGGCCCGGTCCCTTGTATGGGGTGGCTGAGAACACTGTCACCATTCCGTCGATGACCTTGTTATCCCATCTAGGATTTCGCTGGAACCATGCTGGGAAATTGAGTGAGGTATCTGGAACACGATTACCGGTACCCGGGGCGGTATAGCGGACGGGCTGAAGCGCTACAAACCGAGCTACAGAGTCCGCATATACGATGAGGTTATCGGCTAGGATGTTCGCTGTGCCCTCACCTGGAGGCAATGGCTCATTTCTCGCAAAGTACAGTGTTGAGACCGATCCAATGATCGCCAACGCAGAAACCAGGAAAACGAAGGGGTACATTAGCGTTGATCCATCATCGCAGCAGATTGGATTAGCCTTGCCTGCTGGAGTCGTATCTCAGAAGCCAGCCGCTCCAGCTTTCCATCTCTGATCATTGATGTCGCAGACGGAGCATCTGAGAGCATGAGTAGATCCGCCTCAAGCCTCCTTGGGTCTCCTACAAGACGCTGATGCATTACCCCAACGAGACCATCAGCAAGTAAGCTCTGTGCACTGCTGGTGTCGAAGTGCTCAGCCGACATCGCGAGCATTCTACGCAGCGCCGTTTGGATGTCTTCGGCGTGTAAAGTCGATATGACCAGATGACCGTTCACGCCTGCACGAAGTGCTTCCACCGCGGTGTCGCCATCACGGATTTCACCGAGATAGATGATCTTTGCCCCCCAGCGCACGAGGCTTCGACACGACTCAGCAAACCCCCCCCGCTCTCTGCTGGCATGTGTTTGGAAGCACACGCCCAGGCCATACTCCCCTTCCAACGGAAGCTCGACCGGATCCTCGGCTGTAACCGCCACCCCACCGTACCTGGCCAAACGACCAGCAATAATTGCTCCCGCAGTGGTTGTCTTACCTGAATTCATTGTCCCAGCAATCAATAGCAGTCCGCGTAAGTTCTGCTGCATCAGCGGTTGCGTGTATACGGACGGAACCCCAAGCTCTTGCATACTACGGATGGTACTCACCATCTTACGGAGTACGAAGACGAGCCCACCCATCGACTGCATGATTGCAACTCGATAGCTTACGCCGTCATACTCAAGTTTAAAGTCAGAGTCTCTGATAGCGGAATAAGAGTCGACGCAACGCTGGTAGAGCGCCTTGAGGTCGTTATCCAGCGCCGGTGAAGCTAATACCGGATCAGCGGGCGCTCTCGGTACGGCGGAAAAACGATTGCCCAGGCTGGGGTGGCCAAGATACAAATCAGCAAACGTCATTTCCCTGACGCAAGTCGCCTCAATCGTCTGAGTAATCATTGTCTGGTATCACTGGTTCTCGAACTGTCACCACGGCCTTCGGATCACGTACCCATGGTCAGCCGCGTCGGTATCGTCTAGAGCCAGCTCGTGCCCTTGTCAGTTTAAGAGTTGAACTAAGTTGCTGATCTACGTCTGGCGGATAGAAGAGAGCTAACCTACACTTTGTTGCCCAGGATGTACCTAAAGTGGAGGCTAAGAGGAGGTGCCTGTTCTCCTCTTAGCCTCCTTCTTGCATTAGGTGCTGCGGAACCGGAGGATGTTGGTTGCAGTGCATGCAGTTGTTGCGGCACTAACAGTCACAGGAACTGTGACTGCAGTAGCCCCGGTGGTGCCCGCTGTGATTGAGTTCCAGCCTTGAGTCCCGAGCCCTGTAAGAACTTCGATGCAGATGTTTTGAGGAATCGACTGGTACTCGATCTGGAAAGTTGTGCTATTCCCTGAGACCACAACTCCTCCATTCCATGAATTGGTGATAGTCCATGGCGATGCTGTAATGTGGTTCAGGGTCGAAGGAACTTGTCCCGACTTGATAAGCTGCTCATTCATGCTTGCTGTTCCGTACCCGGCAGTTTGCCCCATGTACAGCTTCTTCACCGCCAGTTGAAGAGCAGAAATCTCCTGGATAGCGCGATTGGAGTTCGCGGAACTGAATGCACCAGACAGCAGCATGACCGCGCCGATGATCACGATTGCAGCTACTCCAAGGTAGGAAATGATCTCGATCAACGACGCCCCGCGCTGCCGTTGGTGGATGATGTGAGAGGTATTGGTGTTTTTGCTCATTGTTTTCTCCTGAAAAGGTGTAAATTACATCGCTCTGCGCAAACGAACATAGCTACTGGCAAATTTCCTTCGGTTCTTGTGGGCTGGCTTCTGTCATTGAAAGCGCGGCGCGAACTCTGTCGATAATTTCCGACTCCCCATCTTCTAGGGGGCCGCCGTGCCCATCGCGTCCGCATACGTCATTCACCTCAACCAGCAGTGCCCGAAAGTCGTCAAGGATTGCGCTTAGGTGTGACACTGCCGACTTAAGGCCCGCAATCGTTGCGCTGTCGTCAATTGCATGCAGCGTCGGCCGATCCGCGCCGGCCGCCCTCGCTTCGATTGCCCGCCACGTCGACTCGTATTCCGGCCAGTCCGACTCGACGACTACGCAATCCAATGGCGGTTTCCCAATCTCTGCGCGGTGCTCTTCCACCTTAGCCTGAATGCGTCGTAGCTCGATAAGTTCGCTTACCGTCAGGCATTTCATGGCATCTGCGCTCTTGAGAACCATGTATCGCGCTTCACGGGTGAATGCGTTTGTCATTTCCAAAGCTCCATACTTGTTCACTGCTACCTCCAATGCGTTTGCAAAAAGCGGTGTAATTCCTAATTCCCTTGCACTAATCGCTGTAGTTATTTGCAGGAAGCGATGTAGGACACGTCGCTTTCCCCGTCAATTTTTGCGAAGACCGTTGTAACTCACAAAAGGAATTGGTTATGTACTGCGGCTTGGGTATGTACGGTGTTGAATTAAGGTTTACATATTTCTGCTAAGAGATGCAATTTCCTGTTGAATGGCGAAGAAACCTGCAACGATCCACATTAAAACCACGGCCATGAACGCTATGGCTATGCCGTTGAGCACTTTCATCTGCGCTTGAATCGTTTTTAGCCCCATTCTCATCCATTGCTTCCCGACCCTATCAAGGGCGTCACCAAAGTCACCTGAATACTTAGAGTAGATTCCTAAGTCTGCGACGATTTCTTTCGATGGAAAGTCAAAACCTGCGTTTTTCATCGCATCACCAGCGTTCATGCCGCCGTGGATACCGTAGAGATATGCCTGAATACGCTCATTAAGGTAAGGGGTCCCTGTCCCCTTGATTGAAACGAGGGCGTCGTTGATGCGCATGCCACCATTCAGAAGAGCTGACAAAGCAAAAAGAAAACCTGAGCCAACGACAAGCCGATAAAGCGACCATGGTGGGATCTTGTCGAGTTTTATTCGAATGGAGCCAGTAAAAATTGGCATGGTCACGGTTATCGAGGTTGCAAGGGCAACGATCGCCACGATCGAGATCAACCCGTACTCGATTGTGAGTGTTGAAAGAGTATGCAATGATTTTGCGAGCGGACCCCACTTACTTACATCCAGGATTCGAGTGAATTCCGGGATGACTTTGATTCCAAAGAGAAGCAGGTAACCAACAGTTGCCGTGATCAGTATGGCTGGGTAAAAGAGCCCCCCTATTACAGCAGACTGCACTTGGCGATTTGTTTCAACGATTTCGATCACCGACTCGAGAGCACGAGGCAGGTTGCCTGACTGCTCCCCTGACATGATCACCATTCGCTCCATGGTCGGCACCCAACCGTTGATTGCGTCAGCAAAACGGCCGCCATTAAGGATGATGTTTCGCCACTCAGCGTAGATCAGCGCAAGTGTGTCCTTGGGCTTATTGCCGCCGTCAGAAGCACGATCGTAGAGTTCAGTCAGAATCTGATCGATACCGATCTTGTTCTGTAACATGACCGCCATCATCTGCCACGTACGCAGACGTTGGGATGCTGTAAATGCCAGCTTGGCAAGGCGAAGTTCGAGTTCAGAACTTGTCACCAACAACCTCCCCAACCGTGACCATGTTGTCGTAGAGCAGTTCTGCCATGTGGAGTGAGCCGACAACTCGCTCGGCCATCATCGGATCTACTTCTCCGGACTTGACCTTCTCAATAGCGTGGTGAACGATCGACTGCCCCTGCTGCTCTTGAAGCCAGTGCTTTCGAGCCAGAACGCGTTCCCCGCGCCGCAGGTATTCGCACAGCATTGGGTCCGGGATCACGATCTCAGCGCATACGGTTCGACCGATTGAACCACGGTGATTGCATTGCTCGCAGCCGTCACCAGTGATAAACACGTCGATCCAATCTGAACCCAAAGCTCGTTGGATGCGCTCCAGCGTACGTGAGGGCATCTTGTTCAGGTGGTCACGAAGAGGTTGCTTGCAGTTCGGGCATAGCTTTTTCACCAGGCGCTGACTAATCAGTCCTGTCAATACAGTGTGATCAAGCAGCATATCGGGTTCGATGCCGATGTTGATCATGCGATCAGCGATACCAAGTGCGCTGTTTGCATGCAGCGTTGTCCATACTTGGTGACCTGTCGTTGCTGCCCTTAATGCCAGCTCAGCTGAAGGCTTGTCTCGAAGCTCGCCGATCATGATGGTGTCCGGATCTAGCCGCATTGCTGCGTTGATTGCAGCGATGAACATCTCCTCGCGTTCCCGCTGGCTTGTTGCATTACCAACTGGTGTTTGAACTGCGCCGATGATCGGGTACTCAGGGGGGTCCTCAACTGTTAGTACATGCTTTCGCCCTTGTGTCTCAGAGATGTAGGCGCGAAGCAACCGTTGAAGGGTCGTCGACTTCCCCGATCCCGTTGGACCGCTGATGATGTTCAGCCCAATCGGTTGCTCCTGCATGTGCTCGAACAGGAACTTATGAGCCGTGGAAAAGCCAAGATCACAAGGATCATGAGAATCGAGTGCGTCGTTGTAGAGCAGACGCAACACCATCACGGTCGCCTCTGCAGTCGGGCTTGCAGCGATACGGATACCATTCAGCCCAGGGGGCAACTTGGACGTGTCACCGATCCGAGCGTCCAGGCGGATGTTTTCCTTGAAGGTTTCCTCGGAGACGTCAGCCATGGCTTGGTAGTAGTAACGGACGAGCTTCTTCCCGTACTCGTGATCACGCTCGTGTGCCTTCTCGAGCTCGCCATGAATTCGATACAAGATGTCGGTACCAGACCGGTCGATTCGGATGTGGATGTCTGAGGCTGAAGATGCAGCTGCTTCGGAGATGATCTTCATCCCGGCTACTTGCATCTGGGTCTTGCTGTGTTGACCTTGATCGTCTGTTATGGCCACACCCGCGGCCTGGTAGACGTTGGCGATTGAGCGCAAGGTGGTGCTAACAATCCGGTACTCAACCCCTTTGCGCCTCAGCAGCGTGACGTAGGACATCACGTGCGCGTTGGTCTCTTGACCGCGGGCGATCAAGAGGCGTCCGTCGGACAAGAAGCATAGGAGCCTAGCCGCTTCATGGTTGGCATGAAGTTCGCCCTCGGCAGAACGAATTGTTGTTCGCTTGAAATCGACGACGATGTTCTCTTCGAATGGGGCATCCTCGAAGAAGGCCTTTTTCTGTACATCTCGTGCTGATGCAGATCGCACAGATTGTTGTCCTAACACGGCGCCTCTGGCGCTCACTGTAGCGGCCGCTGCCCCTACTCCTGCCACGGTGACTTGCTGACCACTAGGCTGAACCGCATTTCGCAGGCTACGGAAGAAGCTCATCATCACCCCCGGTTAATCAGTTGGGCATCGGGGCCATACCCATTGGTAGGCTCTGAGTCATCTGAGATGTGGCACTCGTTGGGGTTGAACGGTTTAGGAATTCGAGCGGTACTGCGCGACCGCTGCGATTGATCGTTACCCGGTTTGTACCGATCTCCGCAACGATGCTCCCGTCGGGGAGGCGATCACCTGTGCGCGCCTCGACAGCATTGCCCGAGGGCATGACGAGCATTGCCCAGCGGTCAGATCCGAATCCCTCCACCCACTTGACCGTGACTTCGGTGCGCTTCTCGTCGGGGGCATCACGACGGTTCTGACCGCTGGCTTCAAGCAGGGCTTGGCGCAGCTTCTCTCGCTCGAGCTTGGCCTTCAGGATGTCCACTTCGCCGTTGATCCTTGTCAGATCCATTCCGTCGGGATCGCTTGCAATGCTCAACTGCGGCAATAGCACGCAGCAAACCGCTGCGATCATTACGGTCTTATTTCGCATAGATCTTTCCTTCGTAAGTCCACTTTCCTGATTGGTAGGTCGCCTTCGTGACTCGAACCCCATAGAAGTCCAGGACGCTTCGCATGGCATTGGGTGCGAGGCCGATCGGGCCTACAGCGAACGTGTATTCGCGCCATTCGGCCGGAGTCATCTTTGTGACCTTAGCTTCCTCGGCACTCATGGGTGGGGCCGGTGGGGACTCTGGATTCCCAACGGCGTACGGAACCTTGAGGCCCTGTAGCAGGCTCACAAACCCTCGTTGAACGTCGCCAATGGTGGGCAACTCATCTTCCCTGTAGGTCAGGTTCTCCAGCGGCTTGCGCAGTACCGCCTGTGTTGCATCCGGGTTGAGGTCTGCGCTCGGCATAGCAGCCAGTAGATTGTCAGCACGCGCCCCATTTGCTCTGTAGAGTGCTTCGGAGGCCACGCCGTCGCAGATGAACGTCTCGAGGTACCACCCACCGGGAGCTGGAAATGTGATGTGGCTTTGGCAAAGGCTCAGGAAGCTGCCGGTTACCGCAACCGTGTGCCAGCCCTTGGGGTAATCACGCTCGACCTGAGCTGCAGCACCGTCCTGAAGTGCAAGCAGCTCCTGTCGCTGTGCTTCAATGGCGGCCAGTTGGTCAGCTTCAACCTTCTTCATGTACCAGAAGGCTCCACCGATCGAGACGATTGAAAGAGCGAGGCCTGAGACAATGATCTGCTGGCGAGTGAAGCCTGACTTGAGCGCTTGAAGTTGGTACTGGGCTGGACTATTAAGCTTCCCCCCCTTGAGCGCGAGAAGCGTTTCAAGCTCGATGGCGAGAAAGTTGTGGTAACCCGCCTGTCCAACTTCAGGGCTACCCATGATGGCCGCCCAACTACCGATCCCGTAATGGTGTTCAAGTTGCTCGATAGCTTCGACGTACGAGCCAATAAAGTCCCCGTTGGGAAGGATAGAACCATCACGTACGGCAATGAACGCGTATTGATCGTTGCCACAGGAGAAGACTCCCAGCCAGTCGTTGATAGACTGGCTCCGACCAGGTGATGATGGAAGTAGGTTTGGTGACTCCGCAACGGAGTTTGCAACAGCGGCTGCAAGTGATAGCTGTCTGGCAGCCGCGCCGTCGGAGGTAAGTGCAGTGCCAACTTGGGATGTACCAACTCCGTGACGGATCACGTAGAGATCGCAGCTGAACTTGGATGTATAAGCGATGGCTTCTTTCTTTAGTTCGCGTGGGCGAGATAGAGCAACCCACGTGAGCCCGCCAACAAAGGTGTGCCTGCCAATCTGGACGGTTTTGTGCGCCATGGTTATGCCATCAGTTGACGATGACCGGGGTTACCAACACGACGACCGATTCCTTGTTGCGTTGCGCATTCATGCCGCCGCCAAGGAGCGGAAAGCGCGCACTACCAACGCCGCTGTATCGCAGATTTCCGTTCGTTTGCTCAAAGCCGGATAGCACTAGGGTTTCGCCCGAGCGCATCTTGATGCGCTGTAGGAAGTTCTTTGTGTCCACCTCAGGAGCCTCAATACTCGATTCACCGCTTGTGATCTTCCGGATCTCGCGCAAAGCGGATACGTCAGCACTGAACTGAAGTATGAGCGCTCCATCTTCCATGATCGAAGGCAGCACCTGCATCGAGAAGCCGCTGCTTACCGTTCCAGGTCTGATCGCCGTCGATGATCCAACATCAGGGGTATTGGTCGTTGTGGTTTCGGCCAGGTAGGTGACTTGCTTGGCAGTCTGTATAGGAGCGGGTTGATTGTTGAGAGCAACCACAGAGGCCGTCGTCTCGAGATGTACTTGCCCTTGTTCCGTGAGGGCGTTGATCACCGCCTGAGAGCCGTTCCACTTCGAGCTCGGACGAATGATGCCGAGCGTCAGTGAGCTAGCTCCGGGAGCTGCGTTGACTAGGTTGCTCAGTCCGTACCGACTCTTCAGATTGTCATAGACCAGATCCCAGGAGATCGAATAGTCATCAGAGTCGTTCTTGGTGACTGAGAGCACCTGAACGGTAATCATCACTTGTTTCGATAGCGACTCGTTCTGCTGGTCGATGAAGCTGCTTACAGCCTTGATAACTGTCGGCGTGTCAGTGACGGTGATGGTCCCAGTTGCTACAGAAACGACTACCTTGCCTGTCGGGGATAGCATCGCTTCAATTGATTTACCAAGGCCGTCCCAAACCGACAGTTCTGACGACACGCTCGTCGAGATGCTGTTGTTACCTTGCTGCATGGATGAGCTTTCACCACCAGCGCTGCTCGAGCCTGAGGAGTTGCTCGATCCAGAGGTCGTCGCAACGCTCGCATCGAGTTTTGATGTGCCGGGTACTGCACGAACTTGAAAGGTCTTGGTTTCGTTCAGGAAGAACTGGATTTCGCCGCTCTTGTAGCGCCAGAAAACTCCATATCGTGCAGCAACCATGTCGAGTAGCGCCTTGAGGGTGCCACCTGAAAAGTTGATGTCCATCTTGGCACTGTGATTTGCAGCACCGACGGCTGGCAGGGTCGAACTCGTAGTTGATGCACCTGGAATCGGTGGAAGTCCAGTGCCACCAGGTGCCGACTGTGCGCTCACCCCGGTGCTATGCGTGGTCGTGCTCATGTACAGCTCGGGGGCAATCGCGACCGGGATGCGTGTGCGCAGCGTGATCCGCTCCGCGAACTCGCGAAGATCGGCGACGCTGTTATTGAAAGATGCCTCTTCGTTGAAGATCGCCGGGAGCACCTCCTGCTTCTCGAGCTTGATAGCAGCGCTGCCGATATAGACAGTGTCTTTGAAGACGACAGGTTGCGTGTCTTGACGAGATGCGGTCACAACGCCTACTTGGCGTCCCAACCTATCGGCATTTGCACCTACGCGCTCGACATCGGCCTCGATCCTGTTGGGAGTGGTGACGCAGCCGGCGAGCGTAAGTGGAACAGCGGCGGCAAGAATAGCCTTGCGTGAGATGGTCATTGGTTACTCCACGCCTTTATTGACGATGCGTACAACGTGGTTGCCGCGGTGAAAGATCGCTTTCGGGGGGTGCTCGACCGTCTCCATCGACCGCATCACAATCTCGATGGCCCCTTCGAAGCTTTGCTCAAGGGATGCAGAGGCGGCGATTGGGTAGTCGTAGCTGAGATCCCAAATCAACTGCCAGCCGGCTGCGCTTGCCCAGCGCTCAAGAGCCGTTCGCACGGTCTTGTCTTCAAAGCGTAGATCCCAGACAACCGAGGCTGCACTGACACCAGACTCGATCGAGCCTGTCTCGCTCACGACCCCGGTCTGTGCAGAATCAGCTAAACCCCCCGTGAGGGTAAGAGTCACGATCCTCGAAGCCGTGTCGATTTCGCCGCTAAGCGTAGGCACTTGTGCTGCGATCTCGCGTAGCACTGCTGTCCAGTCCTTGCCGCCTTTCCATGAAACCGCGGTATTGGCAACACGATCGATGCCAACAGACCGTAGTTGATAGGTGCGGGGCACTATCTGGGTCAGCGCTTGATGGAGAGGGACGCCGTCAGCGAATCCATAAAGGATCTCGGCGTGTCCACTTCCAATCACCCGAACCTGCATGTTTACGGAGAACGGATTGGCACTTGACTCATCAACGAAGCCTGCATGCGCGACCGTAGAAAGTGCAATGACGAATGCGGAGACAATCAGCTTTGTATTCACGGCTTCCTCAAGACTGGATATCAGTATCTCAGCACGATCTCTTTGTCGCGCAAGACAATGGTTGCGTTGCCCTTGATCTGATCGCCGAGGCGCGCTAGTGCCTGAAGATAAGGGACTGATGCGAATTGAACGGAAATTGACTGAGCCCTCCCCTCTCCCTCAATGACAAGGGCCCGGTTCATCTGTTGTGCCACTTCGGTCATGAGTTCAGTGAGGTCAGACTCGCTGGCAATAACGGTCAGTCGATCGTTGCTGTAGCTAACGATCGTGGCGCTCTTGATGCAGGGGATAGCCTTAGAAACCTCGAACTCGATCTCGTACATGCCCGGAATTGTGCTATGACCATCTCGAGAGAGCATTCCTTGCGTGATACCGGCCTGGACAAGCGCATTGCCAATCGCAATGCCCCGTGCCGTACGGACCTTTGCGTTATCCTCAGCTGCGGTCAGGACTCGAACTTTTTGAAGACCCTGTCGGAGCGCCTCAGCCTCGAGCTTCTGCTTCCCAATTACATTCAGTGACGTACTTCCAGAGCCAAATTCGATCGCCACTGAAGTGATGGAGGTCATCATGCTCGGCGTACACGTTCCAGTGGGTGCAGCAAAGGGTGAGCGGACATCTGCTGTGCTCTCAGGGCTCGAAACATCAGCTTTTACATGCTCGTGCATCCGCTGAGATGGCGGCATAGCTGTACTGATCGGCTCGGTCTTGAGGGGGCTCGTAGCATCCTCATTCAGTTGCGGGGATGACGTGCTTATCCCTTCGTACCGAACCGTGGCACGATCCCTACCCGCGCCGACCAGGACAAAAGAATCAGGCAACCCCTCGATCACGAGATAAGGGCCCTGCCTTGAGCTTTTGGCGCCCTCAGCCCGTATCGGTGCACTCGGGTTCGATGGTTGAATGTAGATATCACGGCCATCATTGAAGATTAGGGACGGACGTAGTTGCGACGATCCGCTCACGCTGTATGAGAAGTCGAACGGTTGATTCTGCTGGGCGCCCGCCTCCACGCTCGCAAGCGACAAGGAAGCGGCGATTGCCCAAAGGAAGGTACTTAGCTGTTGAGTCATCGTGTTCAGGTCCGTGGGCTTATTCTGACTGGTGTGGTCGTGGGGCCTTGCCTCGTAAAACAGCTGTTTTGAGGTGTTTTATCGGGGTGAATAAGCCGGGATCGATATGTCCTTGTTCACGATGATGTTGAGCTTCTGCCCTTTCTCGACCGTGATCGTCGGTGGGATCGAGGTGTTTCGATCAAGTATCGTCTTGGAAATGTCCTTCAAGATCTCACCGGTCATCTCCATCGGTGTTTGGGTTGTACTGTTATTCACAATCACCCTGTTGTCGCTATTCTTGTCGAAGAGCCAAGACACGCCTGCGATGAGGAATGACGAGCTGAACATCTTCCAGAAATGGTTGTTCACGTCACCATGTAGTCCGGCCTGCCCAATTTGGTCGGCCCCGGGCATTCCCGCTAAGTTGATGGATGATCCATCGGGGCGGATGATCCGAGAGAACGCAGCCATCATCCGCTCTTGGCCGATCCTGATATCAGCGTTGTATTGACCGATGAGCTTGGAACCCTTGGGGATCATGAGAGTGGAGCTGCGGACCGAGTCGTAAACATCCATAGATACGAGTGCGCTGATCTGGCCAGGTAGATCTGAGTTAAGGGCCGTGAGAAGCACCGCTGGAATGATCACTCCTTGATGGATCACGGGGCCAGGATGCGCGGGATCAAGCCCGATGACATGCCCGGAGCTGCCCTGGGCCTGCTGCTGATCAAGCCAGGCTTGATCGGGGTTGCTCGAGGTTGTCCGCGGCGAAGTCATGTGAGCGTTTTGTTGGGCAGGTGCAGAGGTCCGAACGGCCTTGATGATCTGGTCCTGTTTAGCCTGGTTGGCCTGCCTTATCTGCGCTGCCTCAGCACGCATCTGCTCGATCCGACCCTGCGGTGAATTTGAAAATCGCTCATCCACCTCAGCCGGCCCACGAGGATTGCTTCCAGTTGCAGTGGGTTTCCCAGTGAGTGCAATGATCTGGGATTGCCGAATCTGCTCCTGACGAACTCGAGCCTTCTCAGCTGCTTGATCTGCATCCGGGGCTACAGGCCGTCCCTGCGGAATCTGCGGCAGTACAGCCGAGCTCGCCCCTGGAACGGCGGGCAGCGTAGTTGATACCAGATCATTGAATTGAGGATCTGATTCACGCCGTTGGCGCTCATCTTCAGCCGCTTTACGTTGCGACTCGATCTCCTGAGCTAGCATCAACTCTGGTGCTACCCGATCGATCTGCGACCGTCCCTTGATCTCCTCTTCCGTTGGCGTGACAGTCGGCGCTACTTGCGACTGATCGTGTTCATTTGCTTGGAAGATGAGGACAACACCAATTAGCGATACGAGAAATACCGGACCAACAATGTGAAGGTTCTTCGCAATTCTCGCGCCGAGGTGAGGACGGTTGGGTTCAATAAGGGAGTCTTCGACGCTCGGGGTGTTCATCAATACCCCCCAAAGTTGAAGTCGCTAGCGTTAGAAGTTGCGAACCAACTTCTACTCTTCCTGCGTGTGATCTTCACTTCTTGCTTTCCGAGCTTCAGAAGCACTCCCGGCACGATACGCGGAATGACAATGTAGTTATCACGCAGGGTGAAGTTCAGTAACTCAACATCCTTGCTTTCGTTGATCATGAAAACGGCAGGCATCTGCTGTACGTTTCCAAGCCTTAGCCACGTGAACTTACCGTCATCAAATACTGTAGATGGGGCGAAGTCGGCCTTGCCTGAAATGGAGTAGTCGAAGTTGAGCTTCTCAAGGCTGACGTCCTCCGACACAACTGTTGACGCAAGCCTAGCCTCGCGGAACTTTGTATCGAGTTCAGCGGCAACAACCCTAGCTCGCGCCTGCTCATTGCGGTAGGCGATCAGTTGCGGGTTATGCCATGACACTTGCTGGTAGAACTTGCCGTCAGGTGGGCTTGAGCGCAGGGTCAGTTGATAGGTTCGTTTGGTTGTTACCAAGGTTGCACTGGTCACAAGGTCCGAGAATACGGGCTTAATGAAGATGTGACCGTGTGTGTTCGACACAACCCACTGTGCGGTGTCGCCCATGGCTAGGGTGACGAGCTCCTCATCATCAGAAAGCTGTATGTTTGTTACTGCCTCCGGACGTGAAAGGATTGTGTACATCTCATTGGGTCGGTAGACGAACTCGATCAATCGCGAATCGTTCGGTAAAGCGATCGGACGAGATTCAGCCAGGGCGGGTGGAACGGAGAGGGCCGAGAGTAGAGTCATGGCGACTCCCAGAGCGACTTTCTTCACTGAAGATCCTCGGAGATATCAAAGTGGGTGATTCGCAGACCAATCGGATTGGCGTACATCTCCGCTTCAGTCTTCGGCGGATCGATTACAAAATGTACGATGGCATTGTATCGACGCGGATTGAACTTCTCCTGGGCTGTTCTTTCGGCCGAAACGACACGCACCTGAGCAATGTTCTCGCCAAGAAATTGAATGTTTGAGATCTCCACGGAACGTGTGAGAGTGTTGTTCTCTCGTACGCGCTTTATGGGCTGCGTCTTGGCTATGTACTCCTTGAATTGATCTATGCCCTTGCCACGAACCAACTTGAATCCTTCTGTGAGATCACGTTCGATTGTCAGTGGATCAATTCGCATCAGTGATTGAACCCACTTCGCGATGAAGTAGCGCTTCTGAATCTCGTCCGGCTCGAAGGGGCGCGTCTTGATAGCAATTACCGACGTTTCTCCGGTATTACGATCGAAGTTGATCTCGTAGGGTATTGCTTCCTTTAGCGGAAGAAGCGCACCAAACGCGAACGCCATAGCTAATGCTACAAGGGACGAAATTGCAGCGATCACGAATAGTCTGCTCTGATTCACCGTCGAATCACCGTTCCTCTCCGCCCACTCAGCTCTTGCCCTTTCGTATGCTGTCGGGGGAACATTGCCAATTGTTTCGACGGTATGTTGGTTCCGCGGTGTGGTCTGTTTTTTCCTGAACACTGATCGTTGCTCCGGGGTTATCCGTAGGGCGGAAATCGTTCGGCGATCTTGCCCTCTGTCACTGGCGCTTGACGGTAGATCGTGACGCCCGATGCAATCGATTAGGCCACAGGGCTGGAAGCGCCACCCCTGAACAAAACAGGCTGAAATGGGTGTTTTGTGAAGGGGTCCCTAGGCAAGCACGTGCAGCGAGAGGTAGATCTCGCCGCCTTCAGTTCTTGGCTGATTGAAGGATTCGCGCTGCAACACAGCAAGGGCGGCTAGTGCAAAAAAAAGGCTGCGCAAGGCAGCCTTTACCCACGGGACCATCGGGTCAGCCTACTACGTGAACCAGTGCCGATTGGATGTCAGCAAGCGTCACCGAGTCGGCTTCGATCAAGCCATCGTTCTCCATGACTCTATCCACCATGCAGTCCACGGCCAACTGCATGACTGCCGAGACGTTGGCGATGGAGAGCTCTCCCAAAGCATGAGCGATCCGATCAGGTGTTGCGCTTGAGTCAAACCGGGCGTTGGTTTGCGCCATCCACTTTTGCACGAAGCGCGCGACCGTTGCCCGATCGGGTAGCTCAAACTCGAGCTTGACAGTGAAGCGGCCTCCCCGTAGCGCCGCCGGGTCTAGTTGATCAGGATGATTTGTGGCTGCGACCCAGATGATGTCCTGGGTTTTTCCACCCGCCCCATCTATCGCAGTAAGCAGGCGGTTTGTAACACTAGCTGAGTGGCGCGCATACCGGCGGTCTGCGAGGACGTCATCCGCTTCATCAATGAACACCAGCGTTGGGCGAATATCCCTTGCTTCGCGCACGATGCTATCGATTTTGTCGGGGTTGGAGAGCAACTCGTTCCCAGTCACACCGATGAAAGCCCATTCTGCTGTCTTGGCCAGTGCTCTGGCTGTGACAGTTTTGCCAGTGCCAGGTGGCCCAGCAAACAGCAACCCATTCGGGGCTTTGCCACCAAGTGCTTCCACCTCCTCAACGTTAGCCATCCGATTGGCGATTCCCCGGAGAAGCTTGGTCAGCTTCTCCGGCATCGTAAGCTCGCTGAGCAGTGGAGTGTTCTCGGGGATGCGGCCGGAGCGGCCCTGAACATTACGAAGCGCATCCTTCAAGTCAAGATAGGAGATTTCGTTGAAGCCCTCCTTCAGTGCCATCCGACCAGTTTCGTCAGCAACAGCGCGAATGCGAGCTACTGAGAAACCTTCCCAGCGCTTAGCCGCCAACTCGATGGCACCCGGATCAATGCGTAGCTGCTCAAATTGGGCAAGCCCGTTTTGTAGCAGCGCGGTACGAGCGATCTCGTCAGGTGGTGTTACCTCGATCTTAAAATCGAATCGACCTTCTCGGATAGCGGCCGGGTCAAGTTTGTCTAGGTAGTTCGTTGCTCCAATGATGACAACGCCGGCGTCGCGTGTGTCTACCAACTCAGTAAGGATCGCATTTGTAGTTTTATCGGCCTCATCGTTACTACTTGCTGACTGGCTACGATCCTTAAGAACACTGTCCATCTCGTCCAGAAAAAGGACGCATGGTGCTTGCGCTCGAGCAGCACGAAAGACAGCGATTACCTGTTCAGTAGTCTGGTTGACAAAGCGAGAAGCAACCTGACCGAACGTGGCTGTTATGATCGGCAGACCAAGCTCGCCGGCGAGTGCATTAGCAAGGGCTGTTTTGCCATTGCCAGGAGAACCAAAAAGAAGGATTCCATTGCGGGACGCGCCCTTCCTCTGCTTAGCATCAACCACCTCCTGCCCGGCATCGAGCATCTTATTTTTCAAGGCATCCATGCCTTGAATAGCTTTGAATGTCAGCTTCGGGCGAAGTGCTGGGTACTTCTGGACATCCTCGTTAGAGTTGCCGGTGTCCCCCATAGGCTTCTTACCTTCATGGCTGAGGCGGGCAAGTGACATCCGCTTCTCCGGATTCTCTGCGAGGTATATGGCGACAATCGTGACCAGCACCCAGCTTGCGCCAGCGAGAATGAAGAACTCGCTAAACCACGCAAAATGTGGCAGAGCAAGGATCGAGGTGATGGTTGAAGGAAGAGCGATCTCGTATGGAACGGTTGTCCAGGTGCGTCCTGCGAGCGCCATCGCAGCTGTTCCGCCTATAAGCACAAGTGACAGCACAGACTGTACACCTGCGAGGTACAGGAACGTTCCATCTGTTGCAGGAAAGCCTTCATTGCCGGGAAAGAATCGAGAAAAGGCCATTGGAACAGCCATAGCGAGAGACAGCACAAGTGCCCACGCATACATGTTGTGCCACACGATTTCAATGAGCGTTGAACGGTTCTTAGTCATGGCGCACCTCCAGTGGCAGAAGGCCCGAGTTGGCAGAGCGCGTAACTGCGCCTGTCTTATTGATACCGACCTGGACTAACTCGTTGATGGCCTTGACTAACGCAGCCGCTTCCTTTGGCGGTGTGCCACGCGCAATTCGGACTACTAAACGGCGCTCCAACCTGTTGCTCACACGGTTGATAACAAGGCTTGCGTCAATCTCTCGACATGCTTTCGACTTTCTGCAAACTTCTCCAACTTGTGACCGTATTTCTGTCTGATTAAGGAAGGGCGAAAAAACCCAGGTGAAAGTAGTATAGATCGCTGCTGCTAGAGCCACAGCTGCAGCAAATCTATACGAAGTAAGTGAAGTGGAAGTGTTCATCATCTGCTCCTTGAAGATCATCCTATCATCACCTGGACCATCTTCAAGTTGGAGCAAGTCGGTGCGCCCACAACTTTATAGAATGATGATGCCGATTGCTCCGAGGGCAGTACGCAGTAGCACCCAGCAGATGAGAATGATGCTGACGCACAGAAACAGTGGGTTGTCTTGTGCAAGAACTGCAAGTGCCCAGTATATTGCGCCACTGTATGTTTCCTCAGCGGCTTGAGGTGCTGAATAGTAGGCCTTATCCTCTGGAGATCTCAAGCGTCTGCGCTCGCGTGCTGCTAGCTGCAATTCACTGAGCTCTTCGTCAGTCATGGTGCGCCATCGTGTATTACGTGTCATTGCTGGCCCCAGCGTTGTTTGTAGTACGTGTGGGGCCTTGTGACTGCGAGCCCCCACGCGCAGCTGCGCTTGCATTCAATGCTGCACGGATTGGACTCATCGATGTCTTCGCAGCTTTACCATCCATCGTCTGTCGTGCAGCCTGGAGCCCGGTACGTCCTCCTGCTGCAGCTCCACCAATTCGGCTGGAACCTGAGCTAGATGCCGCCTTAGCTCCACTTATGGCGCCGGCCGCAGTACCAACAGTCATGTTCATAGCCCTTGCGCCTTGATTCATCCCGCCTTGCATTGAGGTCGAGGTCGCATTCGCCAATCCACCAGGCTGTAGTTTGCTCGGAAGACCGCCGCTCACACGTGATATACCGGTCATGATAGCGGCGCCAATACTCCACGCCTGCATCATCATCACAGCCATGATCCCAGTGATAAGAAACACCCCAGAGTAGATGATCAATGGCGCTCCTTCGTCTGGGTTAATTGCAGAAAGATACTTGCTCGTTTCTTGAAGAAAGCCGACTGTCAGCATCAATATGAGTGCGCCAGCTACTTTGGCCATTCCTGCGCTCAGTAGGAACTTAAACCAACCTATAGCTATGAAGCTGAGGGGCTGAATGACATAAAATGGAACCAGGACTGGTGCGAGAATAAGGGCAACACCGAACATGACTTGAGTCATGACGAACATGGCCATGTACGCTAGTGTTACGGCTAGCAGGAACATGGCCATGAAAACTTTCATGATCATCACCGGCAAAGCACTCCATGATGTTGGGTCCTTCAACGAAAAGCCATTTGGCTGCTCGTATATACGAATAACGGATTCAACCAACGCGCGAACAGCTATGTCGACTTGATTGTTCAATGCTGGGTTTGTGTCTGACCCTGAACTGGTTGCTGCACCCATGATTCTGCCAGCAATATCGTCGAACCCCTTCATGATCTCCCCGGTAAGCTGGGAGCTTGTCACAACCCAGGTCGCAATCCCGATTATGAATATGAGCTGGACAGCTTCTGCCATTGACTCAGAAGCACTTGCTCCTTGCAGTGACAATCTGATACCTAACCACGACACTGCAATCAATGAAAGAGCAGAAAGAAGGAACTTTCCCTCGGGGACAAGTAGTGAGGCTTTTGAGTTAATCGAGCTCCGCAGGTCATCTATGACTTTTCGGACTTGATCCTGCAGACTTAGTCCGGCCGCGTACGCTCTTTTCTGCGCTTCCTCCGCCCGTTGACGAGCTTCAGCAAGTTCTGCATTTCGTTGCGACTCAGAAAATGTTCTCAGTTGATCTTGCTCCCAGTCACCTTGTTGCCCGAACGACGATGCTGAGAAGAACACAAGAAAGAACGCAATGAGATAGCCGAACAGTCGAGCGTTGATAAGCCGGGAATCCAAGTGAGTCATTTCCGCTGCCTCTCTTGTGAGTCGAGGAAAGCGCGATCAGCTGCAGCCCCTGCACCCATAATTACGTTCTGCTTAAGCGCTCGTGTCTCATCACTAGCTTTCGCGGAGTCCTCAATCATTTGACGTTCAGTCAATCTTCTGGATTGGGCTGCGTTAAAGCTCAGCATCTCATTGATAGTGCCGTTCAACATGGCCATCTGGCCGTTCATCACCATCATTGCCTGATGGCTACCTTCTGTACGTGGAATCTGGGACGAGTACTCACGCATCTGCTCATAGTTGTCTTGAACGGACTTCATGACATGTATCTCGTGATCAGTCATCACGTTCCCGGTTTGTCGGAAGTGGTCTGACATTCGGGCGGAACGATTGATGTAGTCCTCCCAGGTAAGTCCGCTTGCGCCAAATTCTCTGAATCGACGCTCAGCTAAGCCTTTCATCTGCTCAAGCGACCCATAGAGACGCTGGCCACTCGAGTAGACTTGTGAGGCTTTCTGAATGACGCTGTTAGCTTGTCTGACCGTGTCTAATGCGCCGGTCAACTCAGCAGGCATCTGCTGGAGCAGTTCAGTGTAGTACTGCTCAAGTTGGGTGGCGTACTGCAACTCTTGACTGACCGACTGAATTGCAAGCTGTACGTTGTTCAGAAGTTGGGTTACTTCAGTGGCTCCTCCCGTCATACCTCCGCCGGCAAACGTTCGGAGGGGTGCTCCGAAGAGAAAGACGATGATTGCTATCGCGAGGAGCTTCTTGGACAGTGTTTTATCGACCATCGACCATTTCCTCAAGGTAATTGATCTTCCAGGTATCTACCCCTGACGTGTAGTGACGGTCAAAGACACGCTGTGCTTTACTATCTGAGCGAACAACCGCGAGTATTTCTGGTTGGAGTGGCACGCAGACCATACGGCTGAGGGCAGGCGTTACAATGTAGTAGTTATACTTCGGTACTGCGCTTTGGATCCGTCCGATTTGTGTGTCATTCAACCCAAATTTCTGCGTGTACATCTCGTAATGTGCAAACGCGTTCGAGTTGGGCAAATAGATCCGGTTTGGAATGTTGTCAATAATTGTCGTGAAAATTTTGGAGTTAGCGATTTCGTCCAGAGACTGTGTCGCCATCAGTATCCATGCATTGCGCTTTCCGAGAGTGCGTAGCCAATCATTAACTTTGGCCGCAAAGCCCTCCTCTTCCAGAAGGAACCATGCTTCTTCCAGATAGATGAGAGCAGGTCTTCCATCCAGTTTGAGTGAAATGCGGAAGAAGGCATAGTCAATGAATGCCTTCGCTACAGTTGTGTCTTGGAACAACTTACCCATCTCGACACAAGTGAAGCTTCCAAGATCAAATGAATCCTCTTCATTGTCGAAGTAGTGTGCCTTGGCCCCCTCACCGATCCATTGCTCAAGGTGCTCGTGTAGATGCGACGGAATCATCGAACCAAGTGTAACGAGGCGCCACATCGACCTTGGCAACTCTGCCAACCTACCTATGGCGAGCCAGATCTCTCGGGTGTCAGCAGAAGTGATGGCGTACCCGCGAGCGCCGATAAGGTCCTCGATCCAACTGGATAGCCATGTCCAGTGCTTCTTGTCCTCGAGCAATAGCATTGGGTTGAGAGGGATACGCGTTGCTTTATCTCCAGCCAAGTCGACATGCGTACCGCCCTGAAGAATCGTAGGGATTCTTGAGGAATAGTCCTTGTCAAATATGAATGTGTGGCAAGGATAGTACTTCTGCAACTGCGAAATCAGAAAATTGTTGAAAATGCTCTTTCCGCTGCGGGACGGCCCAACTACCAACGTGTGTGCTAGGTCAGATTGATGGAAGTTGAAAAAGTAGGGTGTGGAATACTCTGTCGGAAAGACCGTTAGAGAAGGAATTGGGAACTGTTCTGTGCTGAACTGTTCCGTAAAGTGATGGTTGATTGGATTGCCAATACCCAGTGAGCGTAATGGTGCGAGGTCACACACATTTGCAGTCGATACGAAGTGCCAGCGCACCAATGCACCAGCTTGACCCGGCATCGCGCCCGCAAAGCATGAAAGAAGATGCATGTTCTCTCGAATCGCTACGAACCGCTTCTGACTAAGCAAACGGTGGACAACCTTAGCTAGGTCATCAGCTTCGTTTGCTGTAGATCCATAGGTGAGAACTGTTAGGTTGTAGTGACCATAAACTCTCGAGACGGTGCTTATCTCGGTTAGAGCATCATTTGCATCGTCTGCCATCGCGATCCGACCCACATCTACTTGACGGCTCTCTTCCTTTGTGAAGCTCTCAACAAGGTATGTTTTGAGAGACTTCGCCATATTGCGGTTGTGGCGCTCGATGTCCTGGATGAACCTACGAGATGCATCCGTCGAGGCAACGCGCAGAACTTGTGTGATGACGAGCTCACCAGTTACGGCCATTAGATCATCAAGCAGCCCTGGGAATGTTGTGTTAGGCCAATCTTTGATACTCACAGCCGCAACGTGCGTCTCGCGTTCACCATGAAAATACAGTGTGTCACCTCGACCAACTAAAGTAGAACCATTCAAGTAGCTGTCGAGGTAAAACGGAACGTTTGGACGTTTGATTTGCTCGGCGGATGTGGTCGGTGTGGAACGGCGGTATAGGAAGCCCAGCAAGTCCTCATCACGCAACCGTTTCATGCTTAGATCGGAAACGATCTGCTCGAAAGCTGCTAGCTGCTCTGTGAATTCATCAAGGTAGATTGAGAGTTGGCTCGACTCATAGTGGAACGCGTTACGACGGAAGAGGGAGGAGCGGATAGTTTCCGCAATGGCCTTCCAGAGTCCCATCTGTTCTGTTTTTGTGAAGTACGCGATCTTCTCGAATACCCCATCCACACCACCGGGAGGTGTGTAGAGAACAGAAAGGAAATGACGGTTCACGTACTGGCCGCTTGCTACAAAACTCTGCTTCCAGACATGGTCGACCATACTGGAAATTTCGTTTTCGAAGTTACCGTTTGGATACCGATACGTCTTCTTTCGCTCGAGCGTCCACCACACTGTGAATCGTTCGTCGAAGGTACGCAGTGCATGCTCTGTCAGAGACGACGCACGGTCGATCAGGTGCTGTTCAACACCCTCAGAATCCATCCCCTCGTACTCGAAGCACGCAAGAAAACTTCCATCTTTGCAGATGACTACGTCTGGCGCGATCTGCCCTAACCATGGAATCAGCTCGGCGAACGATTGAGCGGAGTCATCATAGTTTTTGACGAGCTTTCTTACGTTTAGCACAGCATCCCCTTCGAGAATCCTTTCGGGCGTGAGTTCGTGCGCATCTTTCGACGCGGCCATGGGTCATAGATATCCGCAAAGACTTTGTATTGACCATAGATCTTGATGATCTGATCATCCTTACGAGTGAGCCATCGCAAAAACATGTGCAGAAGAACAGCGATGGGAACCATGTAAAGCGTTTCCATACCCATCGTGAGGGCAACGGCAATCGTGCCGTTAAGGATTGCCATCTTTGATTCAACACCACCTATCTTCTTGACTTCAAGAAGCGATTTATGGACGGTTGTTTCTCGCGGATTATATGCCAATGCTTTTACTCCATTTCATGGCCGCATTGGCATTCAGCAGAAGCTGCCGCCGCTGCCATCGATGAAGCCGACCCACTGTCCGGCCATGATTGCCATGGAGACGCCCATGAGCAGTCCAATGAATGTCTTGAAGATGCCGCCCAATTCGCCAAATGCAAGCAACAGGCCGCAGAAGACAACAGCGATCACGGCCACCGCTTTGGCTGTAGTAGTAGAAAGGGACTTTGCCACTGAGCAGATGGGTCCTTCCCACGGCATGGCGCCGCCTGCTGCATAGGCTTCAGCTCCGAAGATTCCAAGGAGCACACCAACACCGATCATCATCGTCAGGTGGATGCCACTGTGACTTCGTAATGCGTTGTAGACTTGATGAAGGTGGATGAAAAAATTAGTCTTGAGGCTTTTCATGGTGATAATTCCGTTAAAGTGTTTAGAGTTTAATGATGTACATCGATGAAGGGACTAGAATGATTGCGATCTACCCCCTTCCTTTGTTTCTGACTGGTAAAGAATCTCATACAGATACTTCTCTGATTCGCTGTTGTATCCGTTGAGGGCAAGCACTTCCTCCAGTCGACGAACTCCCCGTCGCCTGGCCATATAAAGCACGTAGTCGAAAGTTCTTGCGATTTGAGAGCAAATAGCTCGATGAGGCCACTGCACGCCACCTTGAAGAATCAAGGTCTCGAACCTTGAGAGTGCGTCAAAGGAGGAGTTAGCATGTAGTGTTGCAATAACCCCGTCATGCCCTGTATTAGCTGCATCAAGAAGGTCGTAGGCTTCACCGCCGCGCACTTCACCGACAATAATGCGATCGGGACGGTATCGGAGGGCCAACCGAACTAGATCCTTGGTCGAAATACCCTTTTGTGCATTCGACTCTAGAGAGACCCAGTTAGGTGTTGTCACCTTCAACTCAGGCGTGTCCTCAATCGTGAGGACACGCTCATCGTTTGGTATTTCGGCGATTAATGCATTTGTGAAGGTGGTCTTGCCACTAGAGGTGCCGCCTACAACGAGAATGTTCTTCTTTTCACGGACCATCTCTTTCAGCTTTACAGCCCATTCCGTTGTGAATGTGCCAGCGGCTGCATAGTCATCGATAGAGAGTCGCAACAGGTTGTGTTTGCGTATGCACATTGAGGGCCCTCTCACAGATGTGGGAGCAAGCGCCGCTGCAACACGGAACCCATCCATGCGAGCGTCGATGATCCCGTCTCTGGTGCCACCCTTTGCATCCTTGTGGTCCAGTCGCGCCAGTACCGTGATGGCGGTTTCGATCTGCGCCTTCGTTATCTTTACGTTCGCAGGCTGTTGAACGCCACAGCGCTCGAACCACACATCGTCTGGACCGTTGATCTCGACTTCCTGTACTTGGGGGTCTTCGAGCAACGTCTTTACAGGCCCAAGGGACTGCATCAGAGCTGCGAGGGCGGAGGCTGTAGTCAGTGAGTCCATGAGGCTGACTATATTCGACCCACGCAAACACTCCTTCGGCGTAAAACAGCCGAAAATGGCTGTTTTACGCCGAAGCTTCATACTCGATTTTGACGCCTCTATCGAGGTAGGATCTGGGAGGCGTTGGCGATGCTGATGATGATCGGTATCGCAGCTATCAGGGCCCAGAATGGGATGAAGAAGGGCGTCATAGGCATTGGGGCCATCAAGTACAGCACTGGCAACATCATGATGAGAACACTCATGTGCATTGCGCCAGCATATAGAGCTGCGCCGTACTGCCCGAACGTTACGAACTTGATTTTTCTTCGTGTGACGCCCTCGCCTACCGCTGCTAGAAGGAAGGGAAGGATAAACGGTAGCCAGCTCACGAAGATCATGACCCGTAGGATCATCACATAGGTGAGTGCCGCAAAGGTATCTAGATAGTTGTTGGTCAGCCCTGTGACAGCGCGTGATGCTCCGCCCACCATGGCCTCCCCAAGCTCTTGCTCTTCACGAGTCACATACGCGCCACGGGTCTTTTGAATGAGGCCAGTATCTATGAAGAGCGCGTTGTAGGTTTCCGTTGCGCTTCTGGCTAGCCCCACAGTGTCGCTTGTGCCGAACGCAGACTCAATCAAACCAAGTTCGGTTCGGGCGTTTTCCCACATTGCTTGCGGAGAACTCACGATCGGGATCGCCAGCATCAACGCAAAGCAAATCGCGACCCAAAGGAATACATGTTTAAAGAACATACCCGGTCACCAGGTCATAGATTTCTTCAGAACGCTCGTACCGGAGAAGATAAGACGCCATGATCATGGACCCGGATTTGATCTGTTTCTCTGTAGGTGGCTCTTCTGCGTTGTAAAAGCCAATCCTGTTCGGATGGACCTTTTTGACCCAGTCAATCAACGGTTGTCCGAACGGAAGCCAGATCTGTGTCCTACCGTCCTCCCATATTGCGAATGCCGTCTTGTATTGGAACGACATTGCGGTCCTGTGCAAAGCAGAGAGGAAAGCCTGCTCGTTTTCCTCGAGTCTGCTACCGTTCTTTGCGCTCTCCGTGTATGCGTTTGCCCCGGCGAGGATCGATTCCGCGAGCAGTGTGGCGCCATCAGCGGAGCCCGGGTAGTGATGGCTGAACATCCGCGCCAGTCGGATACACACAGTCTCAAGGTCGGGGCAGTTCATCCAGATGGAGCGTACAACGCCTTGCATTCCCGATTGCAGCAGCGCCTGTTTGACTGAGTGTTCGCCGCTGACGTACTGGTCGGGCGAGGTTTCATAGCTCAGGAGGTCATAGGTGGAGAAGGTCTTCATGGACATATGGCGCTCATTCGTTGATGATTTTGGGAAGACGGCCCTTGATCAGGCGTCCACCTGACATAAATGCGATGTAGTGCAAGTTGGGTAGCATGCCAAGTAATTCAGGCGCAAAGATTTCCGCCTCTGTTTCCTGAAGACTCTGCGAGGTCTGGTTGCGGTAGTCCATCCCCGCATTGTCGGTTTGCTGTCCTGAGCCGATTGATCTCGAGATCGATTGGACGTGTGTGGTCCCGAAGGTTTCCACAACGAAGTCCTGTGTCTGGCGATCTTTCGTGCGAAGGGCGATCAGGTTGTTGCAGTTGCCTAGGATTTGCCTGGCACGCGCTTCATCGCCCATACGCGCAATGAAGTCTGGAAGCGTCTGTGCAGCAAGCGTTGCGACGAAGCCGGCCCCCCTACCCTTGTTGAGAATTTGGATCAATGGCAGGTTCACGACCTCAGCTGCTTCGTCTACGTAGAGCTTGATCTTCTGCTTCAATTCATGGTCAGAGCCGTAGTTGTAGCGTTCGCCCGCCACGGCCGCGAAGTCGGCAAGGATTACGCTTCCCAGAGCCGATCCCACAGTAGCGTTCGAGAGTGAATCGAGCCCCAGATATAAGACATGGTTACCATTGACGATCTTTTTCGTGTCGAAGATCGACCTGGTGTCGCTCATGTCATTTGCGTCGGGGGAAAGCATCTTCCCCAACTCTCCGGCAGTGAGCATGACCAGCAAGGGCACCAGGCTGGCCAGGATTTTCCCGAGGTGTTCCCGGTTGTGTTCGACCATCGAGAGGAGGCCATCAACAGAAGGCTCCCGCCGTGATTCAGGCACCTCATGCTTGTAGTAGTACACGTATGCGATGAGCTCGGCGGTACCACCCATTTTCGAGGGCAACTTTCCGTCGCGCGCACGCTGAACCACCGGTGCAAGAAGCGTTTGCCAGCGATCCACGTTTCGACTCAAATAGGTGCGAAGCACCTCTTCCATCAACCCTTCGGGTCCGCCCTCGATGAAGCGACGAAGACGCATGAGGTTGGGCATCTGATCGACGTAGATGAGGCCTTCGCTCACAACGTGCACCGCCTTCCACGCCATCTGAGTGAACGAATCCGACCCTGACTCCGACGGCATTAGCGCTGCGATACGTGACGCGATCTCGGTGGCGTTGTTCCAGTTCTTGAGTGGATCGAGACGGATTGAGCGCGACGGAAATGCCGGATGGAACTCGACAAATGCATTTGGCCGCCCCGCCATCTTGCAAGCGGCCTTAGCGATGTCTCGCAGCTCCTTGTCTCCCTTTGGATCGATGATCACAACGACATCGCCACGGAGAATGTCCTGCGTGATCAGAGCTTCGAACAGTCGTGTCTTGCCGGCACCGGTGGTTCCGAAAACTAGGTTGTGACCTTCGACAGACGCCAGAGGTACGAAGATGTGCTGTTCCTTCTCATCCAGGCCGAGTCCGTGGATCCACGGTTTGCCGACTACTTGCTGTTTGGCACGGGTCGCGCCCTTGAGCTTGAGGTACCAGGACGGTGGCAGGATCTCGTGGTCAGCGCGCTTGCGGATATCGAGGGCACGCTGAGTGTGCACCGGCGTCCAGTCAAAGCCGAAGCCCATCCAAAGATCCGAGGGCGAACAGCCCATCAGTTTCTTCAGGACGGAAGCCTTCATGTAGGCGAAGCTCTGACCGAAGAGCATCAGCTTGAAGTCCCATAGCTTCGTGACCTGGTACCAGCGCCACGACGCTAGGAGCGAAGAGATCCCCGCCATCCAGATGAACGCCGCTTTTGGCAGGCTACTGAAAAGGATGATGACGACCATAACCAGTGTTGCGGCCGTCCAGCAGACGGCTGCGATCGCTTCATAGGCCGGGCGAACAGAGTTCTCAAACCGTCTCAGCGCGATGCTCATGCTACGAACCCCATGTCGATTGCGACGTGCAACTTGATTACGATTGCCCGCTGCGACTTACCATTGATCTGCACCTCGATGATCTTCTTGTTCGGCTTGTCAGAGGGGGTGTATAGCCATCCCGCCTTCTGAACCGCCACAGCGAACGTTGTGATGTCGATGCCGTACGAAGCGAGATGCTCTAGACCGATTGCGTATCCTTCCTTGCACTTGCCGGCCTCGTTGGTGATCTTCCCTGCCCGCAAATCATCAAGTAGTGCGCCGAAGACATCGCGGGTGAGCGCATCGAGTCCGTTGCCGAGCTCGGGCTTCACCTTTTCGGCAAGATCGATCTCTGTTTTTGGTTGTCGGTCCTTGCTTTGGCTTGGTGCAACTCGAGACTTGTGCCTTGTGCACGGCTCCGGTTCAGCGGAGCTAGTGATTGAAGGTTTCGGTGCGATGTTTGCCGGCTTTTGCGAGGCTTCCGTAGCCGATTCGGAGGGGCAGGGCTTCTCTGGCCCGGTTTTCGGGGCCTGCTCGAGTACAGACGACGATGTGGCCGTAGGCTGTTCCTCTGATCGAACGCCTGACGTGTTATCCGAGGCAGTCTTCGACTCGACACGGCTTGTCAGTACGCCTGCACTTTCTGGGGCGTCGAAGAGCGCTCCGAAGATCGTGTCTGGGTTCGCAAACTTGACTGCCGCAAGCTCATTGGATGACAACGGGGGGTACACCGTCCAGAAATAGCCCCCGTCGTGATGTGCTTCAAATACCTGTGCTTCTGCCAGGATTTCCAGGATTGTCTGGGAGTCCTGGGGGATACCGGCCATGCCTTCCTGGCGCAGCATGTCCAGCATCTCATTAGCGGCCGTTGGCCAGATCAGGAAAAGGCCCTCATCTCCGAACCAGAGACGACTCTTCTTGACGTTGACGGTCCACTTGCCAGCTTTGAGGAGTCGGCGCATCGCATCGAGCAGATGGGGCTCGGTGTGTTGGCCGACGGTGAGTTTCCCGTAGGTCTGAGGTCGAATCGCGTTGTCTCGTGCGACGACTTTTTCGCGAACTACCTCGATGATCCTTGCCATCGGATGAGGGTTGTGGGAGCCGAACGATCCGGTGATCACATCGATCATTGTCGGCACGATGTCGTTGGAGCCCTCGTGGAGGTACTGAAGGGCAACGTCAGGGATCAATCGGTGGGCAAGGGTTGCTGCCGCACCGCGGCCCGGGCGTTGCTTGCCTGGGCTCTGATCGATCCAGCGAATGTAGTAGCGTTCTACGCCTTTCTCTTCGAGCCAATCCCCAAGAGGGAGTCTGTATGTGGGCCATTGGTCACCATCGGGGGCAGTGACGATCATGGTCGTGATCGGGCGGTACAGTTCGCAACACATGCCAGCAAGCCAGGTCGCGTAGCGCCAGCGAGGCTCGAGTAGGCGCCTGCGCTCTACGCCGGCACGTGCTGCAAAGATCGTGGCTTCGCTTGCCTGAAGCGAGTAGAACCCCAATTCAAGGGATAGCCTGAACAGCCCACCAGCGCCTTGGTGGGTGCCTGTCTCAGTTGCAGGCAAAAGGTTCACGCCGTTTGCGAGATTCGTGATGACTGTTCCATAGAGCCGCTGGTACTCATCATCGCCGACACCTGTTGCTAGCCGAAGCCTGTGCAGTAGATCGGCTTGTGTAGCAAGTACCTGGTGTGCCGGATAGAAAGTCACCCCGGTGTCTGATGGGGGATAAACCGGTGTTGAGGGGGTTGCCCGTGGTCGCTGTGATGTGTTTGGGCTTGGCGTGACCTGCTGCGATGAGGGTGCAGTAGTCGGACGCGCGGTGAGAAAGGAGGCCAGCTTGCGGAGCATCATGGAGAAGATGATGCCCGGTTCAGCTTGAGTGGCTCGGCTTGCAAAACACCGATTTTCCGGTGTTTTGTGATGGGTTTTGCCTAGATGTAGCGCTGATGGACTGCCGGAGGCGCCTCGTATGGCATCGCAATCACGCCGACTTCAATCTGAGACTGAGACGATCGTCTTCCACTCTCGCTGGTTGCTGTCTCAAGTTCAGGATTGAGCACTGCATCCACCAAGTTGTCATGATTGGCCAAGAAGCGGCGCATGGGGCAGTGCCGGTGATTGACTACTTCGAGGGTCCGGTGAACGTAACGGGCGCTGCAGCATGGGCACTTCACGAGGGTTATCGTTCGAAGCGCGATCAGTTCGCGGTAGAGCCCCCAGACGCGATCGAATGAGTAGGGGTCTGCTTCCGTCGCACCGAATGTGATCATGTACTGCTTGTAGGCTGTAAGCAGGGCGTCAATGTCGTGAGCGCCTGCTGCCCTGGATCTCTCAAAGATGTTCAGTACGAGAGAGGATTGAAGGCGTCGGGATGGCCCCGCGAGGTAGTGCTCAACATTGGACGGGAGAGGCCCCTTCGGGGGGCGTTTGCCGTTGTGTGCAACCCAGAGGTTAACGATGAGCTCGGTGGGGAAGGAGGGCAGAAGCGCACGAATCACCGGGGGGCGAGCGCCCGCGATACACAGCTCATTGACCCTGCGTAATGTCTCCTGATCAAGGACGGCCTCCTTCAGACTCATGATCAGGCCCCTGCGATAGTCGCGTACGCCCTGCTGGACTCCTGCGGGATCTTCGTCAGGGCTGCCAGCGTCTCGATGTCGATAGCTGGGCGGAAGAGAACCCGCTCGGTACTGCAGATCTTCTGTATCTGTGACATTGTCAGCTCTGTTACGAATTTCGCGAACCTCTGATCAGTACCAAACTCGGCGCATGCTGCGTTCAGGTCTTTGCTCGCGGCGTCTCGCAGGGAGAGCATGAACCATAGGTTCAGATCTTGGAGGTGGGAGAGATGTCCAGTGTGTGACGTGATCATAATTGGTGCCGGCGTGGGTTTCGTTCCTGGGGCTTACTATATCGTTTGACGCGCAGAAAACAATGGCGATGAGCGTAGAACGATACAGCAGATCCCATGTGGATACATCCCCTTACCATTGCCTCCAACCATGATTTGCCTTTCAATGTGTGATCTACGTCACAGACCGAGGATGGCTGCCTATTGATTATTTTACTTACGCGTGCATCTACTGTATTTGCCAAATATTGCGTTTTTGGCATAAAGCACGTTAATTGTGTAATCACCATTTATCTCAATGACAATCACAATTCAGCAGCAGTTCTCCATCAACCTCAACGCACTTCTAGACGAGGCTGGCGTGCCTGCCAGTGGTTTCGGAAGGTCAAAGCATGTAGCTACATCCATGGATGTGGGGGTTGCCACGGCTGGAAAGTGGCTAAGCGGCAAGCAGATCCCCGAATACGACCGGCTGGAAAGAATGAAGGAGTGGCTTGGCTGCTCGTTTGACGATCTGCTGGGGCGCACTGAGGCGCGTGGAGGACGCATTCCGGCACGCGCGGAAAACGTGTTGCTTAACATGGTCGGCACTCGGTCTGCGACTCGAATCTCGATCTGTCCGGATGAGCCGGCCAGCATCCGCTCTGATGGTGTGTATGCTCTTCCGATCGAAGGGGATGTGATGAGCCCGTACGTCGTTGATGGCGACATGGTCTGCTTCATGCCTGCGATGAGCGCCCACACCGATGGGGTGTACGTGATCCATGTTGCGGAGCGCTACATTGTCCGCAGGGTGAATCTCACCACTCGAGGCACTGTCAAGTTGATTGCTGAGAATGCGCGCTACGAAGCCGAAGAGGTAGATCTCGCAGAAGAGGTCAAGCGCCGAAATGGCGTCAGGATCGTCGGAGTCGTCTGCGCGCGAATCTTGGTTAATCGTTGACCTCATAGAGAAGCATGGGACGATGGGTTCATCATTCTTCGATAGAATTTTGAACTTATGAACATCCTTACCGTACTGGCGAGAGCCACCGACAACGCCGATCAGTTCGAGGTCTACTGGGCAAATGGCGTCCAGAAGCAGGGGCTTCTGAGGGTCAACGTCCCCAGCCACGGCACGGACAAAGATGTCATCGCCGAACTGGGGGCATTGCACCATTTGCTGGTCGTCAAGGGTATCTTTGGCCAGGACCGTGCCGGGCGAGCTGCCCAGAAGCAAGGGGCTGGCATCATCCATGATGAGGACGCTGATCGAGTTCAGCTCCATGTGACGTCTGGCCAAATCAAGAAGTTGATGCAACAAAAGTCCAAGAAGTTGCATTTGAGCCCCTACTCCTTTTTCCTGGCCACCCGGTTTGCGGGCTCGAACATCAGCGTCTCCCATGACCGTCAGTGGATCAAACCTCGGGCGTTGGAAAACGTCGAGGAAGTCACCGTAGGTCCCGCGCTTGATGACTTGATGGATGTCCCCGGGGTGGGGCTTGCTGCCGTCAGCGTACATGCGATCGAGCAGATCCAGCGCCGTGGCAACGGACTCTCGCTTGCCGAGGCCTGGCACCAGATCAGGCGCGTTGTCCGGACGCTGGATTACGAAGTGGCTGTGAGCGACGAGAAGCGTCGTCGCGATATCGATCGACACGGGTACTCTGGCCGCTACCTTTACTCCACATTGACCGAGTGGAACGTGATCGTTGCTCCGGCAAAAGGGCTTGATCGTGCTGTGCCGGTTATAGCCACCGCTTACTTCGAGCGTCGTCCACAGACCGAGTTGGTGCGAATCGTGAAAGTTGCAGCCTGAGCTTTTCCAGGGTGATGGCCTGTTGGGCATCTCGGAGCGTCGTGTTGGCGTGGGTGTCATGCGGCAATGATGTCTCCCTTTTTTACGCGGCGCCTCTGCAAGATGGCCCAAAACCGTTGAGTTGCGGCCATGCCTTTGGACACAGACATGGCGCCCATAAGCAAAACCCCCCGTGACATCACTGTCTCGAGGGGTTTGGCAACTCACGCCCGCTGTCTAGCGGCTTCTCTCTTAGCCAGATGGCCAATCCACACGTCGTGGAAATCGGTCCCGGCCTTGCACGGCATCATCACCTTGACCTTCAGGCCCTGGGCTTCGAGCCGTTCTTTGAGGACTTTTGCAGCGTCCTGCCCTGCCCTTCGCCCCTTTTCATCCGGGCTGTCGTTGTCAGCAAAGATGATCACCGTCGTGACCCCCTTGGGCGGCTGAAAGCCTTCCATGATCTTTGCGCTGATCGTCGCCCACGTCGGGATGCCCGTGAGGGCATGCGCGGCAAAAGCAGTCTCGATGCCTTCCGCCACACCGAGTACCTCCTTTTGTGGCATCAGACGAATGGCCCCCCCATTCAGCGGAAGTCCTCTCATCAGTTTCTTGGGGTTCTCCACCGGTGCCTTCTTACCGCTATCGCTCAAGTAGGTCCGGTGAATCGTCACCGCTTTTCCAGCGGCGTCGACCACCTTGGCAAGAACGGCGGGGAAGTACCCCACCACCTTGAACCCGACACTTCCATCCGGGTGCTTGACCTTTACTGAGTAGGCCAGGCGGGGATGAAACCTCAACGAAGAGGGCATCTGAGCAATAGGGAGCTTTCGCACCTGCGTCAGATAGCGCCACGCCGTATCGCCGTAGAGCACAGGGCGTCCCTTGTCCCACGCACGGCGAAGATCCTCGATGCGCCGCTGACCATCGGAAGGGCCCGCTGGCGGTTTGTGAGCCTTGGGCGTCGCAGCCGGGGGAGGAGTACGCTCTCCCTCGCCAAGCACTCTGCGAACGAAGTCCGCGGCGTCCTTGAATGCGAAGCTCTTGAAGCCCATGAGGAGCTTGAATCCATCTCCTGCCCCGCATCCGTTGCAGTAGTACGTTCCTCGCCCTTCTTGATCATCGAACCTGAACCGGTCTACACCCCCACAAAGAGGGCACGGATGGTGGTTCCCGTCGAGGCTGTCACCGTCAATGCCGGCTGCCTCCAGAATTTCGTACCAGCGGCTGTTTGCCAACTGGCGCGCGTCGGTACGCTGCATCATGCTTCCTCCTTTCTTTCAATTTCCCCAGCGGGGGCCCACCAAAGAGCTCAAGTAATGGCCGAACGCTTTGGAAGGCCCCGGACGGAGCCTTGCGGTTGAATAGATCTCACCCGAAGGTGAGGACGCCTATGGCGCATTGATGTGCTGGTTGAGCCCAGCTGCCAGCAGCCACAAGGACTGCAAGAAAGGGGAAGCCTCCAAGCGGCTTTCTGAACGACCGTCACTGCGGTGGTTAAGAAAGCCGCCCCGAAGGGCGGGCAACCAAATGGTTGCTTGAAAGGTTATGCGGCGTGGCGAAGCAGCTTGCGCTGCATCATCTGGAACACCGCATGCGGCATCTCGGTGATGCTGTGGATGGTTCGGCTGTCGGGGAAGTAGTCGTGAGCGTCATGGCCGATCCCCAGGCACATGATCTCGACGCCCTCCTCCTCGAGCATCTGCTTCATCTGCTTTACCCGCTCGCCGTTGTTAGGCTCGCCGTCGGTGCAGATGAAGAGGATCTTGCGTTCCTCTTTGCGAGGCACGAGATTCGATCCAGCCCACAACATGGCCTCCGCCATGGGCGTGCCCCCTGCCGCCGAAACACCGGTGAAGCAGTCGGCACACGTGCGCAATGTGTCGTTGAAGTCGGCAAGGACCTTCACCCCTTCATGCCCATCGACGTTCGCGGGGAACGTCGCAACAGCGGCACTCACCCCGTAGAGCTTGTCGAGGGCGGCGTACAGCCCCAGTGCGGCGTCGACCGCGAGGGCGATTCGGCTCGACATCGACCCGGACGCGTCGATCAGGATGGTCACGGCCGTATTGACCGCGATACCCTGCTCGACCCGCTCGAACACCCTGGGGTTCAGGGTCTCCAACCGATACAACCGGTTGGTCGCCAATCGCGTACCCGTGCGCCCGATCCGCCGATGCGACTGAGCGACCGCCTCCATCTCATTCGACAGCCGGCGACGAAGTGCTCTCGTCTCGGCTGACACGCGCGCCAACATCTCCGAAGCATGGCCGTCGCCCTTGGTGGCCTTGACCGATTTCGGGAACTTGATGCTCTCGTAGCGACGTTGCTTGCCGATCTGACCCAGCGCCTCCTTGAGCAGATCACCCACATCGACCATCCCTTTGTTGTCCTGACCGGACAGGATGTTCTTCAGGTTCTCCGCCTTCTTCGTCGGGTCAGGCGCCCCGCTCCCGGCCCCTGCGCCTTGCTGCTGCGTGGGGTCGTTCTGCGTCGAGGGGTCACCTTGCTGGCCTGTGGCGTTTCCCGCTGCCGAACCGGACTGATCCTGCTTGCCCGGCTGGCCTTGTTGCGGCTGATTCGACCCGCTCTGCTGCGAAGGATCGCCTTGTTGGTTCCCGGCGCCTCCGCTTGCCGAACCAGACTGATCCTGCTGGTCAGGCTGGCCTTGCTCGGGCAGGTTCGATGGGTTCTGCTCCTCTTCAGCCTTCTTCTGCTCTTCCTCGAGCATCTTGACGATCTCGGTGGCGAGCGTGACCACATCAGCGGTGTTTCGGCAGCTGATCACTTCGTTCATCAGCACGTCGAGGCGTGTGACCGCCGGCTCGGGAAGTAGCTTGCGGCACTGCTCCTCGGCGATGTCCGCGTACTGAGCCACTGCCTTCTGGCCAAGCACGTTGGCACGCAGACGGTACAGCACGAATGCTGCCATGGCCTCATTCGGGGTCATCTCGCCGGACGGAGAGCCGAAGTACCCGGTGGATACAAGTCCATCGACCATCATCGACAGCCGCTGCCGGCCGCCAGGGTATTTCCTGATCTGGCAACCCTCCATCCGGATGTCCTCCAGACGGTTCGCCATGTCGTCGACTACGGGGTTGCTCGGCCAGACCGAAAATGCCGTTTCGGTGACGTGGCCAGCCTCATGCATGATCATGCCGAAGGCCAGCGCCTTGGAGGTCGGATCATCCACCGGAAGGTCCGGCAGGAAGATCGTGATCCCGTCGGTTTCAGGAATTGCGTGGCCGAACTCGACCTGGACGCCGCAAGACTCTGCGAGCATCCGGGCATAGATCGGCAACGCCCCCTTCAAGAGGGCGTGCGTCATGGTGTTCTCCTTACGTTGGATTACGCGAAGAGTCCGAGACTGCGGGCGGGGCGCTTCACCGGAGGCGGCGAAACGATCCCAGCAGCGAACGGATCGGATTGAGTGCTTGAGGTCGGCTGTGTGGCTGCACCGCCGAAGAGATCCTCGAGGGGCGAAGGTTGCGCCGGGGTGAGAACCGGGGCGGCAGCTTCGCTTGCGGTTTCCACAATCACTTCGGCCAGCTCGTCTTCTTCCTCGGCCAGGCCGGGGACAGAAGCCTCAAAGGCCTTATCGACTGCAGCGCCATCAACGACCATCTGACCGTAGCTGATCATCCGGTCCACGTCGGACAGGATGAACACCAGGCCATGCAGCGCACTGAGCGACATCCCGTCGATCCATCCCGCTTTGGGAAGAAGGCCGGTTGCATGGTCGATCGCGCCGATCAGCGGCTGAACTCGGGTGTCGAGAAACGACAGGCCCAGGAGCTTCGCTCGGATGGTGCGGATCGGTGACAGGATCTTTTGCGAGACCCGATCCCGACCGAGCAGGCTTTGCTCCATCACCAGGGCGGCTGCCTTGGCGATTTCGCGGTACAACTGCCCCGACAGCCCCTTGAGTTCGGAGGACAGACCCTTGTTCAGGGCGCTGTTCTCCTCAGCCTCATCGGCCGCCGCCGCCACGACACGGAACGAAGTCCAGCCGTAATGCAGCTTGGAATCCACATCCGCTCGGGTGAGCGCCGCGGCGTTGAGCATCGAGGACCACTCGGGGTGAGCGGCGATCCAGGTGCTGACGGTTGCGTCGTAGTTGGCCAGGAAGTCAGCCTTCTTCTTCGCAAAACGCGCACCGATTTCATCGAGCGTGGCCGCAAGATCCTTCGCGGCTGGTTCCGGGACGGCATAGCCGCCAAGGAAACGAATGCCGATCTTGGCGCACTCGCGGTGCGCCTCCTTCTTCATGGCTTCGAAGTCGGAGATTTCTTCCGGGTCGATGACCTTCTTGCTCCCGAGGGAGGCAAGCGCTTCGGGGGGAACCTCATCCTCCGACTTGAGTTTCAAGTCCTCCTTCTTGAGCTTGCGGCGGCCACTCCAGAGGGAGATCGCGCCCAACTCGAAGCAGATGACTTTGTCGAGGGTTTGGTCTTGTGCTTGCATGGTGTCCTCCAGCAAAAGCGGGGACACCACTCCCCAGTGGGGAAGTGAGTCCCCAATGGGTTGCAGTAGATGCAGCGTTGCGCTGCTTGATGGGCGAAGACGAGCTTCGCAGGCCCTGAAACACTCAGGGTGGGTGTGAAAATCGGTTGCGGGTCAAAACGCTGGAGGACACCGGCGCCCGCACTCTTCGAATCATTCCACGATCAAGGCCCCTATGCAAGGGCAGAAAACGCAGCGATTTGGTCCCTTTGCAGAACCAAATCGATGAGTTCGCTCATCGGATCGGATCCGACAGAGAGAGGTTGCCCTCTCCCTGTCTTCACCATGCTAAATTGGCCTGTATCTATGCCAGACGCATTTGCTTAACCGCAGCTTCCGATACTGCCGCATGCGGTGCAAAAATCACATCCGTCCTTCTTAATCACGGCTGCTACGCCGCATGCGTCACAACGCTTACCGGCGATGATGCGTGCCGGATCGCTGACCTGCTGGTAGACCGCCGCAGGTTTGTCGAACACACCCATGTCCTCGACCGGATGCCCGGTCTCATCGAGGATGCCCAGCATCGTGTAGCGGTGCATCACCAGGTGCGCGATGTACGCCACCGTGGACGGGTAGTTCTGCTGCTTGTCCTTGCCAGGAACAAAGGCGAGGAAATCGCCCATCGGCTCCTGGTAGTCGAGCAACTTGCGAAGCTTCTCGCCAACCCACGCAGGATCAACGATCCGCATGTCCAGGCTGAGCAGCTTGCACAGGCCATCGAGGACTTTTGGATACGCACCGCTCAACCACAGCGAGTACGGCCGGCGCTGCCCGTCAGGCATCGTGAGCTCCTTCAGGCCGAGGACGAAATCGTCACCCGTTGCCGGGTTCAGGATGTCAACCGTCCAGCTCAGCGTCCCATTGGTGCCAGCCTTCGGCTCCTTCTTGCTGATCATCGCATCGACCATCGGGGTTGCCCCTTCCGTATCGAACGCACCGAGCGTTTCCGCACGGTAACGGACGATCTGCGCGAAGCCCGAGACGATACCGGGCATCTGGCGTGACTCACCCCCAGGAGGGAATGCCATCTCGAAGGTATCGTCGCCGGCAGACTTCGCCAGCGCATCGAGCTTCATCTTGAGCCAGGCCGCATCGCTGCTTCGCATGTCCATCGACAGCGCTTTGGCGATCGCCCCCAAACCGCGGGGCTGCTCGGTCCCATTGACCCAGACCTCGAACGGAGATGCCTTCCCACTTTCCTCGACCTGCCCCACGAACACAGCAAAGCTATGGCGCGGGTGCTTGACCATGTAGGTCCAGGCCAAGTTGCCCTCGGGCAGTTCAGGACGGCCCGGCCAGCGCAAGCTGGCAAGCGCCGGTGTCGGTGCCTCGGTGATCACCACCCGTCGGTCCATGTCGGCGACAAGATCATTGGGCATTTCTGCCTGTGACTGCTTGTCGTCCTTCACGGACAGCACCGATCCGAGCACATTGTTCGGACGGTAGGTGGCCAGCCCTTTCAGCCCAGCTTTCCACGCCTGCAGGTACAGGTCGGAGAACTGATCGAACGGGTAGTCCGCGGCGACATTGACTGTCTTGGAGACGGCGCTATCGATGTACGGTGCGACCGCTGCGACCATCTCCAGGTGGTCATATGCCGAGATCTCCAGCGCCGTGACGAACGCCTCGGGAAGCGTCGTGATGTCGCCTCCCATGTCACGGTAGAGCCGGAAGGCATGATCCTCGACGTCGTACTCCTTCTTGCAGCCGTCGGGCATGCGCTTCTTGCGCTGGTAGGTGAAGCTGAACGCCGGTTCAATCCCATTGCTCGCGTTATCCGCAAACGCCAAGGAGATGGTTCCCGTGGGCGCGATCGACAAGAGGTGCGAGTTGCGGATCCCGTGCGCTCGAATCTTCTCCTTCAGCTCCTTCGGCAGCCGTGAGGCGAACCTTGGAGCGGCCAGATACTGCTCCGCATCGAACAGCGGGAACGGACCCCGTTCGATGGCAAGTTCCACCGATGCCTCGTATGCGGTGTCCCGCATCACCTGGGCGATCTTGCTTGCGAATTTGCGTGCCTTGGCCCTGTTGTACGGCAACCCGAGCATCATCAACGCACTGCCCAGCCCGGTAAAGCCCAGCCCCACGCGCCGCTTCATCTGCGCTTCTGCAGCCTGATCGGGCAGCGGCCAGACCGTGAGGTCCAACACGTTGTCGAGCATGCGCACCGCCGGCCGAATGACCGACTTGAAGCGTTCGAAGTCGAAACTCGCCTGCGCGCTGAACGGTTGTTTGACCATCAGTGTCAGGTTGATTGAACCGAGGCAGCAACACCCGAACGGGGGAAGGAACTGCTCCGCACAAGGATTCGTGGCTTCTAGCAACTCCACATATCCGAGGTTGTTGTCACGATTGGCGCGGTCGATGAAGATGACCCCTGGCTCGGCGTGATCATAGGTCGAGCGCATGATGAGGTCGAAGAGATCCTTCGCCGGCACAGTGCGGTACACCCACTTCCCATCGTCACGTTGGAAGGCACCCGCGACCCTGAGCTCGTCGCTCGGCTCGGCAACATGCACCAATTCCCAAGTCCCCCCGGCCTCCACTGCTTCCATGAAGGCGTCGGTCACCGAAACCGACAGGTTGAAGTTGGTGAGATCCCCACCATCCTTGGCCCGGATGAAGGTCTCGATGTCGGGATGGTCACAACGCAGTATGCCCATCTGAGCGCCACGACGGGCGCCGGCCGACTCGACCGTTTCGCACGAGCGGTCGAACACCTTCATGTAGGACACCGGACCGCTTGCGCGGCTCGCAGTGCCTTTCACGTAAGCTCCGATCGGACGAATCGACGAGAAGTCGTAGCCAACGCCACCACCACGACGCATCGTCTCGGCCGCCTGGCTGAGCGCCGTGTAGATGCCCGGCTTTTCGCCATCCATTCCGGTGATTGCGTCGCCAACCGGCTGCACGAAGCAGTTGATCAGCGTGGCTTGGAGGTCGGTGCCAGCGGCACTATTGATGCGGCCCGCGGGGATGAATCCGGCCTCCTGAGCGTCGAAGAAGGCTTGGGACCACTTGGCAGCATCGGCTTCCTTGCTTGCCAACGCGTTTGCGACACGCGCACGGACATCAATGCTGCCTTGTTCGCCAGCCTTGGCGTACTTCTCGCGAAGCACCTCGCGGCTGATCTGCTGGGGCTCAAGGCCCATGAAAGTTTCGTTGAGTTTCATTTTCGCTCTCCTGGTTAGCCCCCGACACGAGGCCCACCGGAACGCGGATCCCACAAGGGGCCACGTTCGGGTGGGCCCCGTGAAGGGGAGTACTGAAAAGTCCGAACTGAGGAGCGTCGTCCCACGGGGCGAACGACTCCCCTCCGTGGGACCGGTTGAATGGCTGGCTTCGACACAAGGACTGTGTCTCGTGCTGCCAGCTACGATTGCGGCGCCATAAGGACGCACAACAATGCCTACGTCCGCTGACCCCTGTCGAAAGGTCAGCGGACGTAGCACTGAAGGTGTTGATCTTAGGGAAGCCGAACTGGCCCAGGCCGAAGCCTGGGCCGGATTCGACGGTTAGAGTGCCACTCGCCTGACTCGCTCAATGGACAACGCAAACCCGCCGAACCTTGCGGCGAATCTCTTGGGTTATCTCGCCCTTCACGAGCGCCTTATGGATAACGGCAGCCCCGTTAAGCCCATAAGTCCGGGTCAGTTTGTCGAAAATGACATCAACCTTCTGCTGATTTGCAACCATGATCGCTCTCCTTGGATGTCGGGGACTTCCCCCCTCTGCAGCCCATTGCGGAGCGGCACAGGGGGGAAGTCCACCGACGGAGACCGGTGGTCGCGTTGCATGGCCGGGTTTAACGTACCCTACGGAGCACTCGAGGTGCCACGGGTGCCGAAGCACCGTATCAGCCAGAGACAATCTCTGGACAGAATGCGCGAATTCTAGCGCCAAGCATGGCTTTCCGAAACCTTCGTAGGCTTGGGGAAGCCCCCTTCTGACGCCTGGGGGCGTTGGAAGGGGAGCTAAGCGAACAGAGCGTAGCAGATGACGCCGGGTCTGACGCTGTGAAGCAGTTCCTCATAGATGGAAGTTGCCTTGCGCGTCGAAGGCCTTGCCGACCCCGGCTGCTGGCCGGGTTGAAGCTCGGTCGTCTGGTACCTGTCACGAATGTTCTTGTTGAAGTAGTTGCCGGTGCTCCCAGCGGCCCGAAGATTTTCGAACTCAGTGGGCGGCACCCCTTTGTAGTGGTACCGGCGCCCGCTCTTGAATACGACCACTAGGTCAAACGATTCGGGGTCATAGCCGATCTCGGCAACGTTGCTGCTCGTCACCTCATGCATCTGCATGGACCTTCTCCTAGTTCAGCGTGCGAAGGGGCAACATCACCTGGATGTCGCCCGCCTCGAGGAGGGTCGGTTCGTCGTCCGCGCTGCGGGAAACGAACTGCTGGCCGTCCCAGCCGATCTGGACATGTCCGTTGGCCCCGCTGAACGCGCTGAAGAAGTTTCCGGAAACGACCTGGTGCTCCTTGATCGCCTCTTCCAGTTCAAAGGTGGTGTTGATGAGGGTGCTCATGGTTGGCTCCTGCTGGAGTTGCGGAGCACCCTCCCACAGCGGGGAAGTGCCCCGCTGTGGGTTGAAGATTCAGCTTAATCGAAGACGCGACGGTGCTTCTTCGCGATCGCGTCCATGCCAATGGCGTTGGCCAAGAACGGGATGTCGTCGTCGAAATCACCAAAGCCGCTATTTCCGCCACCGGCTCTCGCAGGGGTCGGCGCCGCGTTACGCTGCGGTGCCTGCTGCTGGGGAGCTTGCTGCTGACGTGGCTGCTGGGGAGCGCTATTGCCTGCCCCTTCCCGGCCGCCGAGCATCTTCATCTCATCGGCCCGGATTTCGGTGGTGTAGCGATCCTGCCCGCTCTGATCCTGCCACTTGCGCGTGCGCAAGCTGCCCTCGATATACACCTGGCTTCCCTTGCGAAGGTACTGCCCGGCGATTTCAGCCAACTTGCCGTAAAAAGTGACCCTGTGCCACTCGGTCGCTTCCTTCTTCTCCCCCGACTGCTTGTCACGCCAGGACTCGGTGGTCGCGAGGCGGATGTTGCAGATCGCGTCGCCCGAGGGGGCGAAGCGGCTTTCGGGATCGGCACCGAGGTTGCCGACCAGGATCACTTTGTTGACGCTTGCCATTTTCTTTCTCCGGTTTGTTCCCCCCAGCCTTTTCCTTGTAGGGCTGGGGGATGGTTTAGAGCTTGGTCACCTGCCAAATCTTTTTGGTGGCCGGCCTACCTTTCACGACGGTCGGTGTCTCACCGACCACTTCCACACGGACACGGTCTCCGGCCGATGCACCCGACTCGGCCAGCGCACGCTCGAGATCTGTTCCCGAGAGTTGCTGATGCGTTCCGAGTGCTTCGTCATCGATCGTGATGCTGTAGCAATCGAACGTCCGATTGCCCCGGCGCTGTGGTACGACACCACACGAGAGCAGTACCCCCGTATACGCCGCCAGCCCCTTGCGGGGCTTACGCATGAATGCGCGTGCTTCAGGCTCGGGTGCCGATACCGCGTCAGGGGTCTCTACGACCTCCTCTGCTACCGGCACTTCCTTCCTGACGACTGTGCTTGCGGTCGGCGGTAGTTGAACCTCCACCAACTTCCTGACTTCCGACTCGGTCATATCAACCAGTCGGCCCTGGTCCGTTGCGGACAGCTTGAGTGCATCCAAGGTAATCCGTCGTCCGTGCTTCTTCGCTGCATCAGCGTCGAGCATTACGACCGTTCGGGTGATCAGATCGTCGTCCATGTAGAACCGGCAGTGCACCGTTGCCAGATCTCCGAGCTTGAACATCTGAACACGATCTGCGCCGCCTTGAAGGTTGGGGTCAGATCGACCTTCATCCTCCTGACGCTTGCTGACTTCAGTAGGGGTCGCCTCGCCAGAAGAGATCTGCTTCTGCTTGAGCGTTTGCACAAGCAGGACTGGAACCTTGCAGAGTCCTCCGATCGCGATGATCAACACCCCCACCATGATTCCAACGAGGCCGGCCATGAAACCTAGAAGCTGGTCGACCCCGCTGATTCCGTGGTTGTTGGGATACATCGTTCCTCCTTCCCTCCCCCTTGCGGAGGAGGGTCACTGCCACCGATTCAGGCAAAGAGCCCAAGTCTGGTGGCGCCTTGTTTGAAGGTGAGCGGACGCATGATCAGGCCAAGCGCCGCAGCCTCTTCCTTCATCTTCTCGTAGGAGAGATCAGCCTTCTGGAACCGGTTGGGTTCGTGACTGATCCAGTCGCCTCGGCGCTCGTCCCCATCCGTGTCGTACGCCTTCGCGCTGAAGCGGTTAGCGAGAGCAAGAACCACGAGCAGTCCGCGAGGCCCGTGAGCCTCTTTGCACACTGCCTTGATGCGGAGCTTCCCGTCAGCGTCCAGCCGCGGCACGTCCAAATCAAGGGCCGCACCCGGTCCAAGGTGGATTTGAACGCGCTCGCCGGAATCGACGACCGTGTAGGCATCGAGATCGCGGAATACGGCCCTGACCTGATCGAGCCAGTCGGGCGCCGCTACGAACCGCGTGTAAGCACGCGGGCGTACATCGGGGACGCTTGCGCTCGTCGTACCGGGATCGCCTTGTTGGATCACCCCATCGACGATTAGCCGCCGCCCGACTTCCTTGTAGCCTTCGTTCAGCTTTTCCCTGATACGGCGCTGGGCCTCCTCTTCGGCAGGCCGCCCACCCATCGTTACGGGGCCGCCGCCTTGAAGCCGATCCGCGGAACGAGGCCCCCAGTGAGTGATCACGCGGGGGCCGTCGATGCAGATGGCCCAGAGCTTGTCCGAGGATGCGTCCAGATAGTGGTACACATCCATGACGAACTCAGCCATGACCCACCTCCTTACGCCGTTGCGCCGAAGATGTCCTTCACGATCTCGTGAATGGCATCCCTCGACTCGCGGGGCGCGTTGTTGGTGAGTGCCCTGGCCAGGGTGAAGGTGATCGGGTTAGCCGATCCGCCTTGGCCGCCGAACACCGTGATGCCCTTGGCCCAACGCCGAAGCGTACGGGTGGACATCGTCACTTCCAGTGCATTAGCTGCGCCACTTTCGCCCATGTACTGCTGGCGAATCCGGTTTGCCACTTCCACCATCTTCTGGGCGTAGGTATCGGCGGTCGAATCGTCGAACACGCTCTTGAGGATCGTGCTGACGATCGGCACCTCCTGGTCCGGTGTCGGGTAACCGAACTCCACCACCCAGAACCGCTCCTTGTTGGAAGCATCCTCTTCGTTCCGGCCGAAGAAACCCAGCCCCTTGTCATTGGGGTTGCAGGCCGCGAACACACGGAACCCCTCCTTCGGGAAGATCGTTTCCCCCGTTTCGGGGATCTCGAACTTGCCTCCTTCCAGAATCGGGTTGAGGCTCGTGGTCACACTGCTGTCCATCACGTTGTACTCGTCAAGAAACACCGACAAGCCATAGCGTGCAGCCAGCACGAGCAGACCATAGACATACTTGAAGCCACCCTCGGAAGGGATGATCTGACCGTTGAGGTCAGGCGCTTCAGTTCTCGCATGGGTCATGGGCTGCAGCAAGGGATAGTTCATCGCTGCGTGGAACTGCTCCACCAGCGCCGTCTTGCCGCAACCGCTCGGGCCGCGCAGCATCATCCCGATCTCGCCCATGCACCAGAAACCGACCAACTCGACCACATGCTCCTTGCGGAACGAGAAGTCAGGCTTGACTTTGGGGGTGTATTGCGTCGGCTGCGCCAGTGCCATGATCCCCCGTGCTTCGCAAAACTCACGGACTTCTTGGTGATTCATCATCTTTCTCCAGATGAATCGGGAAGCCTCCCCCACAGGGAAGCGCTCCCCGAGGGTTATTGATAGCGATAGCGAACTGAAGCCGGCATGACTGAGAGCAGGAAGTCCCGAATGGTGTCCGGGTTCATACGCTCGATGCGGCAGCAGAATGCGAACGTGAATGGGATCCGGTCGTTGAAGACCGGCTTCTCACGCCCTTCGCGCTGGACCGTTCCGACGTAGTCGGGCTCGAAGATCCAGTCGAGGATCTCCATTTTCTGCATGGGATTGCCTCGGCCCGCGAGGGCACGAAGGCTCTGCTCAAGCAGAACGGAGTGAAGTTGAATTACCCCTTCGTTGGTCCATTCGGTCCTTACGGCATTCTCGTCGGCGAACACATCGACCGCCTCGGGGGCGTCGATAAGCTCGTCGGCGATGGCCGCTTCGGCTGTCGGCTCTCCCTTGGCATCGAACATCGGAATGTCGAGCCATTTGAGGAGATCCTCATCGCCCTTGTTTCGCCGAGCACGCAGCCGTGGCTGGGTAATCGGAGATACGCCGGCGTTCTCGATCAGCTCGAAGAGGGGGAGTTGCTCTGTGAAGCTGAAGCGCTCAACCAGGGAGATCATTGCTTCACCCCCTGATTGGCCTGACGCTTGATCTGGCGCTTGATGACGCCGACCACTCGCCCGAAGGGCTTGCCCTCCTCCACCCGAAAGCGGAGAAACGCGCCACCCTGCTTTTTTTCGATGACGCCGACCTCATCGCCCAGGCCCCAGACATGCGTCTGGATGCCATCAGGACGATTGATGACGACCTCCCGATCGATCTGCCGCCCTTGGCGCCAAATCGCGATATCGAGAAGGATGCCCATCTTGGTTCTCCAGAATTCCCGGAGACCTCTTCCCCGACCGGAGAAGAGCCCCGGTGGGTTGATGGATGTCGTGTCAGAACGACAAGACTTGTGAAGTGCTGGATCTACGGTTACCCGTGCGGCTGCGCCAGCTCGCTGCCACAAAAACCCGCTTTCGGTATCCGATGTCGAGTCGGTTAGCGGAAGAGGGCTTGGAAGCCAAATCGCCCCCCGAAGGGGGCGTTCGGTTAGTTGAGAGCAGCCTCGATCTGAGCTGCACGGTTCTGTGCTGCCGAAGCAACGGCGTCGGTAGCGCTGGCACCACCGGCGGTACCGGCTGCGACTTGGATGGCGCCGACAAGTGCGGCGAGGACCAAAGCGGTCTTGAACATGATGATCTCCTTCGTGGTGGGCCGTAGCCCGTTGGAAGCCACTTTCGCGGCAGGGGAGACCCCAGGAGACACCATGCCCCTATGGGCATGGGATCCCATAGGGTCGTAAACTGACCTGCGCCGAGCGCGGGTACTGGGTGCCAGCCAACCTGTGATAACCGCCTTGCGGTCTATCGGAACGGTTGCGCTGGCACCGGCTTGAATTCCCTTTCTCTTGTTCTGAATGAACAAGAGCCGCCGACTGAAGTCGGAACGGACGCAGGGCTCACGGAGCATGCTGCCGTATTACTCAAGGAGAGCGAATCCACGGTCTTACGCATACATGCTCAATCGGAAATCCCAACGTGGGGATGAGGCACTGGAGGTGCTGGCACAAGGATGTGCCTTGATTTGGGCTCGAGACCCGGGTGCGCCGCAATGGCGTCGTTGACAGGCAGACCCCCTATGGTCCGCATGACTCCGCAATGGAGTCGAAGTGCGAGGACAATCCTCTGCACAGGGAAACCGTTGAGCGATTCAGACTTCGTGCAAACCCTGAATGGCGCAACCGCCTCTACCGTGCTTTGAGGATCCGCGAGCATCGCTCTCGATGGGGATGCCCGCGGTTGTACAGACGTACTTGTAGGGGAGACGAGCTACCGTCGTAGCTACACTTGCATGGCTCGAAATGGAATGAGTTCCAGCTACTCCGCACTGCTCATGTACAGCGCGATTGCATGGTATGTCGCGTCGTTTTCGACTGTCAAGCAATTGCTAAAAGTCAGACAAGGACACGGGAACGCCCTCGTATAACAGCCGAAAACGCATGTTTTACGAGCAAACCTGGTTTTCGCTCTGCAGTGATGATGGAGGCTCACTCACTCATGGAGAGCGACATGGCTCACAAGGTTCTTACCGACGCGAAGTCGGACTGGATGAAGCGTTTCGACGGTCCGGTTGCCGAGAAGGCAATCACGCTGGGCTCGCCCACCGTTCGCCACTCGTACCGCCGCTCTTTCGAGCAGATCGGCCGCAACTGCCACTACATCACGGTATTCGGCCGCATCCTGCTGGGTGAGAAGAAGATGTCGGACGCCGAGGACGGCATCTACAAGCGCCTACAGACCTCCAGCAAGAACCTCGAGTCGAAGATCCGCGCCATGCGTGCCGTGATGACCGAAGCCGGGATCGAGCAGACGGCCGAGTTCAACCAGAACGAAGCTGTTGTGGCCCGCGTGATCGTGCCGGCACAGGGCAAGTACCTGCGCGTGCTTCAGCAAGCCGACGAGTTCCTGCGCCTGGTGAGCACGCTGTGGCTGGAAGGCGAGATCACCGATAGCGAGAAGTCCAAGGCCGAACTCGACCTGAAGAACACGCTGCGCGGCATCACCTCGACCACCCGCAAGATGCGCGTCTATTTGCAGGAGAAGGTTGTCGAAGCTGAAGCCCGAGCCAAGGCCACCGGCACGGTTCTCCCCGGCGCCAACAAGGCCCTGTCCGAAGCCAAGGCGGGCGAGACGGTTGAAGCCGACGGCGACGACGACATCGGAATCGTACCGATGCTGCCGGCTGACGAGGCCGAAGCGATTGCCGAGTCGGTGGCTGAGAAGGCCGAAGAAGAGGCGACCGCCCTGGCTGCCTGATGCAACTCAACCCAGATCAGCAACGCGTCGTCGACACCGATGATCACTGCCTCGTGGTGGCCTGCCCGGGTTCTGGCAAGACTCGGGTCATTACGACCAAGATCGGCGCGTTGCTCAAGCGGCATGAAAAGGCACGCATCTGTGCCGTAACATTCACACGGGATGCCGCCGGCGAACTCTCCCACCGCGTGACTCAGGAGATCGGAGAGCCGCTCTTCAAGAGCGCGTGCCGGATCGGCACCTTCCACTCCCTTGCGATACGACAGCTGCGCAACCACAATAAGCTCAGCAAGGTCGCTACCCCATACGAGCAGGTCACCTTCCTGCGCCGCGCAATCGCGCTGGGCGAGCCCGGCATGGAGTATGAGGAAGCGACTGCGATCATTGAGAAGGCCAAGGGCGCCCTTGGCAAGGCACCCGAGCAGGATCACCCTGTCTATCTGGCCTACGCCAAACTTCTCGCCAGCCACAACGTCTGCGACCTATACGATGTCATCCGTGACTCGGTCAAGATGATGAAGACGGGCGAAATCCGGGCCTACCCGGTGAAGTTCATGCTCGTCGACGAGTTTCAGGACACGGACAACATCCAGCTCGAATGGGTGCTCGAGCATGCGCGCGCTGGCAGCAACATCACCGTCGTGGGCGACGACGACCAGTCGATCTATGGCTGGCGCGGCGCGCTGGGCTACGGCGGAATGCAGTCCTTCATGGATGCCACCGGCGCCGAGCGGATTACCCTCGGGGTGAACTACCGCTGCTACTCGGAGGTGCTCTCTTCTGCGGATAGGCTGATCCAGCACAACACGGCGCGCATCGACAAGGCGCTCGTGGCAGGACGCGGCCCGGGAGGCTCGGTGAAGGCGGTGCGCGCTGCGGGGCGTGACGATGAAGCGCAGATGGTGGCTGAAGCCATCCAGGCCGACGCGCTCCCGCTCAAGAACAACAACCCCCTCTTCCGCTTCACGGTTCCCACGGGCTCTTGGGCGGTGCTTGCGCGCAACCGTCGCCTGCTCGACCCGATCGAGGAAGAGCTGCAGGCCAGGGGCATCCAATATTATCGGCCGCCCAAGGAATCGTTCTGGTCGCGTGCTCCGCAGTCGCTCCTCTTGAGCCTGCTGTCCGCGCTGGACGGTGGGAACACGGGCGGTATCGACCACGCCCTGAACCACGGGCTCATGATGAAGGTCGGAAGGTCCAAGGCGACCGAGGCGATCAAGGCACTTCACGAGCAGTTGCACGGCCGGTTCGATTCCCTCCTCGAAGGCACGCCCCTTTCGACGGAGAAGATGATGGCCGACGAAGGCGCCTTCATCCTCGACTTCTGCTCGCGCATCAAGGCATGGCGATCACAGATCCTTGAAGGTCGGTTCAACTTCGCGATCCGCGCCGTGGCGAGTTGGTTCGCCGGTCTTGAAGATGGTGAAGGGCAGAAAGAGCGCATCGTCTCGGCAGGAAACACCCTGTGCAAGCTGAATGGCACGATCTCGATGCGGGTCAATGCCATCACGTCCGTGTCGGACAGCAAGGAGCGCCCGCAAGGCGTGCAGCTTCAGACAATGCACGGCTCGAAAGGCCTGGAGTTCGACAAGGTGTGGATCGTGGGCACCGAATCGACCACCTGCCCCAGTCCGAAATCCCCCGACCACGAGGAAGAGCGGCGCCTCATGTATGTCGCCATGACGCGGGCGAAGAACCACCTACTGATGTCCTCGGTGATGGCCGAAGAACCCTCCCCCTTCGTGCTCGAATCGGGCCATTTCCCGAACGCCAGCCCGCCCTGATCAAATGCGCGTCAAACCTCGCCGTTCACGGGGAGGAAGGATAGCGCGTTCGCCGCAGGCGAACTGGGGCTTGAAATCCGGATTGGATGTGTGAGCCTGATCGCATGAGTGAGGGAACGGGCTTCCATCGTGCGTACCGGTATCGGCTTCGGAGTAACCGCAAGGCCGAGGCGGTGCTGCGGCGCTGGGCGGGGTGTAGCCGCAAG
>WPCK01203883.1_pt1 | contig 99117 bp, 92 predicted proteins | sample 5399851 | NCBI WGS metagenome assembly WPCK01 (sample SAMN12869471, study PRJNA574797) | sludge metagenome | isolation source: wastewater treatment of pH11 | place: China:Beijing | collected 2019-05-20 | reverse complement strand
GACTGACCCGTCGCGGTGTTCTCCTGGGGCTCTCACTCTCGCAACTCGTGACGTTGGGTGTCGGGGTCGCAACCTTGATGTGGGCGTTCTACGCCGGCGGCGGCATCCTCATCGCGCTGACCGCACCCATCTGGGTCCTGGCCGCAGCCCTCACCTGGATACCCCTGGCCGGACGCCCGATCGTCGAATGGGTGCCCGTGGGTTTCTGGTGGATCTGGAAGACCACCGGCGGGCAGTTCCTCTACCGGCGCCGCATCGTCCGGTCCCGCCCCGCGGGCACCCTCGCCCTACCCGGGGACGCCGCACGGCTGCGCGAATACCACGACCCCATCCACCGGGGCAGGAATGATCCACGATCCCACCCCGCCACACTCACCGCCGTCATTTCTGTCACCCACCCGGCATTCGTTCTGCTGGACCCAGGAGAGCAGGAACGCCACGCCACCACCTTGTCGCTGTCCCTCGACATGAAGGCAGCCGCCCGGCAGATCCGCACCGCAGGCGGCGCCCTCCGCGTGGCTGACCTGCGGGAAGATCGCTGTCATCTTGCGCTCCGCCTACGACCCCGCCATCGCCGCTACCCTGGAACGCCACGGGGAACTCGGCCAGAACCTCGCCACCGCAGGACCCGTCGCCGTCAACGAATCCTGGGACCGGTTACGCACAGACTCCGCCCACCACGCCGTCCTCTGGATCTCGGAGTGGCCACGCTCCATGGTCTACCCAGGCTTCCTCGCACCCATCCTGCTCTCCAACGGCATCCAACGCTCCTTCTCCCTGCTCTGCACACCGATGCGCTCCGACCAGGCCGCCCGCGACATCCGCAAAAAGAAAACTGATTACATCTCGGATGCCGCGCAGCGCCAGAAGATCGGTCAGATCGAAGACGCGAGCCAGACCGCCGAATACCACGACGTTCTCCAGCAAGAAGCTGACCTCACCGCAGGGTACGGCATCCTCAGCTACACCGGACTCATCAGCGTCTCTGCCACTACCAGCGAAGACCTCGACGCCGCGGTCGCCGCCGTCGAGCAGGCCGCAATCCAAGCATCCTGCGAGACACGGCTGCTGGTCGGCCAGCAAGCCCAGACCTTCACCGCCGCGGCCCTGCCACTGTGTCGGGTAGTGTAAGGCCCGTCAAGTGTCGGAGGGGCATGGTTCGATTGACTCATGGGAGAACCAGCACTCGTGACCATCCTGCATGAGGACCAACCTGCGGAATCCTTCACGTGGCGAAGCGGCGGATATTCGCTCGGCAGTGACCTCATCGCGTTTGGCGTCGACGGGCTGATCGCCGACCATCTCGATTGGGGATGGACGAAGGAACCCGAAGAGGGCATCGAAGCGGCGAGAATCAACCTGGGCTGGGCCGAGTCATCTCTGATCATCGACTTTCCCAGAAGAACCCTCATATGGGATCTGAATTGTCTTGACATCGAACAGCCTCGGCTGGTCTCCCACCTGATCGAGCAGTCGAGTCCAGGCTGGAGAGCAGCCTGGAGCCCTTACGGGGACGACGCCATTTGGCGATACTTGAACGCGAACCCCTTCATCACCTCGCTGACCCCGAGTGTCGATGAGACGCAGTACGTGCAGGAGGAGGATTGGTTCGCTCCGTTCACGGACCCGTCGGAGAGCTTCGGTGAAGACACCTTGTTCACCGCCGTCCTCGTGGACGGCACTCCTGCGTGCTGGCTCTCTGACAAATCAGTAGACCAGGTCTCCAACGCGAAGATCTCATCTCTTGAACGGATCGCGAGAACAATGACCGGAACCGAGTTCGAGAGGTATCCCGTGTGGCCGTTCGATGAGGACTGGTACAAATACTGGCCTCAAGGAGGCGTTCATCTTGATTTTCGTCAACGTCGGGCATGGCGCTGGTCTTACTGGGGAATCCGGTGGGATCACTTCATCCTAGATGCGTGGCCCGGCTGGAACGTCGTGGAAATCGGAGACTACTGCGAGATCCAGGAACCCTACATCAACGGACGTGCGCTCCAGCCTCCGCTGGAGTCGACCCACGAGACCGACGAGCAGCGCGAGCCGACCGGCTACCGTAGCCCCGGCGAGATCCGAACCGGTGAGCTACTTCGCGAGTTGAGTACGAGTGGGCGTCACATCCCACCGACGGCTTACCTCCAGCCAGACGGCACCGTCTGCTGGGACCCGTCGGGTATCGCCCCCAACGCGAGTCGGTAGGCGCTACCCGTACACCTGCCTCCCACACCTCACTGAGGGAGGCTGCCATGCCCACGTTCCACGATCCCGGTGCCGACGCCGGAGAGGCTTCGGAGGCGCTGCGCGGTCTCGCGCACGCTACCCGGACGATTGGCCATCCGCAGGACATGTACTCGGTGCTCGGGGACCTGCTGTCGGGGGTGAGGTCGTTGCGGCAGGTCCTCGACCAGCTGAGCACTGCCCATGCCAGCAACCGGGAACTGGCCTTCGACGACTACGGTGACCACGCATCGGGTTCGTCCGATGCTCTGGCCGCCGCCGACGAACTCCACCAGACTGCGACGCTCATCGACCAGGCAGAAGACCGCCTCAACGTCGCCATGTCGGCAGCAGGGCGGATCGCCTGGCACACCGAACCCTCAACCGAAAAGGTACCAGTGCGACGTTGGGTGTCCGTGGTGTTCCTCCAGGATTCGGAGGCGGACGAGGTGCTTGACATGATCGACCGCGACGGCCCTGATGCCGCGATGACCTACCTGAAGAATTGGGACTACGGGGACGAGACGACCGACACGGCGATGGAAGACGGCCACGTCTACGACCTCCCACCCGCGGGTGTTCTGGATCGTGAAGTCCGCGATGGGGATTACCAGATGATCTACAACCACTCTTTCGGCCACGTCGGCCTCTACCGCCTCCACACCATCGAACCGAGCGACGTTCTCGACGACGAACCCGCACGTCTAGCGATGGCTCATGCTGAAGCGATGAGGGCGGTGTCCGACGGATCGTGGTTCGAACACCTGGGCGTCGCCGCGGTCAAGCAGTCACGGGGGCTAGGACTGTGACCGGCCAAGAACCCGAGACCCTGCACACGGCAGTGTTTGTTGCCCCGGCCAAGGAACGTCGGCGCTTGCGTAAACAGCGCCGTCAGGCTGCGGCTCGGCTCCAGGCCGAACAGCGAGCCACCGAACGCGAGGCGGCCCGTACGAAAGCCGAAGCAGAGCGAGCCGAACGGAAAGCCACGACCTACCTGTCTGCCGCCGGTGAGCCCGGGCCCGCACAGCTGCGTTCACCTGGCAAGTTTCGGCTCCCTCGCCATCAGGACACCTCCGCTACTCTGGCCGGGGCCTATCCGTTCCTGGCAGAGGGTGGTCTGGGCTCCGATGGTGTCTTAGTGGGGCAGGACCTCTACTCGGGTGGCAGCTTCGTGTACGACCCGTGGGTGCTCTACGCCCGCGGCGTCATCACCGCCCCCAATCTGGTCCTCGCGGGGATCGACGGCTCCGGGAAATCCTCTACGACGAGGCCTGGCGCCTCATGTCACACCCTGCTTTGCTCAAGCGGATGGATGCGCACTGGCGGCTCGTCCGCCACTACGGGATCGCCAACATGTTGATCTTCCACAAACTCACCGACCTGGAAAACGTCGGCGACCAAGGCTCCGCCATGTGATCCCTCGCCAACAGTCTCTTGGCAAATGCGGAGACCAGGATTATCTACCGGCAAGAATCCGACCAACTCGGCATGACCGCCCGCACCCTCGGCTTGACCGGCACCGAGCAGAAGCTCCTGCCAGGACTGGGCGTCGGTCAGGGCCTCTGGCGCATCAGGGACCGCTCCTTCGTCTGCCAGCATCAGCTCCATCCCGACGAACTCGCGCTCTTCGACACGACGACTCGTATGACCGGGCGTGCCGGTGGTCGCTCCGAATAGGATTGGCTGATGGCTACCCATTTCTATACGGCATCGAGCCTTGACGGATTCCTCGCCACGCCCGATCACTCGCTTGAGTGGCTGTTCCGCCAGGACTTCGACATGGCTGGGCCGATGGCTTACCCCGGCTTCATTGAGGGCATCGGCGTGCTCGCCAAGGGGGCCTGCACCTACCGGTGGCTGCTTGAGCACCAGGACACTTGGGAGTACACCCACCCCACTTGGGTCTTCACTTATCAAGATCTTCCCGTCCCCGAAGGCGCTGATATCCGTTTTACCAGGGTGACGTCGCTGATGTATTCCCGTTGATCTGCGCTGCCGCAGGCCAGAAAGACGTGTGGGTCATGGGTGGCGGAGACCTCGCAGGCCAGTTTGCCGATGCCGGACTCCTCGACGAAGTCGGGGTCCAGTTCGCGCCCGTCAGGCCATGCTCATCGACGAGGTCGAGCACCTCATCGAGCAGTACTACCAGCGAGTCCAGCTCACCCACGCCCAGCGTCAGGCGCTCAGCGGCATGATTCACGCAGAGTTCGACCGGCTCATGTCTGCCGAAGCCGACGAACTCGGACAGCTCACGGCCCACCGCGACCGTCTCGAACATGAACAGGACCGGCTCCTTCAGGCTCACTATGCCGAGGCCATCCCGCTGTCCGTCCTCAAGCGCGAACAGGACCGCATCCTGGGCGAACTCGATCAGGTCAGCCGCCGCATCGACGCCCACTACGGTGAGTACACCGACGCCCGAGCCCACCTCGATGATGCACTCAAGCTCTTGGAGAACTGCGCCGAGATCTACGCACGCTGCGACGACGCGAACCAACGCCTGTGCAACCAAGCGTTCTTCACCATGATCTACATCGACGAGGACGGCGACGTGCGAGCCGAGAACGCCCGACCGTTCGAGATGCTCCTGGACCCCGAGGTCAACGCGGACGCCCTCACCTGGGCCGCGAACGCGGACAAGGCCCGAACCCAGGCCAATGATTCATTGGGCCAAAGTTCGAGCCTTGTGCGTTGGGTGCCCCCACTGGGGCTCGAACCCAGGACCAACGGATTATGAGTCCGGTGCTCTAACCGACTGAGCTATGGGGGCGATCCCACCCATCCTAACCGCTCGGGTAGGACGAGACGGCCATCAGGGGTGCGTCATATGCCACGCACCACGTTGTAGGCTCGGAACATGGCCAAGAGCAAACCGCTTCCCAATGAACTTGCCGTCCACGTGCCCTCGGGTGATACGTCGCAGCCCTGGGAGCAGCTTGAGGACGGTCGCACGGTTGTTGCCGGTCGACACGCGTTGATCCTTCTGGACGAGGAAGGGGTTGTTGACTCTGGCCTGTGGCACGAAGTGCAATTTGCACGTTGGAGCCTAGAGAACCGCACACTAACGGTCGTGTGGGCGCAGCCAGATCGCAGTCCGATAATGGTTCAAACGATAACGGACGACCCACAGCGCCTGATGGAAGCCATCACGATGCGCGTGGACAAGACCATCGTGGCTACGCGGTCGTTCTTTGCGGAGAACGGGACCAGAGTGTCTGCTACCGTGCGCCGCAGACCCGATGGCGAGTTGTTCTCCATCTTGATTGCAGATGGCCCACTGGCAGAGGAGGACCGGCACAAAGCCGATGACACCGAGTCAAGCCTGCGAAGCGAACTAGGCATGGACGACTAGAAATGGACGACTGATTCGAACCCCTAGTTCGAGAGTTTCAGTTTCTTTTGTTCAACATCGCGGGGCCATGACACCGACTCCCGCTCGATCAGAGGCATAGGAACAAGGTAGCGAGCCGCAGTCTTGATCGGGTCCCAGAATACCTCGTCCGGTTGGAGCACCTTTGCATTCACTGGACGCGCCAGAGAATCCGTGGGGTGAGCGTTCGATCCCAGCAGCAATTCGACCCCCAGACGGCCCATTTCAGGATAGGGGAGCCGCAATGTGGTCACTCCTGGCATCATGTAGTCAGCCAGCGGCTCGTCATCGAAAGAGATGACCGATAGGTCGTGAGGAATGCGGATACCCAATGAATGCGCCGCTTGGTATACACCAAATGCGACACGATCATTAGCTGCGATAACTGCTGTGGGCATTCGGTCGGTGTCTGCCAGAATATCCAGGCCCCTGCGATACCCGAGTTCGGGCCGCCAAGTAGCCCCCGGGCCTTCAGTGATGAAGGTGAGGCCGGCTTCTTTCATCGCGGCGTCGATACCGCCCATGCGCTGGGAGATGGTGGCCGAGACATCCGGATTCAGGTGCGTTTTCGCACGCCCAATCAGAGCGATCTTTTTGTGTCCGTATGCAAGGAGATACTCGACTGCCTGCTTTCCTGCCGTGTATTCGTCGGGAAGTACTGCGGGAAGACCTTCAGCCAGACCGTTAACCACAACCATTGGCAGTCCCGCCGGGCGCCGCTCGATCTTGACGTGCCGAGCCCACATCAGAGCCACGATGAGCGCGTCGATCTGGCGCCCCTCCATGATCTCCACGGCGACATCCATGTTCTTTGGGTCGCTCTCGGTCTCCGCCATGATCACCACGTGATCGCGCTGGCTAGCCTGCGAGAGAACCTCCCGAATGACTCCCGATGCGTAACGCGTCACCGTAACCTGGTCAGAAATGAATCCCAGGGCGTTCGTTTTGCCTGTGCGGAGGGCGCGCGCCGCCGGGTTGGGAACGTATCCCAACTCGGCGGCTGCAACGCGAATACGTTCGGCAGTTTCCTCGGAAATGCCAGTGTTTCTGCGACCATTAAGCACCAGGCTTACAGCAGCTTTGGAGACCCCAGCTTTCTCTGCGACTTGGGCTAGAGTCACTCTTCCCGACTGCATTCGGACCTCCTCAGATACCGATTCTCCGATTTGCTTCACTCGCCCAGGCGGGCATACACTCGTCCGTGCGCATTCCTGCGTAGCTCAATGGCAGAGCATCCGACTGTTAATCGGACGGTTGTTGGTTCGAGTCCAACCGCAGGAGCTTATCGCCGTCAAGCTTCCTCTCAGCCTCTGGGAGGAAGCTTTCATATGAGGGTAGATCAAGCACCCCGGTTCCAGACACTCCAATTACGATCACTTCTTCGCGATCCTTTCCTTCACCTTCTAGGTAGTCGATGGCAGCCGCTAGGGCATGGTTCGACTCGGGTGCCGGTACCAGTCCTTCAGAACGAGCGACGCGGATACCAGCATCAAACGCACCATCCTGCGAGACGGCCACAGCGTTGATAAGACCCAGGTGCTTCACGTGTGAGATTGCTGGTGCCATGCCGTGATAGCGCAAGCCTCCGGCATGGATGGGGCTGGGAACAAACTCCTGTCCCAATGTGTACATCTTCAGCAGGGGAGTCATCCCGGTGAAGTCACCAAAGTCGTAGCGGTACTCGCCCTCGGTTAGGGATGGGCACGCCAACGGTTCAGCGGCCACAACCCGTGTCTGTGCTCCCTTGGTGAGTACATGACGCAGGAACGGGAACGAAAGGCCTGCAAGGTTCGATCCGCCTCCCGCGCAGCCAAACACGACATCTGCACCGTCCTCCCCAGCTTCCCTAAGCTGGGCAATCGCTTCTTGCCCGATGACCGTTTGGTGAAGTGCGACGTGGTTGAGCACAGAGCCCAGCGCGTAGCGCGTTTGAGGCTCTTTCATGGCAACCTCGAGGGCTTCCGACACTGCCATTCCCAGCGAACCGGTCGTATCTGGTTGCTCTTCTAGGATCTTGCGTCCGACCTCGGTGAGTTTGGATGGACTCGGATGGCAAGTGCCGCCATAGACTTCCATTTGGTACCGCCGATACGGCTTGGAGTCGTACGATGCACGAACTTGGAAGACTTCAACATCCAGGCCGAACAGGGCGCCGCCCAGGGCCAGCGAAGCACCCCACTGACCCGCACCAGTTTCGGTCGTAAGCTTCGTAATTCCATCCTGTTTGTTGTAGTACGCCTGTGGCAGGGCCGAGTTGGGCTTATGGGAACCAACAGGTGAAACCCCTTCGTACTTGAAGTAAATCCGCGACTTGGTCCCCAGTTGCTTCTCTAGACGCTTGGCCCGAATCAATGGTGTGGCACGCCAAGTCGAGTAGGCGTCGCGCACTTCTTCAGGGATCTCGATGAAACGATCGGTTGAGAGTTCCTGCTTCGAAAGCTCCGTTGCGAAAATACCCGACAGTTCCTCTACCGTGATTGGCTCACGTGTGCCCGGATGGAGATGTGGAGGTATCGGCTCCGGGAGATCAGCGTTGATGTTGTACCAGAAGGTTGGGTACAGCGAGTCAACGGTCGAAGGGATTTCGGTATCAACTGTGATATTGGCGGTTTCTTCCATGCGCACAGACTAACCGTGGCATCCGTCATATTGCCGAGGAATCTTGTATTTGGTGGTTTCAAACCGGATTCTCACCGGTAGTAGCTATGGCTTCTTGACAGCGTCTGCGTTGTTAGATTCCTTGATTTGCCGACCGTCGGAGGTTTGAGCGGCCGGCTTCCCAAAGCCGCGACGCTTACGTTCGGTCTTTGCCGTATAGACCCACATGGTGGTACCCATGAAACCGATGCCCGAAATCACCAAGACGATGGCAACAACCGTGCGAACGACCATCGATGCCTCAACTTGAACTGTCGCCAGCAAGCCGATCGCTGCGACTGCAAACATCAACATCGATGCTTGGTGGAACTTCGCGGCACGAAGTCCCTCTGCCTCCAACTGCTCGCGAGTCGGTGAATCGGCATCGGCTCGTTGCAGGTCAATGGAGTCGGCGTCATCTATGGTCTCGGGATTTTCAGTCATGACTACGATTGTCCCTGATCGTCGTCGGTACCGGCATCCCGCGCGCTATTGTCCTGAGCATCCTCAACGGGTACAAGAATTGTCGAACCGACAGCTTCCTCGGGCGTCAAACGCGCCCAATTTTCCGAGTCGGGCCACAGAACTGTTGCTGCAAGACTGCGAACCTCTTCATCGTCGGAAGCAAACAAACTCAGGTCTGTTCGAACTATCTCTCCCAGTAACTCCGATACCTGCGAAGTCTGCAGGATGCAACGAGCCGACCGCAGATCTTTGGCTCCCAAAGTGCGCAGCGCGTCAACTCGGATCTCAAAATCCATGTTCAGCGCCAGGGACTTCTCCCGATCCACATTGGGCTCTGTGATTTCCAAGAGGGTGCCGTGGATGCAGTCGTATGTGATCGCAGCCTGTTCTTCGACTGTGAGTGAGCGGTCAGCATCATCCTTTGTGCTGTCTGGACGCGGATCATCAGTGTCCTGATCTTCCCCAGAGTCGCTTACTCCCAAATCTGGGAGTAAGGAGACGTATTTATCGTTGTGCTCACCCTTTGAGAGCTCGGCGGATAACTGCTGGACGTCAACATCGAACTGCTCGGCCAGAACCGTGACGGAGACAATGCGTCCGCTCAAGACCCCAGCAAGCGCGACACGATCAGCTGGCTCTATCGACTGCGTGCGGACCAGTGCTTCAAGCTGATCCTGAGCGCTTAGCACCATGAACGCGATCAAACCATCCACTGTGAACGGTGCGTCGGACACGGGAGCGGGGATCTCGACACGACCGGAGTGAATCAGTGCATTGGCTTTTGCGTCTACAGGGTCCCCCCAGGGAAGCCAGGTTCCGCCGGCGGCCTTGAGGCGTAGATCGGCTTCTTTTTCGGCATGGGTCAAAGCGCTTGCGCAGGTGTCGCAGGAGTCTGCAGCTGAAGCCAGCTGCGACGTGCGGTCCATGATCGCCTGTTCCGTCCGTCCGATGGCGTCGCGAACCAGCGCCGCTCGGTCCAGTTCAGGTAGCGCGGCGGGGGCCGAGGACCCTGCGGATTCATAAGGACCCGAATGGCGCTGACCCGAAGGATTAGTGGTGCTGTGATCATCTTGGCTTGTAGCTACCTGGTGCGTGCAGCCGGCCATTAGGAACCCCGCACTAACAAAGGCTGCTGCAACTGCGGCTACGGCAAGAGCGGGCATTCTTTGCTTGTTCCTGCTAGATTTACGGGCCTTTGCGCGCATTGTTCGCCCATCGGTCAATTCCTGACCCCGTGCCGTGCCGCCCCCAGATCCATGGCGGGCGGTTTCGGCATTGTTAGCAGAGTGCGGAAGATCATTGGCCACGTGCAGATCATGCCACGCATACGGCTAACATGGGCAGTGACGCTCGGCCGTTTGGCAGACGAGATGCTTGGATGATGGTGGCGGTAGAAGGGGCAATTGATGGAATCTAGAGACGTTGTTTTGAAGGTTGAGGGCCTCTTGCAACCGATTGCCGCCGCCCAAGGTGCCGTCGTGGAGGAAGTCGCGTTCAACGTGAACCCAAATCCTCCCGCCCTGACAATCACGGTGGACCTCTTGGAGGGAACTGATCCACTGAGTTCTGACCAAGTGGCAAGCTTGGCCTGCGCCTTTTCGAAGGCACTCGACGACAACGATCCAATCGATGGCCAGTACAACCTGGAAGTGTCAACGCCGGGGGTGGAAGCACCGATGACGAACGAACGTCAGTACCGGCGCAAGGTTGGGCGAATGGTGCGCATCCACCTGTCCGAAGACGTCGTGCTCGAAGGTACGCTTGAGAACGTGACCGACAACGGAATAGAACTCAATGTCGAAGGCTCTGCCACCCCAGTTGCCTTTGACCGGATCCGCTCTGCTCGTGCAGTAGCGGTACTCCCGAAGGAGGGCTGACGTGGAGATCGACATGACCGCTCTACGCATGGTGGAGCAGGAACGCGGAATCAGCCTGGACACGCTGGTGGATGCGATTGAAGAAGCCCTGCTACGGGCTTATCACAACATGCCGGGAGCCATGGAGAAGGCCCGCATTGAGATCAACCGAAAGAATGGTCGGGCAACAGTCGTTGCCACCGAGTTCGATGACGACGGCAATGAGATCGGCGAGTTTGATGATACGCCTTCAAATTTCGGGCGACTTGCGACCACGACGGCTCGCTCGGTGATTACGCAGCGTTTGCGGGAAGCGGAAGATTCAAGGGTTCTTGGCGCATATGTGGGCCGCGAAGGCACCGTGCAAACTGGTGTTGTGCAGCAGTCTCGTGACGGACGCACCACCCTGGTTCGGCTCGGTGATGATTTCGAGGCGGTCATTCCTGACGGGGAGAAAGTGCCCGGCGAACGATACGAGCATGGCGACCGTATTCGCGCGTACGTGGTGTCGGTTGAACGGACCGATAAGGGGCCGAGGATTGTGCTCTCGCGCAGTCACCCCGGCCTCGTCGAAGGCCTGTTTCGTCGTGAAGTCCCGGAGATCGAGCAAGGTCTGGTCGAGATCAAAGCTATTGCAAGAGAAGCTGGACATCGGACCAAGATCGCAGTGGCTGCAACTCGTGATGGGGTGAATGCCAAGGGAGCTTGCATTGGCCCCATGGGTGGTCGCGTGCGCAATGTGATGGCTGAACTTGGGGGCGAAAAGATCGACATTGTCGACTGGTCTGCGGACTCTGGACAGTTTGTTGCCAACGCATTGTCGCCGGCTCGCGTGAGTCGAGTTGTGGTGCACTCTGAGGCGAACCGGACCGCGACGGCTATCGTGCCCGACTTCCAGTTGTCTCTGGCGATCGGTAAGGACGGACAGAACGCTCGACTAGCAGCGCGCCTTACCGGATTTCACATAGATATCCACTCCGATACTGCCGAAGGAGATGTCGAGGCCTCACGGTCCTCAATCCCAGATCAACTGGCTGAATAGCCTGCCAATTCTGGTCGATGGGGCGTCTGCAAACCACATAAGTGAGCAGTCGCTCAAAACTGCCTGCTGGGCTTCTACAAGTGCTGGTCTAAACTGGACCCCGAGCGTGATGACTGAAACCAGTAGCTACAAGCCGGATCCTGTTAGGACCTGTGTTGGTTGTGGAATCAAGGATTCGCAGAAGCGAATGGTTAGGCTTGTCGCAGCTTCCTCGTCGACTGTAGTGGTCGATGAGCAGCGAAGATTGCCGGGTCGCGGGGCATGGTTACATCCCTTGGTTGGGTGTTATGAGCGTCTGCGTCACTCAAATCGGATCGCCGGAGCCCTGCGTCTGCGGGGCAGCGGTGGGTCCAAGACAGGTTTTGATTGGTCCGACCTGGATCGATTCTTTGCAACGGACGGAATGGATGAGCCGAACTCATCCACTTGAAACGAAAGCGGGTTGGAAGCTGATGGGCACCCGATGAGTACCCAGCGATGAGCTGCCAGCAGATGTAAACGTCCGTCCTCTTTCGGGGATGGACCCGAAGAGGAGTATTTGTGCCTAGGATGCGTGTCCACGAGCTCGCAAAAGAGCTCGGAATCACGAGTAAAGAACTACGCGAATACCTCGATTCCCGAGGTGAGTTCGTAAAGTCGGCCTCGTCGATGGTCGAGGCCCCCATTGTTCGCCAAGTGAGCGAACACTATGCGTCGAAAGAAGCAAACGAGCCCGCAACTAAGCAGGCTGAGCCGAATCAGGCCGAGGTGACTCAAGCAGAGGACAAGCCTTCTGTCGCGCCGAAGTCCAAGAGCACGGCAAAGCCCAGTGCTGCTAAAAAGCCCAGCGCTGCCAAGTCGAGTGCTGCCGCGCCTAAGCCCCAGACCGACGCCAAACCCGAAGCTCCAGCCCCGGTGGTACCTGAGTCTGTTGATACGACCCCGGTTTCGCCGACTGTGGGATCTGGCGTCAAGCCTGGACCGCGAGTTGTAGCTCCCAAGTCAGCAAAGAAGCCTGCAGCATCCGCTGGGGCCGTGAGAGAGCGGATCGAGGCGACTCCTGCACCTGCTCCGAAGCCAGCATCAAAGTCAGCCTCCACAGTCGAGGAAGTGAAGGCTCCGCGTCCGGCAGCTCCGGCAGCGTCGGGTGGTGTTCCAGGTGCTCCGCGTCCGGTTCCTCGCCCCCGTGGTCCGCGTCCGGGAAACAACCCATACGCATCCAGCCAAGGTATGCCACGTCCAGGTGGTGGGTCACGTCAGGGTGCACGGCCTGGCGCACCTCGTGGCGGCTCGCAGCGTGGTGGTCAGAGTCGCGACGGACAGGTGCGTGAAGGACAGAGTGGAACTCGTCCCAATCCCGGCATGATGCCAGGTTCCGCGTCTTTCCAGCGTCCAGGTTCGCGTCCCCCACGCGGTGGCGCGGCTCAAGGAACTGGTGGTCGTGGTCGTCCAGGTGGAACTACAGCCCAGGGTGCACGTCCGGGCCGCTTCCCGGCAGCTGCTGGCGCAGGAACGGGAGCGCCCGCAGGCGGCGGTCCCGGTGGATTCAGTGGACCTCCTCGAGGTGGTCGTGGTGGTGGGCGTGGAGCGACACCGGGCGCTTTCGGGCGCGGCGGCAAGAGCCAGCGAGGACGCAAGTCAAAGCGTGCCAAACGTCAAGAGTTCGAACAGCAGGATGCACCGTCGATTGGCGGTGTGAAGATCCCGCGCGGCAACGATCAGGAAGTCCGGATTCGCCAGGGAGCCTCACTGTCTGACTTTGCTGAGAAGATCAACGTCAACCCTGCGGCCCTGGTAACCGTTCTGTTCCACTTGGGTGAAATGGCGACGGCAACTCAATCCCTGGATCAAGAAACCTTCGAGGTCCTGGGTGAGGAACTTGGCTACCGGGTATCCGTTGTCTCGCCGGAAGACGAGGATCGCGAACTCCTGGAGTCGTTCGACATCGACCTTGAGGCTGAACAACTCGAGGATGTAGAGAACCTGCAGCCACGTTCACCTGTGGTCACGGTGATGGGGCACGTGGACCATGGCAAGACGAAATTGCTTGATGCCATCCGCGACACGGACGTCATCGCCCGCGAGCACGGCGGCATCACACAGCACATTGGTGCATATCAGGTTGCCGTAAAGGGTGAACAGGGAGAGCGGACAATCACCTTCCTCGACACCCCCGGTCACGAAGCCTTTACAGCCATGCGTGCCCGCGGTGCTCAGGTCACCGACTTGGCGATCCTTGTTGTTGCTGCTGATGACGGTGTCATGCCACAGACAGTTGAGGCAATCAACCACGCTCAAGCTGCAAGTGTTCCGATTGTCGTGGCGGTCAACAAGGTTGATAAGCCGGAGGCCAACCCGGACAAGATTCGCGCTCAACTCACTGAATACAATCTGGTGGCTGAGGAATATGGCGGCGATGTCATGTTCGTTGACGTATCGGCCAAGGAGAACCGTGGCATTGACGACCTGCTGGAAGCAGTACTGCTTACCGCAGACGCAACGCTTGATCTGACGGCTAACCCTGAGGCAGATGCCCGCGGCGTGGCAATCGAAGGGAACCTGGACAAGGGGCGCGGCGCTGTCACAACAATGCTTGTCGAGCGCGGAACGCTACGCATCGGCGACGCGGTCGTCGTGGGCTCATCGCACGGACGTGTTCGCGCGATGTTCGATGAGCTTGGCAACCCGGTTGAGGAAGCAGGGCCTGCACGTCCCGTCCTTATGCTGGGTCTGACCTCGGTTCCGCGAGCAGGCGATTCGTTCCTGGTTGCGTCTGACGATCGGACAGCACGTCAGATCGCTGACAAGCGTGAAGCCGCTGAACGCCAGGCTCAACTTGCGCGTCGTCGCAAGCGCGTGACGCTTGAAGACTTCGAGCAGGTTCTGAAAGCAGGCAAGGTCGATACGCTGAACCTGATCATCAAGGGCGACGTCGCCGGTGCTGTCGAAGCTCTGGAAGACTCCTTGCTCAAACTGGATGTCAGCGACGAAGTCGACCTGCGCATCATCCACCGCGGTGTCGGTGCAATCACGCAGAACGATGTCAACCTGGCAACTGTCGACAGTGCAGTCATCATTGCGTTCAATGTCCGTCCGGCCGAGCGCGTTCAAGAGATGGCTGACAACGAGGGTGTAGAGATCAAGTACTACACGGTCATCTACAAGGCTCTGGAAGAGGTCGAAGCTGCGCTGAAAGGCATGCTCAAGCCGATCTACGAAGAGGTTCAGCAGGGCAGCGCAGAGATCCGCCAAGTGTTCCATTCAGGCAAGTTCGGTAACATTGCCGGTTCGATTATCCGCAGCGGTATCATCAAGCGCGGAGCCAAGGCTCGCCTGGTTCGCGATGGCGTTGTCATCGCTCCCGACTTGGAGATCAAGTCGTTGCGACGCGAGCAAGACGACGTCACAGAGGTCCGAGAGGGCTTCGAGTGTGGTATCACCCTGGGTTACCGCGACATCGTCGAAGGCGATGTCATCGAGACCTGGGAGATGGTTGAAAAGCCGCGCGACTAGCGGTAATGCTGTCAACTGTTGAAGCTGTCAGATGATGTGAATGGGTGTCGGGCCCCGGGGGCCCGACACCCATTCACATTGCTGGCCTCGCAGTCGGAATCGGCGCGTCATCGTCAGATCACTGACAAATATTCCGCGACGTGGGAGGCGCTTGATGCAACCGCTCACGCCGAGCGAATCACCACACATGGGCCCGCTGACTTCATACCGGGGCTGTGTGCCCACTAGCCTTGAATCAGCTACCGAACCAGGAGGACACCATGGCAGATGAAGGCCGCCAACGCCGCGTCGCGGAGCGCATCCGCATGTCCGTTACCGACACACTAACCCGCAAGGTCAAGGACCCGCGCCTCGGCTTCTTGACTATTACTGACGTCAGGGTCACCGGTGACCTGCAACACGCCACCGTGTACTATACGGTCCTCGGCGAAGAAAAGGATCAGCGCAAGACTCGTCGCGCACTCGATTCTTCGAAAGGTCTTGTCCGCTCTGAAATCGGGGCGGCACTTGGTCTGCGACTCACCCCCACGGTGTCCTTCCAACTGGATTCGCTCCCGGACTCAGCTGCTTCCATCGAGGATGCTCTTCGCGAAGCGAAAGCTCGCGACGAAGCCATTGCTGCCGCTGCTGCGGGCAAGTCCTACGCGGGCGAGGAAGGTCCGTATCGCGAGGGTCACACGGAAACGGGTGACGAGGACGAATCAGACGACTCAGATCTTGAGGAAAATTGAGTCAATGATTCGTAAGGGGATTTCCCCGGACTGCCCGGTAGGCATTGTTGTAGTCGACAAGTCCACCGGGATGACCAGCCACGATGTTGTCTCCCGGATGCGAAGGTTGGCCGGAACTAGAAAAGTGGGACACGCCGGAACCCTGGATCCGGACGCCAGCGGGGTACTGGTTCTGGGCGTAGGGCGTGCGACCAAACTGCTGGGATATATCGCAGGGGCCGACAAGAGCTATGAGGCAACTATCCGACTGGGTGTGGCGACCACTACGGATGATGCCGAGGGAGAGGTAACCTCCGCACCGGGCATCTCCAGTTTCAGCGCCGACCAACTTGAAGAAGCGATAGAACAGTTCCGGGGTTCAATCAGCCAGATCCCATCGTCAGTCAGTGCGATCAAAGTCGGCGGCAAGCGTGCTTATTCGTTGGTCCGTGCAGGCGAACGGGTTGAACTCAAGGCTCGCCAGGTCTGGATCAATCGCTTCGAGGTGCTCGACTTCGTCCCAGCGGTCGATCACCGAGAAACGGGCGATGTAGAGGTCGTGGATGTGCGCGTCATAGTTGAGTGTTCCTCGGGCACATACATCCGTGCGCTTGCTCGGGACTTGGGTCAGACACTTGGCAGCGCGGGACACCTCACAGGTCTGCGACGCACCCGCGTGGGGGAGTGGAGTCTCGAAAACGCCTATACCCTGGAAGAACTGCAACATGTAGTGGAGAACGGTGGTCGCGATGCTCTGCCGTTTGTTTCACTGGACGAGGCTGCGGCCAAGGTCTTCCGTATCCTCGTCGTCGATGACGACACGGCGGCGGCATTCCGACACGGTGTCGCCCCGGGATGGGTGCCACCTGAGTTACGGTCTCAGGCAGGCGAATCAGGGAAGCAAGACAAGAGCCCTGTTGCATCTTCCTTGACTAAGCCCGACATCTTTGCGGTCGTGGCTCAATCGAACCCTGAAATGGTGCTTGGCCTGCTCAGGCTCGAAGAGGGTAGATTTAGGACTCAGATGGTGATGGTCCCACACCAGCCGGAAGCGAAGGAGGCAAATTAATGAGCGAAGAACAGACCTCAGGTAGTTGCGGATGCGGTTGTGGATGCGGTGGAGGAGCCAAGAAGAAAAGCCGCCAGGGACAACCGGTAGACGAAGAGGGACGCATTAACCTCGGTCTCAAAGCAGCTGAGTGAAGTCCCTCGGACTTCACCTGCGCAGTGCTACAGCTTGGAGCTAAAGCAGCGTGAAGATTTGGAGAAGTCTGGCTGAAGTGCCGGGCAATCAGCGCAGTGTCGTCACGATCGGCAACTTCGATGGCATGCACCGCGGACACACCCGAGTTGTGGAGACATGCGTAGATCGTTCCCGCAAACTGGGAGTCGACTCCGTTGCGGTGACATTTGACCCGCATCCTCGGTCCGTGCACATCCCGGATTCGCGGATGTCGCTGATCATGTCCCTCGACACCCGCCTGGATGCCCTGGCAACGACGGGTGTCGACGCAACCTTGGTGATCCACTACGACGCCTCTGTGTACACGCTTTCGCCTGAGGACTTTGTCGTTGAATACCTAGTCGACCGTCTTGGCATGCAGGAAGTCGTTGTTGGTGAAGACTTCCGTTTTGGTCGAGGAAATGAGGGCGACATCTCGACTTTGCAGCGACTTGGGCGTCGTCACGGATTCACCGTGGCGATGGTCACGGACATTGCGCATGAGAGTGGTCGCAGATGGTCTTCGTCCTGGGTCAGGGATCTGCTTGCTGAAGGCCGTGTGGACGAGGTGGCACAGGTCCTCGGCCACCCGTACCGCCTTGTAGGAACTGTCGAACACGGCCGCAAACGGGGGCGTGAACTTGGCTTTCCTACAGCGAACCTACTTGCCGGTGACAATGTCTTGGCTCCGGCAGACGGGGTGTACGCAGGATGGCTCGTGCGCCAGACGCCAGGTCAGAAAGATGCGCAGGAGTTTCTACCTGCTGCCATTTCCGTTGGAACGAACCCGCAGTTTGAAGGCTCCTCCAGGACGGTTGAGGCGCACGTCTTGGGACGCGACGACCTAGACCTGTATAACCAGGAGATCGGAGTTGTGTTCACGAAGTGGCTTCGGCCTATGGCGAAGTTCAACTCCGTCGAGGATCTCAAGAAACAGATGGACGAGGACCTTCGAACTACGGCCGCAGCACTGGGAACACGTGTTACCGGGCGTGTGGATCCGAAGAAGGTGCTCGCCGGTATCGACCGTTAGTGCGTGATCTCACGCCCGCGTCAGCGTGTGGCACGCCTCAGCAGGCGGTCTAGCGCCTGTCAACGGTGATAGCCTGGCAAACGCCGTCAGATCGGCCACGGCAGTGACTGCCCGGGTGAACAGGCCCCGGCGCTCCGTGCAACAACAGTGAAAGGAAGAGCCCAATGGCTTTGACGAAAGAGCAGAAAGACCAGATCATTGCTGAGTATGCGACTCACGAAGGCGATACGGGCTCTCCCGAGGTGCAGGTTGCCCTGCTCACCGAGCGCATCAAAGAACTCACCGAGCACGCTAAGGCTCACCCGCACGATCACAATTCGCGTCGCGGCCTGATGCTGATGGTTGGTCATCGTCGTCACCTGCTTGATTACCTCAACGGCATCGACGTGGAGCGCTACCGCTCGCTGATCAAACGACTCGGTCTGCGCCGATAAGGCTTATGGGACGGCCCGCCTCCTTGATGGAGTCGGGCCGAATCTGTGACAGCACCGAACCTGGCAACCGCACCATCGTGGCGGCTGGGGGACAAAACTGAAGACTTGGGAACTGATTTGCCGCGGTTTTCGACAGTGACTCTCGGAGCCTGCAGCGCCTGTTGCTAGCAGTCCCGTAAAGAACCGGACTCGTTCCGAGGGTTTCGATCGAAGGCCGACTGTCAGTTCTCCCAAGCACTTGAATGAGAAGAGTAAAAGGAGACAGTTATGTCAACTGACATCAAAATTGAAGGCGAGGCGACAGTCGACGGCAACGTCGTGACTGCTGAAGCCATTATTGACAACGGAAAATTCGGTCGGCGCGTAGTGCGTTTTGAAACTGGCAAGCTTGCCCTGCAGGCCGCTGGTAGCGCACTCGCTTACCTGGACGACGAAACCGTGGTGCTCTCTGCCACCACTGTTGGCAAGCACCCCCGAGACCAGTTCGACTTCTTCCCGCTAACGGTCGATGTCGAAGAGCGCCAGTACGCAATCGGTCGCATCCCCGGATCGTTCTTCCGCCGCGAGGGCCGTCCAACTACGGAAGCCATCTTGGCTTGCCGTTTGATTGACCGCCCGCTGCGCCCCGGATTCGTCAAAGGCCTGCGAAACGAGGTTCAGGTCGTAGAAACCGTCCTGGCCGTTGACCCCGAGGACGCATACGACGTCCTGGCCATCAACGCAGCCTCAATGTCTACCCAGATCGCAGGTCTGCCGTTTACCGGCCCGATTGCTGGTACGCGTCTGGCTCTGATCGATGGGCAGTGGGTTGCATTCCCGCGCTACTCCGAACTGGAGCGTTCCGTGTTCAACATGGTCGTTGCAGGTCGCATAGTCACCAAGAAAGACGGTGCCGAAGACATCGCCATCATGATGGTTGAAGCGGGCGGAGGCGACAACGAGTGGGAACTGATCCAGCAGGGTCAGCCCACCCCGACCGAGGACGTCGTTGCTGAAGGCCTTGAAGCAGCCAAGCCGTTCATCCGTGAACTGTGCATGGCACAGATGCGCGTTGCGGCCAAGGCATCGAAGGAAACCGCTGAGTTCCCGCTGTTCCTGGACTACACCGACGAAGAGTACGAAGCTGTTCGCACCGCTGTTGGTGACCGCATGGAAAAGGCCATTGAGACCGAGGGCAAGCTCGCTCGCATGGAGGCTGTCGAAGAGGTCAAGAACTCGGTGCTCGGCGTCGTAATCGATCGTTTCCCGGACTCGGAGAAAGCTCTCAAGGCTGCTCTTCGGGCGGTGGAAAAGGAGACCATCCGGCAGCGCACGTTGCGTGACGGCATCCGCGTTGATGGCCGCAAGCCCGACGAGATCCGTTCGCTTTCCGCGGAGGTTGGTCTGCTCCCCCGTGTCCACGGTTCGGCGCTGTTCGAGCGCGGCGAGACTCAGATCCTGGGTGTCACCACGCTGGCCATGCTGCGCATGGAACAACAACTGGACAACCTGAGCCCGGCTACGCACAAGCGTTATATGCACCAGTACAATTTCCCGCCGTTCTCTACCGGAGAGACTGGCCGCGTGGGATCCCCGAAGCGCCGCGAAATCGGCCACGGGGACCTGGCAGAACGCGCTCTGCGACCAGTTCTGCCAACCCGCGAAGAGTTCCCTTATGCAATACGACAGGTGTCTGAGGCCCTTGGGTCTAACGGCTCCACCTCAATGGGCTCGGTCTGTGCATCGACACTGTCAATGCTGGCTGCTGGTGTTCCGCTGCGAGCACCTGTTGCGGGTATCGCAATGGGCTTAATGACCGGTGAGGTTGACGGCGAGCAACGCTCAGTCACACTAACCGACATCTTGGGCATGGAAGATGGATTCGGTGATATGGACTTCAAGGTCGCCGGGACCCGTGGTTTCATCACCGCCCTACAGTTGGATACCAAGCTGGACGGCATTGATTCTGATCTTCTGCGTGCAGCTCTTGCACAGGCTCGTGACGCTCGTCTCTACATCCTCGACGTGCTCGAGGAAGCAATCGACGAGCCCGACGCCATGTCCGCGCACGCCCCGCGAATCATCACGGTCCAGATCCCGTCCGACAAGATCGGTGAAGTCATCGGGCCGAAAGGCAAGATGATCAACCAGATCCAGGAAGACACCGGTGCCGACCTCACCATTGAGGATGACGGCACTGTCTACATCGGCGCGACTTCGGGCGAGGCCGCGGAAGCGGCGCGGGCAATGGTCAACGCGATCGCGAACCCCCAGATGCCTGAGGTCGGGGAGCGTTTCGTTGGCACCGTAGTAAAGACGACTTCCTTCGGTGCGTTCATCTCGCTTACCCCCGGCAAGGATGGCTTGCTGCACATCTCGCAGATCCGTCGCCTTGTCGGCGGCAAGCGAGTCGAGAATGTTGAGGACGTCCTGGAAGTCGGCCAGAAGGTCGAAGTTGAGATTGCTGAGATCGACGACCGCGGCAAGCTCTCACTGCATGCAGTGGTCGAGGACGAAGGCGATGCGGGCACCGATTCCGAGGATTCCTCGACCGAGCACCGCGGGGATCGAGGCGAGCGCAACGGTTCTTCCAGTGGACGTCGCAGCAGCGACCGTGGTGGCGATCGCCGTCCACGTCAGCGGAACCGCCGTCGTCGGAACTCTGATGACACCGTGGATTCTACTGATTCCGAGTGATTCGCGGCATCTTCTTTTGTCGGTACACTGCGCTTTCACGGGCATATATAAAAGTGCAAGCACCGTGAGATAGCGACTATCTAGAGCATTCTGCTCCCGCGAGCAGAGCTAACTGGCTCCGATCGATCTGGACTAGGTCGAATCGGAGCCAGTTTTGCCATACGTGCCATTAGTGCTGCAAGCCGTGTACCCAAGACCACTCGTACAGCTTTGTCATAGAGTTGGCCATAGGGAACCGGTCCGGACTGCAGCGACAGATACCAAGAGCACCCTAACCAAAGGAGAACCTCGATGAGACGATTCACTGACCCCCTGTTGTTTGGAGTGCTGTTCATTCTGTGCGCACTTGCCTGGTGGATCCTGGACTTAAGGGGAGCGATCCCAGCAGTCGAAGACGGTTCTTTGGCCCCGATGACCGTGGCCGTCGTGGTTGTCATCGCGACGCCTGCCCTGTTGTTCGTGACGACGCTCGCGTTTGTTCGTGCTCTATTCAACGTGAAACCTCGCTCGTTCTGGGCCTGGATGCTCGGAGGGACTGCACTGGCGGCGGTCTCTATTTCCATCGCAAACCTGGTGACTGTCCAGCAAAGTCTGGAGGTTGGCTTCTCAACAGGCGTCTGGCTTATGGCTATCGCTGCGTTTGCCAGCCTTATTGCTTTGGTCCTGGCGCTCACCGGAGCGATCCCCACAGCGATCAACGGCGACTCCAAGACGGGCAACGCCACCTCTGAGAATGACATTCCTCTCGCCTCTCAGCGGCCAGGTGAACCGCACCTTGGACCGACCGACACGGATCCATTCGCGCCTCTCACCCCTGCCGTTGGCAGCCGCGCCGTGATAGTGGAAGAAACCGATGTGCTCGGTACCGACGACATTGCCGTGGCTGAAGCTACAACTGATCCGGCGGAGGACAACTCCTAAGAATGGCAACTAGCTACGCACTGCCGCTAGTCGGCTCGACTCACATAGATGCCCGCCTCAGGCTCGGCGACGGGCAGCTAGACGTAGAACGATCCGTTCTGCCCGGCGGTATCCGCCTGATTACTCAACAAATCCCAGCGTCCGAATCGACGTCTGTTGGTTTCTGGTTCCCGGTTGGCTCTCGTGATGAAACGGAGATGGATTCCGGGGTTAGCCACTTCCTCGAGCATCTCCTGTTTAAAGGGACATCGACTTTGGGGGCTCTGGACATCGCGCGTCAGTTCGACAGCCTTGGCGCGGAATGGAACGCGGCAACCACCATGGAGGCGACGTACTACTGGTCGCATATGGTCGACTCGGACATGACCACGATCCTTCCGCTGTTGGTCCAGATGGTCACGGATGCCATGCTTCGCGCCGAGGACGTTGACATGGAACGGGGAGTTATCCTCGACGAATTGGCAATGGCTGAAGATTCGTCGCAGGAGGTCGTTAGTGAGCACTTTGCGAAAATCCTGTATGGAGATTCGCCACTCGGCAGGCCCGTTGGAGGCAATCCAGAGAGTGTTCGTGCACTGAACCGAGACGCGATCGCAAGCATCTATCGGCAGCGCTACCGTCCAGAGACACTGATCATCGCTGCAGCCGGGAGCGTCCGACATGAACAGTTGCGACAGATGGTCCTCGACGCCATGGAGACATCGCCGTGGGAGTTAGTCGAAGGTGCTACTCCTGCACCGCGCCGCGACGCAGACGACTTAACGGAGTTGGCGCTGGCAGATATCGATGTGTCCGAGGAAGTGGTGCGCACAGTCACCGTGCGCCGTACTGTTGAGCAGGCCCACGTCCTGGTTGGCGGTCCGCACCTGCCCAGCTTGGATCCGGCGACACCGGTCAGCGCCGTGTTGTTCGACGTGCTTGGCGGAGGAATGTCTTCGCGCCTGTTCCAGGAAGTCCGCGAAAAGCGCGGCCTGGCATACTCCACATTTGGTTACGCTGCCGCATACACGGGGGCCGGACACTTCGGAATGTATGCGTCATGTGCTCCCGGCAAGGTGCGTGATGTCGAAGGACTGTTGTGGAGCGAACTGGAAAAGATAGCCGAATTCGGCCCGACGGATGAGGAAATTTTACGCGCGCAGGGGCAAGAGCGAGGTGCGTTGAAGCTGGGCCTTGCTGATCCTACGGCCCGGATGTCGCGGCTGGCGCGTTCGGAGTTGCGAGGGCGGTTCCGTTCGACCACAGCTGCGCTGGAGTGGATCAACGGAGTGACGGCCAAGGATGTTCAGGATCTGGCGTTGAATATGTTGCAGGTTCCACGTCACCGTGCGCTGGTGACGGCGCTGGACTGAGTTGTGCGCGGTACCACCCCTCGCAAGTTTCGGGGTTGAAGGTGACCAAGTAGGGTCATCGTCGGCGAGCAGAACTCTCTGTCCCCTTCCATTGGACTCCACCTTCCTCGATATCAATTATGAGCTCGACTGGACCCAAACCTAACAGTTAGCACTGTCCGGCACGGGGGCGGGTTCCAGAATTCTGGAGCCCACCCTTCGGCGTTCTCTTGGCTCAGTACGCCGAAGCCCCTCCCGCTCATGGCAGACTTAGGCCCATGATGTCGATGTACGAGAATCTCCCTGAGCCTCCTCCCGCTGACCCCAACGCACTACGCGTGATTCCGCTTGGCGGGCTTGGAGACGTCGGGCGCAACTCGACGGTCTTGGAGACCAAGGGGAAGCTCTTGATGATCGACTGCGGCGTCCTCTTCCCTCAGGAGACACAGCCCGGAGTGGACCTGATCCTTCCTGATATCAGCTCGATCGAAGATCGCCTGGATGACCTGGTTGGCCTAGTGTTGACGCACGGTCACGAGGACCACATTGGAGCGGTTCCTTTCCTGCTGAAACTGCGCCCGGACATTCCTATTTATGGCTCCGAACTTACGCTCGCATTCTTAGAACCGAAGCTGCGCGAGCACAAGATACCCAACCCGCAAATGCGTGTCGTGGAAGCGGGGGAGCGTATTGACCTTGCGCCTTTTGACCTTGAGTTCGTCTCTGTCACACACTCGATCCCGGACGCTCTGGCCGTATTTGTGCGCACTAGGGCGGGAACTGTTTTGGCGACCGGCGATTTCAAGATGGATCAGCTTCCGATTGATGGTCGACTGACCGACCTGCGCGCGTTTGCTCGCCTAGGCGAGGAAGGTGTGGACCTGTTCCTGGTTGACTCTACAAACGCCGAAGTGCCCGGATTTGTCACGCCGGAAGCGGAGATCGGGCCAGTCCTCGACAACGTCTTTGCCCAAACCTCTGGTGAAGTCGTGGTGGCGTCCTTTGCCTCCCACGTGCACCGCGTCCAGCAGGTGCTGCAGGCGGCGGAGGTGACCGGCCGCAAAGTTGCATTCGTGGGTCGCTCAATGGAACGAAACATGGGTATCTCCTCTGAAAAGGGGTACCTTGACGTTCCTGACGGCGTTGTTCTACCTCTACGTGAAGTGAACGAGCTGCCGCGTCACGAACGGGTTTACATGGTTACCGGTTCGCAGGGTGAGCCGATGGCCGCTCTGGCACGTATTGCGCAGGGCACCCACCAGCAGATCGAGGTTGGACCCGGCGATACGGTTGTGTTCGCTTCCAGCCTGATTCCAGGCAACGAAAACTCTGTCTACCGAGTGGTCAACGACCTGACCCGCCTCGGTGCGAAGGTCGTTCACCAGCGCAACGCCAAGGTTCACGTATCGGGCCACGCTTCGGCGGGCGAGTTGATCTACTGCTACAACATCGTCCAACCAAAGAACGTGATGCCCGTTCATGGCGAAGTGCGCCACCTGGTTGCCAACGGTGCACTGGCGGTGAAAACGGGCGTAGAGCCGGAGAATGTCGTCTTGGCCGAGGACGGATTCGTTATCGATCTCAAGGATGGCGAGGCACGGATCGTGGGCCGCGTGCCGTGCGAGTACGTGTACGTCGACGGCACTTCGGTCGGGGAGGTCTCCGAGGACGAACTCGCTGAGCGCCGTGTCCTGGGTACCGAAGGCTTCGTCTCGATCTTTGCAGTGGTCGACAAGGAGACGGGCATGGTCCTTTCCGATCCGGTGATCACCGCAGTTGGCGTGGCTGAAGACCCTGCGACTTTTGACGAGATCCTGCCCGAGGCTACTAAAGCACTCAAGGATGCCGCTGCCCCGGGCAATGTGCCAGTGCACAAGCTTCAGCAAGTCTTGCGTCGCGTGGTTGGTAGGTGGGCTTCCCGTCGTTTGCGCCGCCGCCCCAAGATTGTCCCCGTGGTCGTCGAGCAGTAGTACGAAGGAACCAAGTGAGTTTTGACGTTCAAGGGGCGTTCCCGCCTCTGGCAGATCCCGGACCGGATCGAGGACTCAGGGCCAGACACCCTGAAGTGTCGTCGACTGCTCTGGGGAAGTTTGTCACTACCGCATCCCTGCATTTGACCGTTGAGATTCGTGTGCCCGAGCTTCCTCGTGAGGGGCGTTTGCTGCGTGCCCAAAGTGCCAGTGCGGCGCCAGGCGGTGGCTATGTGATTGCTGCGGCCGCGCGCGCTCAGGGAGTGGAATCATGGGTCGCGTCGCCACTGGGAACTGGTCCGAACTCTCACCTGATTCGCCGCCAGATGGCCTTCGAGGACGTGCACTGTATTCAAAACGCAGTGGTTGGGGACGTCGGGGTTGGACTGTCCATGGTTGAGCGTGATGGCAAGACTGCAAGTGTCATCGCACCGGGCATCGAAACTGAAACATCCCCGGAACTACTTCAAGAGATCGAGCTGAATACAGGCGATATCGTCCACATTTCAGGTGGAGATCTGATCGAATACCGACAGTCCTCGACACTCGCTAAATGGGGAGCTTCGTTACCAGATGGTGTGCGACTGGTGCTTTCCGTTTCGCCCGCTGTTGACCTCGTCAGTTCCGAGATCTGGGAACAGCTGTTTCGACGTGCCGACATAGTCAGTATGAACGCCAGAGAGGCCGGAGCCCTTCAGGAAACGATCACAGAATCACTTCCCGGGACAGGATTGCGCCACCTGCTCCGTCCAAGTTCGGCGATTGTTAGGAGGGCGGGGGCCCAAGGTTGCGAGATCCAGGCATCTTTGGACTCTAGAAAGGTGTTTGTGCCTGCCTACCAGACCAATATGGTTGACACGGCAGGAGTGGGAGACACCCATGTCGCGGTCATGTGTGCGTCGCTGCTCTTGGGCTGCGATTTGCAGGAAGCGTGTCTGCGTGCGAACGCCGCCGGTGCGCTCGCCGTGCGTCATAGGACGGCACTGCCAGTCCCGACCCGCAAGGAAGTGGACGAGGTGATCTTGACCAATCGGGTTCCGATGCCAGCGGCTATAGAGTCCGCCGACTAGGGGTCGAAGCATCGAGATCTCGCATCCTCGACGAAGGTCACGTTCATGCGCTTCGCGGCGTGCCAAGCGCTCCCAGCAAACCCTGCAGAGTACGGTCGTAATGTTATGGCACTCCCAGCAAACAAACGGAAAACTGCGGCTTCGGGCAAGTCCGCGAGTTCAGCGAGTTCCAAGTCCAATAGAGGTCAGGTGGCCAAGAACAGTAGGGCTAGAGCTCAGCAGCAGGAACTTGAGCAAGAAAGAGAGAAGCGGCCAGGATTGCTTCGCAGATTTGGTTCGGCGCTAGCCTCCGCATGGCGCGGTACCACGTCGCAGTTGAAGCGAGACGCTTTCGGCTTCTTCTTGCTCGCGATCGCGGTTGTTGTCGCCCTCCGTGAATGGTTCGGGATATCGGGAGCTGCCGATTCTGCAATTCATCACTTTGTTGCTGGAGCCGTCGGTGTCTTCGCCGTAGTGGTACCGGTTCTGCTCGTACTGTGGGCAATCGGTCTGTTCCGCGCGCGCAAGAATGTAGACAACCTGCCTTACCGCTTCACGGGAGCTTTCGGGATCACCCTATCGCTGACCGGGCTGGTCCAGGTGTTCAAAGGGAATCCTCCGCTTCATCCCTTCTCGGCGATTGAAGAAGCCGGAGGCGTTCTCGGTTGGATGTTCTCCTACCCCCTCGCGACATTGCTGTCTCCCTGGGGGGCAGGGATCGTGCTGGCACTCCTACTGGCGTACTCCATTCTGGTCGCGACCAGAACTCCGCTGAGAGAAGTGGTTGGCAAGACGAAGGCACTTTTTGCCCTGATTACCGGTAAGGACAAAGCGGAGGGACTCGCCTCAGAAGAGGAGTCTCCCGGACTTGCGTCAGCCGGAGATGAATGGTTGGAACGTGAAGGAGTGAACCCCCACCTGCTTCCGGACTCCGAAGTGTTTGGTGACGGAGGCTTCTCCGAAGGTGGTCCTCGCCCAATGGGGGGTGCGGGCATCGCACCTGGTGGACAACCTGGACCCTACGGCTTAGCGGATGGAGTGACGGCTGTCGACTATGGTGCCACGGCTGACCACGGGCTCGAGGACGCGGTTGGGGGCACCGCAATCGACGATTCCAAGATCAATGTTCTGTTGGATGCGCAGGCTGAAGGGGGAGCAGTTCAGGATGGGTCACTGACAGAAGTTATTGACCTAGATTTACTGGAGGAAACGGGTGCCGGAGAGTCGCTGAGGGAAAGTGAGGTTCTTGCCAACTATCAGCTTCCTGACAGTGGAATCCTGAAGAGGGGAGCACCGCACAAGGCACGTTCAGCCGTGAACGATGCGGTTGTTGAGGCACTGCAAGGAGTGCTTCATGAGTTCAACGTTGACGCAGTGGTTTCAGGCTTTACCCGCGGACCCACGGTGACTCGCTACGAGCTGTCACTCGGCCCGGGCGTGAAGGTCGAACGCATCACCGCTCTTTCAGGCAACATCGCATACGCGGTGGCCAGCGCAGACGTTCGAATCCTGGCACCCATTCCCGGCAAGTCCGCCATCGGCGTGGAGATCCCCAATGCTGACCGTGAGACGGTGGTCCTCGGTGATGTGCTTCGGTGTGGGCAAGCCCAGCGCAATCCCCACCCACTGCTTGTGGGTGTAGGGAAGAACGTCGAGGGCGGGTATGTCGTCACGAACCTGGCAAGCACCCCGCACCTATTGGTTGCAGGCCAAACGGGCTCCGGCAAGTCTTCGTTTATCAACTCTATGATCGTCTCGATCATGATGCGGGCCACGCCCCGTCAGGTCCGAATGATCCTGATTGATCCGAAGCGAGTAGAACTCTCGATCTACGAGGGGATCCCGCATTTGGTCACTCCGATTATCACCAACCCCAAGAAGGCTTCCGAGGCTTTGGAGTGGGTAGTGCGTGAAATGGATGCTCGCTACGACGACCTGGCCGACTTCGGATTCAAGCATATTGACGACTTCAATGAGGCTATCAGGGCTGGGAAGGTCCAGGTGCCATCTGGATCGAAGAGGAAACTCAAGCCCTATCCGTACCTGCTTGTGGTTGTCGATGAACTCGCAGATCTCATGATGGTTGCACCGCGCGATGTTGAGTCATCGGTGCAGCGCATTACGCAGTTGGCTCGCGCCGCGGGCATTCACCTGGTACTTGCGACACAGCGCCCTTCGGTTGATGTCGTCACTGGCCTCATCAAGGCCAATGTTCCATCACGGCTGGCATTTGCCACGTCGGCCCTTGCCGACTCGAGAGTCATCTTGGATCAGCCGGGTGCGGAGAAGCTGGTTGGACAGGGCGACGCGCTGTATCTTCCCGCTGGAATGCCGAAACCTATGCGTGTCCAAGGTGCGTGGGTTGATGAATCTGAGATCCATGACATCGTGAAGTACACGCGCTCGCAAATGTCACCCAACTACCGCGAGGACGTGATTGCTCCAGCCAAGAAGGCCAAAGTGGCAGAAGATATCGGGGCAGACCTCGATGATCTGCTTGCAGCCGCAGAGTTGGTCGTGAACACTCAACTGGGTTCCACTTCAATGCTGCAGAGAAAATTGCGTGTCGGATTCGCCCGCGCGGGTCGCCTTATGGATCTGCTTGAGGCCCGAGAAATCGTGGGACCGTCCCAAGGTTCCAAAGCGCGGGAGGTTCTGGTGCAGCCCGAGGAGTTGCCTGCCGTCCTGGCGTTGCTTCGCGGTGAATCTGACTCGCTATACTCTGACCCCAACTCAACACGGGCCCAGTCATTTGGTACTGATCCAGTTCCTTCATCTGTGCCCGACGCCGGTTCTGAGCCGCAGGTTGAGCTGACTCTTGAACCGGCCCGTGAATCCGCTGCTGAGTCTGCCCCGAAGTCGCCGTTCGTTCAGCCTTCGCAGATGCAGATTCCCCGAAATTCCTTGTACGAGGAGGGGGACAGAGGAGCCGAACCGGTGACAGAAGTGTTCCGCTCTTCGCAAGAACCAGGAAGCCACCACACGATTCGCATGGAGCGGCGTGACGGGTACACCGGTCACGACTCGGACCTATAATGACCGAAGAAGCAGGTGGTCGGTTTTCTGCATCGAGGAAGAACCGTCCCCAAGAAATGGAAGTGTCGCGTAGCGACCGGTCAGGCAAGCTGGAGGTCTCTTGAAAGACTCAAAGCCGTCGGCATTGAACCTTCCTAATGCCCTCACGGCTATGCGACTGGTGTTGGTTCCCGCCTTCCTTTGGTTGCTCTACGTCGGTAGTCCACCTGTCATGCGGTGGGTTTCTTTGGTTCTGTTTATGCTTGCGGCCTACACCGACCGTCTCGACGGTCAGATCGCGCGTGCGCGAAACCAAGTGACAACTTTTGGCAAACTTGCTGACCCGATTGCAGACAAGTTCATGACTCTAGGCGCTTTTGTTGTCTTGTCGATTATGGGAGAGCTGTCCTGGTGGTTCACCGCTGTTGTCGCTGTTAGGGAAATCGGGATCACAATTCTTCGAGAGGTGCTGCGGCGCCGTGGGGTCGTGGTGGCCGCAAGTTCGGGCGGCAAGCTGAAAACAGTTCTGCAGATCTTCTTGATCTGGTTGATGATCATCCCTTGGAAGACTTTCGCACCTATTCCTGTGCAGACGGGGGTATGGGTCGTGATATGGATCGTTGCGGTTATGACCTTGCTGGTTACGGTTGTGACTGGCCTGCAATACATTGTTGCTGCTGCGCAGAACTTCGCTGATGTGGAGAACAACAGCGGGGAAGACGATCCCGCAGGACAGGCGTCGCACTAGTCCCTTTCGAATGTGTCATATGACACGGAACTTTTTGAGGCTTCTGGACGTTATATAATGCATGAACATGAATAAGCAGCGTTTGGTGCCTTCGCACCCCGACAATGTCCGCGCCCTGTCGCGTAGCGGACGCCCCGCTAAGGTGGTACCTGCTGCGCGCTACTCTAGAGAAATGATCGCATTCAGTGCAGAACCGCCCCTGTTGAGGGGAGAGCTTGGTGACGTTCTTCGTTCACTGCGCTCTGATCAGGGACGCACACTTCGCGAAGTCTCTTCAGATGCTCAAGTCTCGCTCGGATACCTTTCCGAGGTGGAGCGTGGGCAGAAGGAAGCATCTTCCGAGTTGCTCGAATCTATCTGCAAGGCTCTGGGGGTTCCGCTTTGGCTGGTCCTCCGTGAAGTGGCTGCACGCATGCGGTTGCTAGATCAGGCCTCTGTCCCAGATACCGTCCCCGATGAAATGGTGGCGTCCTTTCTGGCGTCCTCACGGTGACCGAGTCTGAATTCTGGAATGCCCTAGAGCAGGTTTTTGGAACTGCTCTAGGGCATTCGCTTACCTCTGACCTGTATTTGCGGAAATTCGGTTGGACTGCGTGTGAGGCCCTCGCAAATGGTGTCGAACCCGACGACGTATGGGCGGCACTGGTGGAGGAATCGGGTGTGGATCCGCATGCGCGATGGGTGCATCGTCAACCGGGGCACCCTACGCGCTGAGCAAGTCACATCTGATTAGCTCCGCGTGTCGCATGGTATCGAACGAATGTTCGAGTAGCCTATCCCCAGGTGACCTGAGCGGTTTCTTCCCCAGCTGGATTTTTCTAGCTCAGAAATGTCGGTGGTCGGACATATTGTTGCCTTCCTGGCTCGGAGAGGGCCATGGGACTAAGACCAGATGTAAGACTCAGCCGGAGAGGCTGCCGATGAAGGAGCAGGAATGAGTAAGCAGCGTGCAAAGAAAGGTCTAGACACGGACCGCAACAAGGCCCTTGAACTAGCTCTGGGACAAATTGATCGCCAGTTTGGTAAGGGATCTGTGATGCGTCTGGGCGATGATACTCGTCCTCCCGTCAAGGTGATTCCCACCGGGTCCTTGGCACTTGATGTTGCTCTCGGCATAGGTGGACTTCCCCGGGGTCGAGTTATTGAAATCTACGGCCCGGAGTCTTCCGGCAAGACGACTGTGGCGCTCCACGCGGTAGCTAGCGCCCAGCGAGCTGGTGGAAACGCAGCGTTTATTGACGCGGAACATGCGCTTGACCCCGAGTACGCCCGCGCCCTGGGAGTGGATACTGATTCACTGCTGGTTTCTCAGCCGGATACGGGGGAACAGGCACTGGAAATCACCGATATGTTGGTTCGCTCGGGTGGGATCGACATCATCGTCATCGACTCGGTGGCCGCACTGGTGCCGAAGGCAGAAATTGAGGGCGAAATGGGAGACTCCCACGTGGGTCTTCAGGCCCGACTGATGAGCCAGGCTCTACGGAAGATTACCGGCGCACTCTCAGCTACGGGAACCACCGCAATCTTCATCAACCAGCTTCGTGAAAAGATCGGCGTGTTTTTCGGATCGCCTGAAACCACTACGGGTGGTAAAGCGCTCAAGTTCTACTCGTCTGTGCGTATTGATGTTCGCCGCATTGAGACTCTCAAAGAGGCTGGCATCCCGGTTGGAAACCGGACCCGAGCAAAGATCGTTAAAAACAAGATGGCTCCGCCTTTCAAGCAGGCAGAGTTTGACATTGTCTACGGCAAGGGCATTTCTCGCGAAGGCTCGATCATCGACATGGGGGTGGAAAGTGGCATCGTCCGCAAGTCCGGTTCCTGGTACACGTATGACAAGGATCAGCTTGGTCAGGGCAAGGAAAATGCTCGCCAGTTCCTGATTGATAATCCGGATCTGGCAGACGAAATCGAGTTGAAGATCCTCACTGAGTTGGGAATCGGGGACCCGCTGGCTGAAGCCGAATCGGTGCAGCAGGATAAACAGGCCACTTCTTCGACAACGCTCTGATGCCTGATCCTAAATTCTCCGCATACGAAACTGCCGTACGTCTGTTGGGGATCCGCGACCACTCGCGTTTCGAACTGCATCAGAAGCTGTCATTGAGAGGACACGAAGACGCCGATATTGCCTGTGCTCTCGCCAGACTTGAAGACCACGGTTATCTGGACGATCGACGGTTCGCGGAAATTCTGATGCGTCAGTACTCCGATTTGGGCAGGCTGGGGCTTAGCGCACAGATGACAAAACGAGGCATCGCTGAAGAGATATGGCGCGAAATGGTGAACTCCATTGACTCTGATGAGGAATATGAGCGCGCACTTGATGTCGCAAAGCAAAAGGCGAAGACGGTTCCACCCCAGGGTCCCGAAAGGACTCGTTGGCGCGCTAGAACAGCTGCATTCTTAGGTCGCCGCGGGTTCTCAACATCTGTGATGATGTCGGTTCTGAGTGCACTCGAGAGGGAAGCAGATGACGATTCACACGGAGCTAGTTAGTGAAATACTCTCTGCGGCTCGCGGTAAGAGGCAGACTATCGCGGTAGCGGAGTCCCTAACCGGAGGTCAACTGTGCTCCGCTCTAGTTGCGGTGCCGGGGGCTTCAGTTGTTGTTAGAGGGGGAGTCGTAGCATACGCGACAGAACTCAAAGCGAGCGTGTTGGGCGTGGATCCGGAGATCCTGACGACAGGTGGACCCGTGCAAGCATCGGTAGCATCGCAGATGGCTTGCGGCGTGCGGCACCTGATGGGGGCGGACATAGGTGTGGCAACCACTGGCGTAGCGGGACCGCGCGACACCAAGGATGGGCCGGCCGGTTTGGTCTACATTGCTGTATGCGCTAGAGATGGGGCCGTGGAAGTTGTGCGCAAGATGTTTGAGGGGGACCGGAACACTGTTAGAGCCCAAGCGGTAGTGACGGCTTTGGAAATGATTCTTGCCGCATTGGATCATGACCGGCGGTAGAAGTAGGCTTCTGGGGATGGAAACTCAGATTCTTCCCCGTACCTATTTAGTGCGGACGCTCGGCTGCCAGATGAACCTGCACGATTCCGAACGCATTGCCGGTCTGTTGCACCAAGCTGGCCTCGTTCCGGTCGAGGATGTGCCGGAAGCTGCTCAGCGTGCCACCGAAGCTGGAGACGGCGGTGCGGATGTTGTTGTCATCAATACGTGCTCCGTGCGTGAGAACGCGGCATCGAAACTGTTTGGCAATCTGGGGCAATTGGCTGCCGTAAAGCGTGAACGGTCAGGAATGCAGATCGCCGTCGGTGGATGCTTGGCGCAGCAGATGCGTGAAGGAATTGTGCAACGTGCTCCCTGGGTGGATGCGGTCTTCGGCACTCACAACATTGATGTGCTGCCTGCGCTACTCAACCGTGCGAGACACAACCGAGAAGCTGCTGTTGAGATCGAAGAATCCCTTAGGGTCTTTCCCTCTACGCTCCCAACTGCCAGGGAATCAGTCTACGCCGCGTGGGTGTCGATCTCCGTCGGGTGCAATAACACTTGCACATTTTGCATCGTACCTCGACTGCGAGGTCGTGAACGTGACCGCATGCCCCAAGAGATCCTAGACGAGGTGCATGCCGTCGTCACCGAAGGTGCCATCGAGGTCACGTTACTTGGGCAAAATGTGAACTCCTACGGGGTGTCATTCCGTGATCGAGGTGCATTCGCGAGTCTGCTTCGTGAAGTCGGATCAATCGAGGGTCTTGAACGTCTGCGTTTTACCTCGCCGCATCCGGCATCCTTCACGGATGACGTGATCGCTGCAATGGCTGAGACACCAGCCGTCATGCCCTCACTCCACATGCCGCTGCAAAGCGGATCTGATCGAGTCCTTAGGGAAATGCGCCGGTCTTATCGGCGTGCAAGGTATGAGTCGATCTTGGAACGCGTTCGTGATCGCATCCCAGACGCGGCTATTACCACCGACATCATCGTCGGATTCCCCGGGGAGACGGACGAAGACTTTGAGCAAACACTCCAGGTTGTCGAGGCAGCCCGCTTTTCTTCGGCCTTCACGTTTATCTACTCACCGCGGCCGGGTACCCCGGCGGCAACCCGGACCGACATGGTTCCCAACGATGTGGTGTCGAACCGATATGAGCGCCTGATCGATCTCCAGAACAGAATAGCGACCGAGGAAAATGAGCGCCAGGTTGGGAATCGTATCGAGGTACTGGTCGCTGAAGGTGAAGGTCGCAAAGACGGAGTAACCAGACGACTCTCGGGACGTGCCCGGGACAACAGACTCGTTCACTTCGCAATCCCGACCAGTGCCGAGGGCCCGCGTCCAGGTGACATGGTCGAAGTAGAGGTGACCCATGGCGCACCCCACCATCTGCTAGCTGACTCGGGAGCCCATCCCGGAGGGCTGTACCGTGTTCGGCGGACCAAAGCAGGCGACGCATGGGAGGCTCGCCAAGCCCAGCCCGAACCGGACAATCAGAACGCGGTGTCCCTCGGACTTCCATCGATCAGGCGGCGGGACTAGGCGGTTACTCGCATGATTATGGCAATCGTCGGCCCCACGGCAAGCGGGAAAAGCGATTTCGCCCTCGACGTTGCCAGTCGGCTTGGCGGTCCCGACCACGTGGAACTCATCAGTGCCGATGCCATGCAGCTATACCGTGGGATGGACATAGGAACGGCCAAGCTAACTGCTGAGGAGATGCGCGAGTTCCGTCACCACCAACTCGACATCCTGGAGATTGGTGACAAGGCATCAGTTGCTGCATACCAGAAAAATGCCAGGGCAGACGTCGAAGACATCGCTCAGCGGGGGAAGACTCCCATTGTCGTCGGCGGTTCCGGACTGTATGTTCGCGCTTTGCTGGACCGAATCGAGTTTCCCGGAGTGGATGCTCGGGTACGCAGTCGCCTAGAACGAGAACTCGAACAGGTGGGATCCACTGGGCTTCATACGTACCTCGCCAAGCTAGATCCGATCGCTGCCAGCCGGATTGACCGCGCAAATGGGCGACGTATCGTGCGGGCACTGGAGGTCATTGAGATAACCGGACGGCCGTTTTCGGCTTCGTTGCCTTCCTACGAGTACGAGTATCCGACCGTCCAAGTGGGTCTTCGGTTGGAGTCTGCGGATCTAGAGCGACGAATTGCCTTGCGGGTGGACAAGATGTTCAAGGACGGCCTAGTCGAAGAGGTCCGTAGTCTTTCTCAGATCGGACTTGCCGACACTCCAACGGCGAGCCGTGCGACCGGGTACTCCCAGGTGCTCAGCATGCTTGTAGGAGCGATCACCGAGGAGCGGGCGCGCGAGGACATAGTACGGGCAACCACGCAATTAGCAAGACGGCAGATCAAATGGTTTAGAAGGGATCCTCGAATCACGTGGGTGAATCCGTTGGAAGATCGCGACGGGGCACTTTCCACGGCCACCGATCTCTTCCTCGCGGAGTCAATGCGTGACGCGGAGGATTCGGAAGCCTTTCTTGGATGCGATCCTGTTGACTGAATAGCCCAATTCGGTCAGCCATCTCGCATACGTGTCAGCGCCAAGATTGCGTCCGATCACCAGGTACGCCTCACCGTCGTCTGACATACGCTCCAGCCAGATACTAAGCAGTCTCCTGAGCGGGTTCTTGCCGATTCGCACGGGAGGGTTGGACCAGATCAGATCGAATCGAACATCCTGGTCTTTGGCCTTTGTGAGTGCCTCAGGTTCAGGCATCACCGTGACGTTGGACGCGCCGACACGCTCACAGTTCTTACGGGCCAAGTCCATGGCTCGCTCACTGACATCTACAGCCCACACTGACGCAGCGGGTGCCTCTTTTGCCAGCAGTGTCGTCATTGGTCCCCAACCGCATCCGAGATCCAGGAAGGTGCCGGTTGCTGGTGCGTGTGGAACCTCTCGCAAGAACTGACGCGTGCCAATATCCAGTTGTCCACTGGAAAAGACTTTGTCTGCTGTCCACAGGCGCAGTTCCTGGCCTCGCTCACAGATATCAATTGCGCGAAGCTCGTGTTGAGAGGCGACCTGGTCCTCGGTGAAATAGTGTGAACTCACCGCTCCAGGGTACCCGCCAAACATCGGGTGACGGCAGCGTTGGTCGGCGCCTGAAATGAATGATGTCGGAGCCGACGCGTAAACTGGAATGACAAATCCAACGTGGAACACTGCAGAACACTAGAGAATGAGGTCTCCAAAGCAATGAATGGTAGCGAACGAGAATCGCGCGAGGAGACCCTTAGGCGCGCCGAGGAAGTTGCTGCCCGTGTCCTTGCCCGCCAGGGGACCGCACTAGAATCCACCGCGTTGGACACGTCCAACGAGTTCCAAGATGAGTGGGAGGACCGCCGCGCTACCGGGCGTCGGGGAACACTCACCACCGAACTGGAAGACGTTCAGGAAGTTGAGTATCGCCAGGTTCGCTTGGAACGCGTCATCCTCGTCGGCCTTCGAACAGATGGATCCGTGGAAGATGCGGAGAACTCGCTTCGAGAACTCGCGGCTCTGGCGGAGACGGCCGGGTCAGAAGTTCGAGCGACGCTGCTTCAGCGTAGGGCACTCCCAGATCCTGCGACATACCTGGGGCGTGGCAAAGCCGAAGAACTTCGAGATCTCGTTCGTGAGACCGAAGTGGATACTGTGATCGTCGATTCGGATTTGGCGCCATCGCAAAGGCGCGGGCTCGAAGATGTCGTTCGCGTCAAGGTCGTTGACAGGACGGCCGTGATCCTAGACATCTTCGCGCAGCATGCCAAGTCACGCGAGGGAAAAGCGCAGGTGGAACTGGCTCAACTCGAGTATTTGCTTCCCAGGCTTCGTGGCTGGGGTGAATCCATGTCTCGACAGGCTGGAGGCCGCGTTGCCGGGGGTGCCGGGATTGGTTCGCGTGGACCGGGCGAGACAAAGATTGAGCTTGACCGTCGACGCATTCGCACTCGCATGGCGAAGCTGCGTGAACAGATCAGGAAGATGACACCAGCGCGCGAAACCCAGCGAGCTTCACGCCGGAGGGGAGCGGTTCCATCTGTCGCAATCGCGGGTTACACCAACGCGGGTAAGTCGACTCTTATCAATGCATTGACAGGGGCCGGGATCCTGGTGCAGGATGCGCTCTTTGCAACCCTCGACCCCACGGTTCGCAGGGCTACGACGGAGGATGGCCGTGCTTATACACTCACGGACACAGTGGGGTTTGTTCGCAACCTTCCAACTCAACTGGTGGAGGCATTCCGTTCGACACTGGAGGAGATCGGTGAATCCGACCTGGTTCTTCACGTTGTCGATGCGGCTCACCCGGATCCGGTCGCGCAGGTTCAGGCGGTCCGCGCGGTATTGGCAGAGATCGACGGATACCATCCCAGTCGCGAGCAGATTGTGCTGAACAAGGCCGACCTTGCGTCCCAGGAGACTTTGGCAATGCTCCGTGCGAAGTTCCCCGGGGCAGTTCAGGTCTCGGCGCAACAGGGCACGGGAATCGGCCGCCTTCGCGAAGTGATTGCACAGCGCCTTCCTCGGCCAAATGTGCACATCGACGTAGTCGTACCTTTCTCTGAGTCGCGATTGGTCAGTCAGGCGCACGAGTACGGTGAAGTGGTGACACAGGAATGGTCCGAGCATGGAACTCATCTGGTTGCCAGGGTCGATCCAGATCTTGCCGCAGCGCTGACAAAAGCAGTAGGAGAAGAGCCGAGCGATGACTGAACTGCTCGATCTCAGTCGGGCAGTACTCGAGGAGGCGGCAAAGACCCGCGGAGGCGAACCTCGACCACAGCAGGACCAGATGGTCCAGGCAATCTGCGAAGCTCTAGAGAGCGACGAAAACGTTGCAGTACAGGCTGATACCGGGGTCGGTAAGTCCATTGCATACTTGGCGCCGACTCTTGCCAAACTTACATTCGGTGAGTCGGATCCCGTTCTGGTTGCCACTGCGACGCTGGCGCTCCAGCGTCAGATCCTAACTGCAGATGCCGTAGCCGTTGTTGACGCGATCGCGAAGCTCACGGGACATCGTTTCCAGACGGCAGTGCTAAAGGGATGGAGCAACTACCTGTGCCGATACCGGCTGGATGGTGACGCGTCAGGGTTGGATTCTGGCGAGGAGGACGTCCTGCTCGCCGCTCCGGCACGCCCCGGCTCAGCCGAAGCGAAGATCTGGAACGAGGTTCGGGAGTGGGCAGAGGAAACGGACACGGGTGACCGTGATGACTTGACAGTGTCCGTGCCCGGCCATCTCTGGTCCAAGATGTCGGTGTCCCGCCTTGAGTGCACGGGGAAGGAGTGTCCGCTTTTTAAGGGCTGCTTCCCGGTGTTGGCTCGCGAACTGGCGTTCGAGTCCGACCTGGTGGTTACGAATCATGCACTCTTGTCGATTGCTGCGACTTCCAACCCGGACGTCATGCCTGAACCGTCAACGCTGATAGTTGATGAAGCGCATGCTTTGCCGGACTCGGTAAGGAGGCAAGCGACAGTACAGCTAGGGGAGCGCGTAGTTCGTTCCGCTGCACGCGCAGTTAGCGCGGTGTCAAAGCTGACCGCGTCACGACTGGAAGACATTGCCGGAAATCTCGATGATGCTCTGTACGAACTGCGAGATGGGCTGATGGAGACACGGCCAGAACCCCTTTCGGCAGTAATGGCAGAACTTGGAGAGACCAGTAGGCAAGCGCTTCGCCAAGTCAGCGAAGCGCCGACATCTGTAGCCGTGCAGGCCGCAAAGGCACGGCTGGACGGTCTGATCGAGGCTGCAGACGTTTGGACCAATGCCTCGGAAGAGTCGATCACCTGGAAGACCGGTTACGACGAGGACAACAGTCTGCTGCACATTGCGCCTCTAAGGGTCACGGGCAAGATCGCCCGTGGCATTCTTGATCGAGCGCCCACTGTGTTGGCGTCGGCAACACTTGAGCTTGGCGGATCGTTCGCTCCCATGGAGACCCGCCTTGGCCTGGGACTGTCTGCGCGCAGTTACGAATTCGTTGACGTCGGGGGGCCGTTTGATCCCGGTCGCCAGGGGATCCTATTCGTGCCCGGTGATCTCCCTGCGCCGGGACGTGACGGGATAAGTGAAGAAGCCATTGACCTGTTCATTGATTTGGCGCAAGCCGCCGAGGGGGGAACTTTAGGACTGTTTACGTCACGACGTGCCGCTGAGCGGGTTGCTGAGGCACTCCGAGACCGCACTGAGTTCACGGTTCTAGAGCAGGGGCAGGATTCAGTTTCGGCACTTGTGCGCCAGTTTAGGTCAGATCGGGACTCATGTCTGGTGGGTTCACTGGGGTTGTGGCAGGGAGTGGACGTGCGTGGCGACTCGTGTCGCATGGTGGTCATGGACAGGATTCCTTTCCCGCGCCCAGACGACCCCGTTTCTCAGGCTCTTGCAAGGGATGCAGAGAGATCCCGCCGAAGCGGTTTTTTCGAGGCCTCGCTGGTACCTGCCGGGTTGCTGATGGCGCAGGGGGCCGGTCGCTTGCTTCGCTCGGCTGAGGATCGCGGTGTCGTTGCCGTCCTCGACAGTCGTCTTTTGACGCGCTCCTACGGGAAGTTTCTGATCGACTCAATGCCGCCGCTATGGCGTAGCGGAGATCCTGACGAGGTGTTGGCAGCACTGCGGAGATTATCTAGCGAACACAGATAGTCAAATCTGATCACGGAATATCACCAATGTTCCAGGGGAGTGCGGCTAGACTTTCCTATGGGTCTAGTAATCAGCAACGATGCTGACCAGACGAAAGTCAGTGAAGGAGAAGCCTTTGAATATGCATGCCCCGCTCCACACGTCTTCCGCGAAAGGGCGTCCGTCGAAACTCTCGGTTGTCGGAGCAGGCGCGGTAGGGACGGCCGTGGCATATGCTGCGGCGATCAAAGGAGACGCTAGATCAATTGCGCTGTACGACATCAACGGACCGAAAGTGGAGGCCGAAGCTCTAGACATTGCCCATGGAATCCAGTTCACGCCGTGTGGCTCAGTTGACGGATCCGACGACATAGGGATCTTGCAGGGGTCTGACATTGTCATAGTCACTGCCGGTGCAAAGCAGAAGCCCGGGCAAACGAGACTCGAGTTGGCTTCCTCGACGGTCAACCTTATGCGCAGCCTGGTTCCGGAAATGCTGTCTGTTGCTCCCGATGCCATCTACATGTTCGTCACGAACCCTGTAGATGTCGTCACCTATGTTGCCCTTCAGCTGTCAGGTCGTTCGCGCAGCCAGATCTTTGGTTCCGGCACGGTCTTGGACACCTCTAGGCTCCGGTACCTTGTATCTAAGCAAACCGGCGTGTCGTCTAAGTCGATTCACGCAATGATTGCTGGAGAACACGGGGATTCCGAGGTGGCACTCTGGTCCAGTGCAGAGATCGGCAATGTTCCTGTTGATGAGTGGGGACCTACGCTGTCGGGACGGTTGTTCGACCGGGAGCTTCGTGACGAGATCGCGAAGGATGTTGTGAACTCGGCCTACCACATCATTGAAGGCAAGGGTGCGACAAACTACGCCATCGGACTTGCGGCCTCAACTATTGCCACTTCTGTCTTGAGAGACGAAGCTCGCGTCATGACCATTTCGACACTGGTCGAAGACTGGCATGGCATCTCCGATGTCTGCATGGCGGCACCAACGATAGTCGGACGCGGCGGTGCTGGTAGGGTCCTGATGCCCCCGGTGAACGAGGAAGAACTGGTCGGTCTGCACAACTCTGCCAATGAAATCAAGCGAGTTGCCGCCTCCCTAGGATTCTAGAGGTCTTCCGAGGTCTCCTGCCTCAAACAGCCCTCACAACCGTAACTACGCGACCAAGAACCGTCGCTTGGTCCCCGGGGATTGGGGCGTAGGCCCCGTTTCGGGGTAGTAGCCATACGTGACCGTCGGCACGTGACAACACTTTGATTGTGGCTTCGCCATCGATCATTGCGGCCACGATCGCTCCTTCTTCGGCAGTGTTCTGCGTGCGAACAACGACGAAGTCACCGTCGCAGATCGCTGCGTCGATCATCGAGTCGCCGGTCACCTCTAGGACGAACAATTGCCCGGTGCCCGTTAGGCGCGTGGGAAGAGAGAATACATCTTCCACATTCTGCTCAGCGGTGATGGGGGCGCCTGCCGCAATCCGTCCAACCAATGGCACGTCCGCGGCATCACCTTCTGCGTGGGCAACTGGGATCTCGACAGGAACAATAGCGGGAGATGCTGCCGGATGATCTAAGTGTTGCGAGCCCGGTGCACGATCTGCGGAAGCCTCTGCAGCACGAAGTGCGCGAGGACGCCCGGCCGCACGCTGAAGCAGTCCGTGTTTTTCCAGTGTGTCCAGGTGGTGCTTGACCGTTGAGGGGGAAGCGAGCCCAACCAATTCGCCAATCTCACGTACTGACGGGGGATAGCCGTGAAGCGCGATGTTATCACGGACGACGCTGAGAATCTGCCTTTGCCTTGCGGTCAACTGTTCCTCGTCCACCATCGACCCTTCTGCCACTGCCTGTTCCGCGGATCGGAACCTCATGCCCTAAGTACTTGCAGCCTATGCGAAAAACGACACGAATCAAACATATGTTCGAGTGAGTCTTCAATTTGTCGGAGACTCTTGGTATCGTACAACTGTTCGACGAACAACTGTTCGAGATTCCTATTTTGAAGAGGCACCACCACCCGTTGGGTGGCAAGGGGAACAGGTCGGAAAGCGACCGGTTCTTTGGAAGTGATTGGGAGGCAGCGATGAGTGCAATTACCGCCTTGGAGGCAATGGAGCAGAGTCGCAATGAAATCCGCACCACGCGGGTTGGACATACCATTCGCGTGCGATGTCTAGCATCGTCACCAACTGTAACTCCCACCCGAACTGCGTCTACATCAGGACCTGCTGCCTCACGATCGGCTTCCAGCGCGATCGGTGCAGGACGTGTGGTTGATCTTGAAACAGAGCGGCGCAGGCGGGGCCTCCGTGTCACGCAGTCGTTGGGTCTGTCCCAACCTGTTTCGAGGTGTCTTGAGGAAGCGGTGCGACGTCACCCGGCGGGCAATCAGATTGCCGCGCGGCCTGTAGCCGTTTCGGCTCCAATGCAGCCACTTGTATCAGTAAATTCCGTAGCCGCGCATCCAATTCCCCATGCCACGTCCACCGTTACTGTAGTACCACTTGTGGCGAGGGCCGCCGGTTGGGTGTTTGTAGCCGTTTTCGTCCTAGGGGCTGCACTGGGACTCGGACTAGCTGTACGTCCTGCGACTTACGCGGGGGAGACGTGGGCTCATACTGTGGCAACCGGAGAGTCACTCTGGGCGCTGGCTGAGTATGTGGACTCAACCCGACCACTTGAAGATGTGGTCGAAGATATTCGGATTCTGAACGATCTGACAGACGCCACATTGTTTCCAGGGCAGCTGATTGTGCTGCCTACGGACTAGTGATGTGGGTCTGGGTGATGCGGTCGGTTGCACTTTGCTGTGAGGCTCAGTCAGGATACGGTTTTCCTACCTATACAGAGGAGGAAGCTGTGCGCTGTCCGTTCTGCAAACATGACGACACCCGAGTTGTGGACACCCGCGTCACTGACGACGGGGCCACCATCCGACGTAGGCGTGAATGCAGCGAATGCAAGCGGCGATTCACCACTTTGGAGACTTCGAGTTTCTCAGTGGAGAAACGTTCCGGAGTGATCGAACCATTCTCCCGCGACAAGATCACCGTCGGTGTGCGCAAAGCGTGCCAGGGGCGCCCGGTCTCCGAACACGATCTAGCGGTACTGGCGCAACAGGTTGAGGAATCCCTACGTGCCAGCGGACAGTCGACAGTGTCCGCAGACGAAGTAGGAAAGGCGATCCTTCCGTTCCTCAGGCAACTAGATGTGATCGCATACCTAAGGTTTGCATCCGTCTACTCTTCTTTTCAGTCCCTTGAAGACTTTGAGAGCGCCATAGCAGAACTCCGAAGTGGATCGTAGGTCATTCCTATTCACTGTCGAATGAAGTGTTCTCACCATCTGCGGGGTCCCGCAGATCCTCGTCAGACTGCACGTCATGTTTGCCGGTTGTGTGTAGTCCCTTGAGGAACTCAGCGGCAGCGTCCCCAGCGCCCGAAGCAGCTTTATTGAGAGATTCCTTCATGGCCGTAGTGGCTTGCCCCGCCTTTCCTGCCAGTTCGGAGACCTGAGAAGCCAAATTTGAGTACATCGACCCGAATCCGGCCTGTAGATCAGTGAGTTGCTGCTGAACTCGGCGCCGCATAACCTTGCCTATTTGAGAACGAGGCAGTTCTTGCATGACCACAATCTGACGGGGAAGCGCATAATGAGCCAGAGACTTCTCGGCCCATTCGCGAACATCGTCTAGGCTCACCGAGGCACCCGCCTCAAGTACCAGGGCGGCAACGACATCCTCGCCCCTGCTTCCTCCTGGCATCCCCACCACTGCCACATCCGCGATTCCCGGCATTGCGCGAACGACTTCCTCAACCTGGGTCGGATAGATGTTGAAACCTCCGGATATGATCAGTTCCTTGCGGCGGTCGGCCATATAGACAAAGCCGTCGTCACGAACCTGCACCAGGTCGCCGGTGTGAAGCCACCCGTTGTGCAGTGCCACTTCAGTCTCTTTCGGGTCTTTCCAGTAGCCGCTGAACACCTGGGGGCCGCGAGCCAAGAGTTCACCAATCTCTCCGCGTTCAACATCGCGGTCCGTGTCCTCCGGGTCCACTATCCGAATCTCAGTTGATGGGAACGGCACACCTAGAGCACCCGGTCGTCGATGGTCAGAAAGGGGTGAACCCAGAAGTATTGGTGATGCCTCAGTCATCCCGAAACCTTCTATGACGTAAGCTCCCGTCACATCTTCCCACCGCTTCGATAGCTCAGCCTGCAGCGGCATCGCACCCGACAGTGTGAATCGTATAGAAGTGAGATCTGTGCCGAAACTTTCGTATTCGCCAAGAATGCGTTCGAACATTGGTGGCACACCGCAGAAGAAGGTGCAGGGAAGCCGCTTTTGCGCCAGCAGGACCTGGGCCACGTCGAACTTGGGGAACACGGCAATTGTGGCACCGAGGCGAACAGCGGCCAGTAGAGTTACGGTCAGGCCAAATGCATGGAAAAACGGCAGGATCGAGTAGAAGACTTCGCTGCCCTCATGCAATGGGGGGACCCAAGCTATGGACTGGGCGACGTTGGAGCACAGATTCTTGTGGGACAATTCCACCGCTTTTGGAACTCCGGTGGTTCCACCAGTGTGGAGCATGATAGCCGGATCGTAGGCGTTAGCCATCGGGTCCCCGCGCCAAGCAACTGCATTGCGAACTTCCTTGTCCCACGACTTCACCATCGCCGGGGTCTTGGCGCCGAGCATATTCTTGCGTTCGCGGATCGTCGAGACCGGGATCTTCAACAGCACCCTGGTGGTCCGTGACAAAGCAAATGCGAGGTTGACTCCAAATACTTTGTACGAAGAATCAAGGAATGGCATTTTCTCAACGGCATTTTCCCAGGTGACAACAACTTTGGCTTGGTGGCGTTTGAACTCGGACTGCAATTCTCCTTCAGGAGCAAGTGGGTTGTGTTCAACCGCAACAGCGCCGATGAGCGTAACCGCGAAAAGGGCAACCACATGCTGAGGGCAGTTTGGTAGGACCAACGCGACGCGGTCACCGGGATTCACTCCCGAATCGATAAGTACTGTGGCTGCTTGACGAACCTGGTGAACAAGGTCCTGGTACGTCGTCTTTTGGTTCATGAAGTCCAGTGCAACGCGTTTGGGATAACGAGATGCGGCATCGAGCAGCAAGTCGCAGACGAGTTGCTCGCCCGAATCGATGAAGTAGGGGACCCCCGGTGCGTAGTTCTTGCGGAGCTCTTCTGTTAGCGTCATCGATGGTAGCCCTTCAGTGTGATGCCGCTTCTGTGCAGCAATTCAACTTTCCACAAGTTTAGTGTGTGCTGAGCATCAGATGTGACGGTGAGCATTCGTAAGCCAGTTAGCGGCGAGGGCCACTCTGATCCAAACCGCTGAACGGAATGTATCGGACGCCAATGCAAGCTTTCAGATTCCTGATCTGTTCGACGGTGTTTGCGTTCAGTGGAGTGCCGACGTCAGTTGTGGCATAACCCATTGATCCGGCGGTAGCCAGGCCCTGCCCTTCGACGTTTACTGACTGGGCCGCAAAGACCTCGTTTAGCTGTGCCATGACACCAGGAATGTTGTGGTGCGCAAAACAAAGTCGTCCGGCCGACATGGGGGTGCGAGGTAGCGCCAGGTTCGGGAAGTTCACGCTCATCGACGTGTTCCCGAGCTCCCAGAAATCCGTGAGTTTACCTGCAACAAACGCTCCTATGTCACGTTGGGCCTCAAGGGTGGAACCGCCAATGTGAGGCGTGAGGATGACATTGTCCATGCCCTGCAGCTTGGAGTCAAAGGTGTCGCCGTTCCCCTTGGGTTCTTCCGGGAACACGTCCACCGCAGCCCCCGTGACATGACCGGATTCGAGGGCGTCCTTGAGTGCATCAACATTGACGGTGAAACCGCGAGATAGGTTCACCAGTACCGCCCCCGGTTTCATCTGCGTGAGTTCCTCGGCGCCGATAAGGTCGCGGTTCGACTCCAGTCCGTTCACGTGAATCGAGACCACGTCTGCTTGACTGAGCACCTCTTGCATGGAGTCAGCTCGGCGGGCATTGCCCAATGCCAACTTCTCCTGGATGTCATAAAAAATGACCGTCATGCCAAGAGCTTCGGCGAGCACCGACAATTGGGTTCCGATGTTTCCGTAGCCGATGATTCCAAGGGTTCGTCCGCGAACCTCGTGAGCATTGAAAGAGGACTTGTCCCAAACACCCCTGTGGAGCATCGAGTTCTTTACTGTGAGGCGACGAGTCAATGCGATGATCTCGCCGATCGCCAACTCCACAACGGACCGTGTGTTCGAGTACGGTGCATTGAACACTGCGATGCCTCGCTCTGCAGCAAAGCTGGTGGCAATCTGGTTGGTGCCAATACAGAACGCACCGATGGCGCCAAGTGATGGGCTGTTAGCGATCACGCGTGCGGTGACTTCAGTCTTCGAGCGGATTCCCAGAAGCTGCACTCCGTCAAGTGCCGCAATCAACTCGTCCTCGTCAAGACTTCCAGGAATAGATCGCACGGTCATTCCGTGCGATTCGAGAAATTCTGCTGCAACGGCGTGGGGGTTCTCAAGCAAAAGGACATTCGTCATTGGACTATCGTCTACCTTCCTGCGGACAAACGGGATTGGGTTTCAGCTAATGGCGAGGAATTCAGGACGAGTATCAGGGAATATCGGACTCTATGGCGCGAGTCCAGGCACGGGGAAGCCCCGTGGTTCGCACCGAATGGAGACGCCTTGTCGACCTTGTCATTGCAACAAAAAGATCACCCGGACCATCAGACAGAACCTCCATCGGCTCCACCAGAATCGTGGTGTCGAACTCGAGCCCCTTGGCCCCCACAACACTGAGAAAACTCACACGGCTGTCCAGAGCAGATGCGCCGTTTGTGTCGGCCCCCCATTGCTCTGCTCGTTCGTTCCCCACCAGGATCCCGACTCGGCCGAGCCCTTTCCCAAGCTCTTGGTCCAGTGCCGCACATTCAGCGGTGACCACTTCCTGGATGACATCCCATAGTGGTCTCTTGGGGTCGGGAACGAAGGTGTCGGAAAGCGCATCGGGAATGTCGCGCGCTGATGTGAGCGGGTAAAGCACTGGGTGATGCACTTCCGAGAGCACTTCTTGAGCCAACCTGGTCAAAGTCTGGGGGGTACGGTATGAGATCGTCAACGCACGTTCGTCTTCTAGACCTCGCGCGGCCGGTCCCAGTGCGTCGTGCCAGGACTGGGGTTGAACGTGACCGCGAGCCTGATCCAGATCGCCGACCACAGTAAATGAACGGGATGGACACCGGCGCAGTAGAGCATGCCAAGCCATCGGCTGGAGATCCTGGGCTTCGTCAACGACCACGTGACCGTATGCCCAGGTGCGGTCGGTAAGAGCCCGCTCCGCTAGGGGAGACCATTCAGCGGGTCCTCGTACATGTTCGGCAAGGAGTTCCGCACTGACGATCCCGTCACCCAGATTCTGACCTTCTATGGCCGCACGGACCCGAGATAGCTCCTCTTCTTCCTCGCGCCTGCGCTTCACCTTCGACGCAGCTTCCAGGGCATCGGAAGTTCCGAGCAGTTCCTCGAGTTCGTCGAGCAGAGGTATATCGGAGACAGTCAGCGACTGATCTGGCGTTCGATAAACCAGTTCCAGGTCAGAGGCGCTAAGTCCCCGGGCCACGCGCTTCAAGTTGTCCGGCCTTGCGTATAGGCGCTTGAGCAGAGTCAGAGCGGTGGTCGGCATCCAGCACAGATTGATCTCACGGCGAATGTCGCGTGCGGACCGCACGGACTCGCACCACCAGTCCAAGCTCTCGGGATCGGCATCGTCGCCAGCAAACTGCTTTGTCAACTCGTCCACCAGTTCAAGCGCAAAACTATCGCGCGCGACATTGTGAGGACGGCCGCTGCGGCGAGCTCTCGCACGTGCCTGCTGAACCATGGCTGGAGTCAGTACCGCTGACCTTCCATCGATCGTGAACTCTTTTGGCTCCTTGGGGACTCTCTGCAGGTCCCGCACTGCGGCTTTCAGTGTGGGGATCCAGGCAAGAGTTCCCTTCGCCTGGGCGACATCGGAGGGATCAGTGTGTTCGGCGTGCACCCTGGGAACCAGGTCGCCAAGAGTGATCGACACTACGCCACTCTCGCCAAGCGAAGGAAGAACCTGCTCAATGTAGCGGAGGAATACTCGAGAGGGGCCGACGATTAGCACGCCTGATCGTTCCAGTCGTTCACGGTGCGTGTACAGCAAGAATGCGGCGCGGTGCAGTGCGACAGCCGTCTTGCCGGTGCCCGGTCCTCCCTGTACCACGAGGACCCCGCGCGACGACGCGCGGATAATCGAATCCTGCTCGGCTTGGATTGTTGCCACGATGTCGTTCATACGGCCTTCGCGAGCCGAGGCGAGAGCCGACATTAGTGCGCCTTCACCCTGGAAGGAGAGACCTTTTTCGGATGCGCGCTTTGCGTCGAGGACATCGTCCTCGATCGTACGAACCTTGCGCCCGCGTGTTGAGATGTGACGCCTGCGAACGACTCCGGAAGGATTGGCGGCTGTTGCCTGGTAGAACGGCTTTGCGGCCGGCGCACGCCAGTCGACCAGCAATCGACCACCGTCCTCGTCGGGGAGTCCCGCTCGTCCGATGTAGTGGGAGCGCGCATCGTCCATGTCGATGCGACCGAAAACCAGTCGGTCTTCAATCTGTTCGAGGCGCATGGCCTGATCTCCGTAGTGTGCCGCTTTGGCATCGCGCTCCGACCTGGCCTGAGGCGAACCCCAAGCGCCCTCCGCCTCGATCCCACGCTGAAGGCGCCGATACTCGCTTCGGAGTGACTCAAGGATCCGATACGCGTTGTCGACAAAGGACTGCTCGTTAGCGAGGTCCTCATCAAGCGTCAGAGGGCGTTCACCAGCTTCTGCCACGGATTCTCCTGCGGATTCGGAAATAGGCAAATACCTATTATTCCCCACGCGGAAGATTCCAGAAACTCAGTCCAGTTACATATCCGTTTGTCGGCATCAGTTCAACGGAAACCCTGCATCAGCACACGGGGTCTCTCGCAGCAGTCCGCGAGTTCCCTGGTAGCGCAATTTGGCCAGGGTGCTCGCCACTGGCCGCTTGCGGCTATACGGTGGAAGAACGATCGTGTGTATTGGATACACGATAGCGACACGTGAGGAGGGGAGATGCACTTGGATGACCAGCTGTTTAGGGAAGGCCCTGCCGCAGGTGCGAAAGCTCCAATCCTCATCGCACACCTTGATGGTGCACTGGACGCGGGGTCTGCAGGAACACTTGCGGTGTTGCAGTTGCTTCGCAATCTCGGCGCGCAGCGAGTCGCCACCTTCGACTCGGACTACCTCATTGACTACAGGTCTCACCGGCCCATCATGCAGGTGGAGGACTGGGTGACTACGGACATGAACGATCCGGAGATTGCAGTTGACCTGATCCACGATGATCAAGGTCTGCCGGTCCTCGTGCTACACGGCCCTGAGCCGGACGCACGGTGGAACCAGTTCACGGCGGCAATCCAGAAGATCGCAAGGGACGCCGGAGTCGAGGCAGTTTTCTCTTTCCATGGACTTCCAGCGGCCGTTCCTCATACGCGTCCCGCAACAGTTCACGTGCAGAGCACGGACGAGGAACTGGTGCCCGAGCAACCTGAAATGGGTGGGCTCGCTCGCTTCCCGGCGCCGTACACGTCATTCTTGCAGCACCGTTTGAGCGCCCAGGGGCTCACCGGGGTCACTCTTCTGGCTACGGTGCCGTATTACATGGCAGGCTCGACATTCCCCAGGGCATCATCGGCGCTTCTTCGTCGCTTGTCCGAGATGACAGGCTTGTCGTTGCCGGTCGGTGACCTGGAGAGGGGTGCGGATGAAGACGCGACCCAAGTCGAACATTTGCTCGAACAGAACAATGAGCTTCGCGGAACCGTGACGGCACTCGAGCAGCACTATGACTCCATTTCGGGTGCTGCGGCAGAGGGGGCCGAGGTCGATGACTCGAATTCTGAATCCAACGGACCCGATGCATCAGTTGGCCCGATCCCAGATTGGGAGCGTATCTTCGGAGTCGATGGGTTGGACGAGGGATTTGCGGATGACTCCTTCCCTGAGGCCGAGCTCTTGGGTGAAGGAGGCGATGACTCCCTGGCAGACGCGATTGGTGATGCCATCGAGAATTACCTCAAGACACAGACCAAGCAGAAGCGTCGCAGGGATCGAAATGGCATACCCGGATCAACATTGAACGGAGATGACGAGGACTCCGAAGGTCGACCGACTCCACGCCACCGTGCTCCACGACCTTGGGAGATTGCCGAGTCATCAGAATCGCCCCAATCGGGTAATTCTGTGGCTGGTTTTGATGCCCCCGAGGACTAGTTGACTGGCAATTATTCGGCAACATTCTTGGGCCGGAGTTCTGCCTGAGTGTTCGCCTACGAGTCGGTCAATTTTTCAACTATGTCTCCAGTTGGGTCCTCGACGGGTACCGCACCTGCCAGCCACTGTATAACCTGCTGACGGTGGAACAAGCTGGCTGGCAACGGTAGACGCCGAATGTCCCGTTCTATCTGGTCCCAGTTGACTTCGGTGCTATCGAACCCAGCGACAACAAGGTTTCCTCGACGCCGACTGCGCCACACCTTTTGGTCGGCAATGACTGCAACATTATTGAACTCACCCAATGCGGTTGCCACGTCGCTCTTTCCGTTGACTGAGGGCCCGTGTGCGACATTGGCTAGATAGAGTCCCCCTTCCCTCAACCGGGACTTGACCAACTTCATCCATCCGCTAGTCGTTAGGTGCTGCGGAGTAAACTCGTCGTCGAACGCATCGCGAACAATGACGTCATACGTTGCCGAAGAGCCTTCCAAGACTGATCTGCCATCCCCGTGGCGCAGCTTGATTCGCGAACGAGGACCCACCACGCCAAAGTCACGTAGGCACTGAAGAAGCTCCTCGTCCGTATCGACGGCAACGTGGGAAGATCCTGGTCTAGATCCTGCCCACGCAAGCGACAGTGCGCAGGCTCCGGCTCCAACGTGAAGAGAGCGCTCGCCGATGGGCGTCCCGCCATTTCCGTATGCGGTTAGTTCGCGAACTCCGCGCAGCAAGATGTCCATGTGCTGCATGTATTCGAACTCGATCATCCGCGGCCTCGAGAGGTCCACGTGTGATTGCTCAAGCGTCTTCGACTCAAGCGTTATTACGGTACCCTCGCGACGAACGACCATTCCCGAGGCGGTAACTCGCTCTTGTCGCTGTCCGCGCTGCTGTTGTTGTCGGAGTGATGATTTACCCTTTGACACATCTAGACCCTACTGGAATAACGGCTACGCGCAGTCGGGAGGGGTGAGTGATGTCAGTATCGGCAAGGTCTTCGAGCGCGAAGCGTGACTGGGGAAGCGACGACTCTGGCACGCCCATTTTGCACGTGGATATGGACAGCTTCTTCGCCGCCGTCGAGGTGCTCGAGGATCCCGAACTGGAGGGCAAACCCGTAATCGTTGGCGGTCTAGGGAATCGGGGTGTCGTCACGTCGGCGACATATCCAGCGCGTGAAAAGGGGGTTCGTGCAGGTCAGCCAATGCGACAAGCCAGATCGAGGTGTCCTGAAGCCGTCGTGGTCCCCGGACGTCACGGTCTCTATCGGGAGTATTCCAAGCGCGTTATGGCACTGCTGGGACAGATCACGGATGTGGTCGAACCGCTGAGTATCGACGAAGCGTTTCTTGATGTTTCGGGTGCTCGGAGGCGACTGGGACCACCTGTGCATGTTGCGAACCTACTTAGACGGAGGATGCGGCAAGAGATCGGATTGCCGATCTCGGTCGGGATCGCGTCGACGAAGTCAGTTGCCAAGATCGCTTCCGCCCATGCCAAACCAGATGGCGTGCTGTTGATTCCGGCTGAGCAGACAGTGACTTTCCTCCACTCTCTGCCGATTGGTGCACTATGGGGTGTTGGCAGACAGACTGAGTCGATGCTAAAGGTTCGTGGAATAGACACTATTGGACAGTTGGCCCACACCGATATCTCAGTTCTATCTCGGTGGATCGGCGAAACGGGCGCCTATCGCATGCATGATCTGGCGTGGGGACGTGACGACCGATCAGTGGGTCCTCGTCCGCGAGAGAAGTCGATCTCTACGGAGCGAACTTTCGGCGAGAACCTGATAGACCGGTCCGATCTTGAGAGGTTCGTCCTTTACGCGGCTCACCAGTGTGCACGAAGGTTGCGTGAAGCAGAGTTGCTCGGATGGACTGTGACGTTGAAGCTCCGTGATGCCAAGTTCGCCACGATTACCCGGTCAAAGACACTGGTGGCTCCCACGGACGTCGGTCGTGTCATCGCACAGGCTGCTCATGAACTCCTTAGGCGCGAGAGAATCCCGCAGGGAGGAATTCGACTCGCCGGGGTGGGTGTGTCCGGCCTGGCCAGCGATGAATCGGGGGTTCCGGTCTTGCTGGATGAGGACCCTCGTGATCGAAACACAGAGTTAGTCATGGATCTGGTATCACGGCGTTTTGGGGCGGATGTGTTGAAGCCAGCATCGCTCATCAAGACCTCAGGTCGCGATCCTGGCTCGCGTACGGGAGAACCCGATGACGGTTCTGCGCGGTAGGATGGAAGCAACATCAAGGCGCAGCAAGAGAGGAGGAGCCGTGGCACTTTCGGAGTACGAGCAAGAAGTCCTAGCTCAGATGGAACAGCATCTGCGACAGCAGGATCCGGCACTGGCCGACAAAATGGCTTCTTCTATCCCAACTGTGGAAAAAGCTCCCGAGAAATCGAGTTTCTCACCACGTCGGATCGCAATCGGCAGCATCATGGTCGCGGGCGGTCTAGCAAGTATTTTGGGGGGCGTATCCGGAGGCTTCTCCGCTTTGACGATCATCCTCGGTGTGCTGGGATTCCTGCTGATGGTCGGTGGCATCCTTTACGCGTTGAGTTCGGATCCCAAGCGTGACGGAAATGCCCGGTCATCGCGCAAGGGAGTGTCCGACGGGAAAAACGGTCCCGCCGCGAGTCCCTCATCGCCGCGCAAAACGGGTGCCGACCGCGAAGAACAGCGTCGCAAGCGCTGGGAGAATCGCAACAACTAGCGGACGCCCGATTCTGCGCTTCCGGACTCTGTCCCAAGTCTGCACTTCGCTCGGTGTCACCCCCTGGTATCACCGCCCTTTTCGCGGTCTTCACTCTCCTCGAAACCTCTACTCGCTGGTGCCAATGACGAGTCTTTTCCGGCAAGCGGTATGCGTGGTGCTCTCACATGCCGGGTGCGGTCCTCTGAGACTGATTCACTACAACTCTCACGAAACCTGCTGAATCCTCATACCCAAACGCAAAACACGCGGAATTTGGTTCCAATTGGTTGGATGTGGAGGAAAGTGGAGTAATGTGGTGCACCAGGGGGTGTGCTGTGTTTCTTGGAACCTATGAACCAAAGCTGGACGACAAGGGACGAGTGATCCTCCCTGCCAAGTTTCGTGACCAATTGACTGAAGGTTTGGTTCTCTCTCCGGGACAGGAACGCTGCCTGTTCGTGTATCCGGAAGAAGAATTTCAGCGCACTGCCGAGGAGTTGCGAAAGGCCCCCACAACCTCAAAGCCCGTAAGGGCTTATGCACGCGTGTTCTTTGCTGGTTCTTCGGATGAAAAGCCTGATCGACAGGGTCGGATCACGATTCCACCGCGACTCAGGAAGTACGCCCAGTTGGAAAAGGATCTGGTGGTGATTGGCGCCGGCAGCCACGCGGAGATTTGGGACGCCGACGCTTGGGTTGAGTACCTGGCCCAGCAAGAGGACCAGTTCTCCGACATAGAAGAGGAGCTAGTCCCAGGAATGTTCTGAGTTCGCGGCCACCACGCTACTGGTGGTTTCCCCCGAGTGTTCTGACTTCACTTCCCCGATGTCAGAGCCCTCGGGAGTTAGCACCAGAGGTCTAGGTCTGCGACAGCGACTCAAACAAATTGTCAACAGCCAGCCGCAGAAAGGAGGCACTGTGAGTCAGGCACCACTGAAGCGACACGTACCGGTACTACTCAATGAGTGCCTCGATCTGCTCGCGCCCGCTTTTGGTCTCGATTCGCCACTGATGGTTGACGCGACACTTGGCCTAGGGGGACACGCAGAAGGTGCGCTGGAGCGCTTTCCAAAGCTGCACGTCATCGGCATCGACCGTGACCCCATCGCGCTTGAACTAGCGGGGAAAAGGCTTGCTCGATTCGGAACTCGTTTCACTCCCTACCACGGCACTTATGATCAGTTCGAGCAAGCGCTCGACGGGCGACTGGCCGATGGAATCCTCATGGACCTGGGGGTTTCGTCAATGCAGTTGGATGAGGTGGGCCGCGGGTTCTCATACGCCAACGATGCCCCGTTGGATATGCGGATGAACCCTGAAGAGGGCATCACCGCGGCGGAACTACTGAACACCACGAGTCCTGCGGAGCTAAAGCGGATTCTTTGGGAGAACGCCGAGGAGCGCTTCGCCCCGCAGATCGCGCGCCGAATCGTCGCACGACGCGATACCCTCCCCTTTGAGAGCACATCGGACCTGGTCGAGGTTGTACGCGAAGCCATCCCCGCGGCAGCAAGGCGTACGGGAGGAAACCCGGCGAAGAGGACGTTCCAGGCGATTCGCATCGCCGTGAATGACGAATTGGGCATTCTACGTAATGCCATCCCCGCGGCACTGGAGAACCTACGCGTCGGCGGTCGCCTGGTGGTCGAGAGCTATCAGTCGCTCGAGGACCGGATTGTGAAGGCGGTCTTCGCGGAGGGAGCCAAGTCGGATGTTCCGCCGGGTGTTCCCATAAAGGCGGAGGACGTGGAATCTGGAGTGCGCCTGCGCCTTATTACTCGAAAGGCCATTCGGGCCGACGAGGTTGAACAAGAACGAAATGCGAGATCGGCATCTGTGCGCCTGAGGGCAGCAGAACTACTAGCCCCCTGGAGGACCAATGGCTAACAGTTCAGCAGCAATCGCCTCGGCATATGGCACCTCAAAAGCACCCTCATTCGCTCCAAGACCTCCTCGTTCGGGTACTTCCGGTGCTGTGCCGACTCGTCCCATGATCAAGAACGGACTTGGGTTGGGGACGCGCACGGCAGGGGAGTCCAAAGCGGAGCCACTGCGACGCGAAGAACTCCAGGTCATCTCGGGAGCCCCGGCAAGGCCCCGCCGAGCCGTTTGGTCGGCGCTTCTAGTCGTTCTGATTCTTGCCGTAGTGGCCATAGGAATTCCAATGGTCGTCAACACGCAGATGGCCCAGCGTGCCTACGACATCAGGGACCAGAAGGTCGTCTTGGCAGAGTTGGATGCTCAGACCTCGACATTGGAAGCAAAGCTTTTGGAGGCATCCTCTCCGCAAGCACTAGACAGCAAGGCTCGAGAATTGGGACTGGTTCCCGCTGCCCCAGCGGGAACCATTTCGCTTGGCGCATCGACGGTTGAGGGAGGAGCACCGGCCGAATGACCCGAAGCTACGCATTCAATCGTGACGCCCTCGGCCGCAATGGCAAGAGTGGCAGTATGGCAGGACTTGCTCCCGAGGGCGGGCCAGACCCAACTTCGGAGCGGGCACGCATCCGAGCCCGCAAGCGTACCCGCACTCTTTGGGGACTTACTGTTGCGGTCCTGACGGTCTGTGCGGTGCAGTTGTTCAACATCCAAATCGTCAAGGGTGCGGAGTACTCCGAGCAAGGCAGGGTCGTAAGGACGCAGGCGAGCGCTGTTCAAGCGCCTCGCGGATCAATTGTTGACGCCTCTGGGCAAATCCTGGTTGATTCGGTGCCCACCTACCATATTGCGGTGAACCAAAAACACATTGTCGAGTACCGGCACATTGATGAGGAAGGCTCCATAGTTGGAACTGGGCCGGCAGAAGCGGCGCGACAACTAGCTCCACTTCTCGGGCGGGATCCATCTGAGTTGGGAGGAGAATTCCTCGGAGATTCGACCTACCACTACCTAGCGAAGAATGTCGATGCTGCGACGTACAGGGCTATCCGCAAACTAGGCATCTACGGAATAGAGTGGGAGCCCGTCTTCGAACGCCTGTATCCGGCGGGAACAACCGCAGCGACGATCCTTGGAACGATTGACGCGGACGGTAAAGGCAATGCTGGCGTGGAACTCACGTTCAATGATCTGCTGACTGGAGTGCCGGGCGAGGAATCCTACGAAATAGGCCCCACAGGAGCACGAATTCCCGGTGCGAAGGTCTCAACTAAGGAAGCGGCTGCCGGAGCGCAGGTACACCTCTCCATATACTCGGACCTTCAGCACTCTATCGAGACAATGCTAGACAGCGCTGTGGATGCACATGGAGCCGATTGGGGTACCGTCGTCATTCTGGATGTGGCCACTTCCAAGGTATTGGTCATGGCCGATTCCGACACCAAGGAACCCTCTAGGGGACCTCAGGCATCACGGGCCGCGCAGATGGTCTACGAACCGGGCTCGGTCGGAAAGGTACTGACTTTTGCAACCGCACTCGAGCAGGGAATAATTGATCCATACACCGAGTTCACGGTGCCGGATAGCTACACGACTCACGACGGGTACACGTTCACTGATATCTACCACCACGAGGTGTATCGTCGGACCGCGACTGGCATCATCACGCAGTCACTCAACACAGGCACGGTCATGATCGGAGAAGATCTCAAGGACGCGGACCGATTTGAAATGATGACTCGATTCGGGCTCGGTGCTCCGACCGGCATCGAACTGCCGGGTGAGTCCGGTGGGATCCTTGGGGATCCAACCAAATGGTCCGGTCGCACACGATATGCCACCATGTTTGGTCAAGGATATGCAATCACGGCTCTTCAGGCAGCGGCATTGGTTGCTGCTGTCGCCAACGATGGCGTATGGCAAGCCCCTCGCGTTATCGACGGATGGACCACCAGTGATGGCATTTACCATGAGGCAGAGCGCCCGACGCCAGACCAGGTACTTCGGCCGGAAGTCGCGGGGACACTCTTGACGATGATGGAGTCGGTAACTGCAGAAGAAAAGATCGGCACTGCCGCTCACGGCGCCATCGAGGGTTACCGCATCGCAGCGAAGACCGGTACCGCAGAGATTATTGCCACTGGTGGAACCGTAGCTAACGTCGTTGCGGCTCTGCCTGCTGATGATCCCCAGATCGCAGTGGCCGTTGTGCTCTACAACCCGCAGATCGGCGTAAAGTCAGGAGAATCTGCGGTGCCACTGTTCCAGAAGGTAGCCCGAGAAGCTGTGCGGGACCTGGGCATCCAGCCTTCGAAGGAACCGGCCCGCTTGTTCCCATCCATTCCCTCTGAGGAGTAAGGCATCGAATAAGCTGCTTGCGGGTACTTGATCAGTTACCGTAATCAGCCTGCTGTCAACTGCAGAATTGAGGAGGAATCGGTGCAGCGAAGTCTCGAATGGGTCGCAGATGCTGTCCGCGGCGAGTTGGTCGTGGATGCCGATGGTTCCGACCAGCGTGAAGTTGGGATTTACGTCGAACTTGAGTTTGTGACTACTGACTCTCGCGACTGTGTCGATGGTTCCCTCTACGTGGCTCGCCGCGGCGAGTCCGCCGACGGTCACGACTACTGTGCCCCAGCTGTCTTGGGTGGGGCGTCAGCCTTGATCGTGGAGCAGATTGATAGCTCGATTCCTGTTCCTCAGATCCGGGTTGAAGATTCGACAATCGCGCTTGGAGAACTAGCCAAGGCCCACTTGGAAGACCTGCGTGAGCATGGTGACATCAAGGTTCTCGGAGTGACTGGTTCAGTCGGCAAGACGACAACCAAGGACCTGCTTGCGCGTATAACATCGCACTTTGGTCCGACGATCGCTCCGAAGCTTTCTTTCAATAACGAGGTTGGCTGTCCGCTCACCGTGCTGCGTGCAGATGAGAACACCCAATTCCTCGTACTTGAAATGGGGGCGTCTGGACCGGGCCACATCGCTTACCTGACCCAGATCGCACCGCTCGATGTAGCTCTAGTCCTTATGGTCGGACGGGCGCACCTGGGAGGATTTGGCTCCGTCGAATCGCTGACTGCGGCCAAGTCGGAGTTGATTCAAGGGCTGGTTGACTCCGGTGTTGCGGTGCTCAACTACGACGATCCGAATGTGTGGGGAATGCGGGATATAGCTCCATCGGCTGTGGTTACGTTCTCTGCGCAAGGGGCAGATTTCGCCGACTATCGGGTGAAGGACACGGTACTGGATCAACTGGGCCGAGCCTCATTCACAGTAGTGGCACCAGAACAAAGTGCTGATATCGCACTCAATCTTGTTGGCGTGCACCAGGTGTCCAACGCACTGGCCGCTGCGGCTGCCGCCGGCACGCTCGGCCTTGACTTGGATGAGGTGGCAACGATCCTGGCGGAAGCGCGTCCAGACTCCCCGCACCGAATGGACGTGCGGGAACTGTCAATCCAAGAACCGAGATCGGTAGACTTCACTCTGATTGATGACTCTTACAACGCTAATCCTGACTCGATGAAAGCTGCATTCGCAGTGGCCTCCAGGCTCGCAGACGAAAAACGTCGGATCTTGATGGTTCTGGGCGAAATGCTTGAACTGGGGGAGGAAGGCGAGTCCATTCATCGTGAAGTCGGCGACAGTGCGCTGCAGTCGAAGCCTGCGCTCATTGTGCAATTGGGCGAAAATGCCAAGTACGTAGACGATTTCGACAAAGATCGGAATCCGACGCTCGAAGTGTCCAATGCTCTAGATTCTGATGAGGCGCTTAGGCTCGTATTGGACAGGCTTCAGTCCGGAGACATCGTCCTTGTGAAGGGGGCCAACGGGTCAGGCTCGTGGAAAGTGGCCGATGCGCTAATTGGTCGGGACCGACTGTGATCCGGGCGAGACGGTGGGGGTATAGGGGTAGCAGATGATCGGAGTAATCGTCGCTTTCGCGACAGCACTCGTGGTGAGCATTCTGTGCACACCACTATTCATCCGTTTCCTCGTGAAGCGTGAGTACGGACAGTTTATCCGCCAGGATGGACCCACAGCGCACTTCACCAAACGCGGCACCCCCACCATGGGCGGGGTTGTGATTATTGGTGCCATTGTCGTCGGTGTGTTTGTCGGATTCGGGGTCATGGGTAGCCTGCCGGAGTACTCGGCATGGTTGCTTATATTGTTACTGGTCGGATTGGGATTGATCGGGTTCCTCGATGACTTCATCAAGATCCGCAACCATAGAAGTCTTGGTCTGCACCCAGGCGGCAAGATTGTCGGCCAAGTCGTCATCGCGACGCTGTTTGCTGTGCTTGCCCTAATGAGACCTGACAGTACGGATCTGACCCCGGGGTCGATGGACGTGCCACTGTTTGGTCAAGCTTCCATCAACTTGGCTTTTCTTGGCTTTGGCGCGGGTGTCGTCCTGTTCGTCATTTGGGTCAACTTCCTGGTTGCTGCTTGGTCGAATGCCGTGAACCTAACTGACGGTCTAGATGGACTGGCGACCGGCGCCTCTATTTTTGCATTCGCCGCTTACGCGGTCATTGCGTTCTGGCAGTTCAGCCAGTCCTGCGCTCGAGGGGCCGCAGAGCAGATGGGATGCTATGCAGTCCGTGATCCGCTTTCGCTGGCCGTCATCGCTGCGGCTGTAGTAGGTGCACTTATGGGCTTCCTCTGGTGGAACGCCTCACCTGCTCAGATCTTTATGGGTGATACGGGAGCCCTCGCGTTGGGCGGCCTGTTCGCGGGAATGTCGATCCTTTCCCACACCGAGTTTCTCGCAGTCATCATCGGTGGACTGTTCTTCCTAGTGACTATGTCAGACGTGATCCAAATCGGAGTATTCAAGGCGACAGGGAAACGAGTTTTCAGAATGGCCCCTCTTCACCACCACTTTGAGCTCAAAGGGTGGAAGGAAGTCACGATTGTCACTCGCTTTTGGATCATCGCTGCGCTGTTCGCCGCTACCGGAGTAGGTCTGTTCTATCTGGAGTGGGTGGCCGCGAACTGATGCCCTCGCCGGAAGTGACACGACACGTTCCAATGGTTTCAGAACGGGTTCCTAGGGTCGCTGTGCTGGGCATGGGAGTGTCCGGTCTGGCTGCGGCTCGCCTGCTTGCTGATCGCGGTTATCGGATTCGGGGATTCGACCAGCACCTATCGGAAGCGGATGGGGAAGCTGACGGGCTGGACGTAACCAGGATTGAATTGGGGGATGAACTTGCCCGCGCCGTGATTGAGTGGAATCCAGAGTTCGCGGTTGCCTCTCCGGGGATTCCAGAGTTCTCCCCCTTAGTCGCCACCCTGCGCAATGCAGGAGTGAGAGTGATCGGCGAAGTCCAGTTGGCATGGAACTTGAGTCGTCACCCCGGTGGTCGTCCCGCGAAATGGCTTTGTGTAACGGGAACGAATGGAAAGACGACGACGGTTGGGATGCTGGCCTCCATACTTGAGTCTGCCGGAGAGAAGTGCGCGGAGACCGGCAACGTCGGCTACCCGATCACCAGCGCGATAGACGACAGACTTGAAAGCCTGGCGGTCGAACTCTCCTCGTTCCAGTTAGCCACTTCTGATTCCCTCGAACCTGAAGCTTCGATCTGCTTGAACATCGACTCTGACCACCTCGATTGGCATGGGTCGCGCGAACGATACGCGCAAGCAAAAGCACGTGTGTACAACGGGGTCAGTAAGGCCCGCGTCTTCTTCGAGGACGAGCCACTCACTGAACAGATGGCGAAGAACGCGACTCGCAGCGACGGATCGCTACTGGTCCCACTCTGTTTTGGAACGGTGGCGGCAGACACGATGGGCGTCGACGGAACGCTGCTGCTTGACTGTGCATTCTCAGCGGATGGGCAACCCGAGTTGCTGGTAGATCTTGATGCGGTGCCCTGCATCGGAGGGAAGGTCGGTCCCGGCAGCGGGGCGTCGAACCCTCTGGTGCGCGATGCAGTTGCAGCAGCAGCACTCGCCAGAGCCCACGGAGTCCCTGCCGAAGCAGTTGCCGAAGGCCTGATGCGGTTCAGGTTGCAGCATCACCGCGGAGAGTTGATCAGCGAGCATAATGGTGTCAGGTGGATTGACGACTCCAAAGCCACCAATGTTCATGCCGCACTCGCAGCAGCACGTGCTGTTTCACCCGGAACGCTGATTTGGATCATGGGTGGCGATGCAAAGGGGCAAGATCTGACCCCGTTGGTGGAAGAGTCCAGGGGGCGGGCCAAGGCAGTCGTTGTTATCGGCGAGGAGCAATCGTCGCTCCTGAACACTTTTGCACTCGTGGCTCCGAAAACTGAGGTGTTCTCAATTCCGGGTGTGGGAGAACCTGAGTCCTGGATGGCAGAAGTCGTGCGCGCCTGCAACCGAATCGCCCTGTCCGGGGATACCGTGTTACTGGCACCTGGCTGCGCATCTTGGGATCAATTCTCCAGCTTTGCGCAGCGAGGAGACATATTTGCCAGTGCGGCGAAGGAACTGCAGGTAACGGAGTGAGGAGTGGACATGCCCCCGGCACCAAGCACTCCTAAGTCAAGCTCCTCCAGATCGCGCAAGCTCCGGCTTCCTCGCGTTCAATTCGGGCGGGGAGAAGACTCTGCCGAGATCAGTGCGGTGACCACCTACTATCTGATCCTCATTCCCGCGCTGCTGCTAGGGGCTTTCGGTTTGATCATGGGCTTTTCCGCCCAGGCTGTCTCGTTCATCGCAGAAGGAACGAATCCGTACGCCCCGTTCCTAAGGACGGTGGCAATCGCGATCGTCGCTCTGGTTGTGGCGACGTTGTGTGCGTATCTCAAACCGAAGTTTTGGGATCGTATGTCCGTGACGATCTTTCTGATCGCACTAGTCATGCAGTTGGCTCTGATCCCATTTGGCATCGGCAAGGGGGGGAACACCAACTGGCTGCCTATTCCTGGAACCAATCAGGTGATCCAGCCCTCAGAGTTCCTGAAGCTCGCAACCTGCCTGATCCTGGCTCGACTTCTTTCCAATGCGTACGTGAAGATCGACAACTGGAAGCACCTGGTCCTGGTGGGGATCCCGGCTGTGGCAGCGCTTGGTGCGGTCATGGTTGGTGATGACATGGGTACAGCACTGGTATTTGTGGCTCTTACTCTCGGGGCCCTTTGGGTTGCTGATGTGCCCGGACGTTACTTTGCCATGCTCTTTCTGGCGATAGGTGCGGCGGCTGTCTTTTTCGTCTCCTCAAGCGCCTCCCGCATGCGACGTGTGATCGAGTTCCTTCCGGGATTCGGCACTCCACCATCGACTTCTGCACCGACACAGACCGACCACGGTCTTTGGGCTCTTGGTGCTGGAGGCCTCACCGGATTGGGTCCGGGTGCTTCCCGAGAGAAGTGGAACTACCTGCAGGAAGCGCACACAGACTTCATTCTCGCGATTATTGGGGAGGAGTTTGGGTTGATTGGGACTATTTCGCTACTCGTTATTTTCGCGGTACTCGTCTACGGCATCCTACAGTTGTCAGCTAATGCGCAAAGTGCGTTCATCCGGATTTCAGCTGGCGCGGTAGCGACATGGTTCATCGTCCAAGCCTTTATCAACATCGGTACCGTCACGGGGCTGGCACCGGTCATAGGCGTGCCGTTCCCACTCGTGTCCTACGGTGGATCCTCTTTCCTGTTTACTGCAATGGCAATCGGGGTGCTGTTGTCGTTTGCGCGCGCTGAATCCGGGATCGGCGCTAAGGGGCGGCTGAGTGCTGAAACTGGTGGACGCGATCCTCGTACCCGCCGCCCAAGACGCACCCGTACGAAGGCAGCCGGCCGCACAGAGGCTCTGGGCCACCGTCCCCGCGCCACTGGAGGTTTCTAGCATGACTCTTCGCATTGTGCTTGCCGGAGGAGGTACCGCAGGCCATGTAAACCCCCTGCTTGTCACTGCACAAGAACTTCGAGTTCGAGGGTCGGACGTAACGGTCATCGGAACGGAGGAAGGCCTCGAATCCAAGCTGGTGCCTGCGGCCGGATTCCGCCTGGAGACAATTCCAAAGGTTCCAATTCCTCGAAACGTCTCACCTGCGCTCTTTTCAGTACCTTCACGCCTTCGCGGTGCTGTGAACCGCACGCAGGAAATCTTGCAGGGTGCCGACGTTCTAGTTGGATTTGGGGGGTACGTTTCGGCACCCGCCTACATCGCCGCTGAGCGCCTTCGCATACCATTCGTGGTTCAGGAGCAGAATGTCCGTGCCGGATGGGCCAACAAGTTGGGGGCGAGGAACGCGGCTGCCGTTGCTCTCACCTTTTCCTCAACCAAGCTAAAGGCAAGAAGAGGCAAGACCGTTGTGACGGGCTTGCCGCTGCGCAGGGAGATCATGGAGGTTGCTCGCCAGCGGGAGACCCCGGCGGGAGAAGCGCGCATGCGCGAAAGCGCAGCGAAGCGATTCGAACTGGACCCTGAGCGGCCAACACTTCTGGTGACAGGTGGTTCGCTTGGTGCCCAAAGGCTGAATGAAGCGGTGATGGCGGCCGCTCCTCATCTTCGCGGACCCGTTCAGATCCTTCACGCTACGGGCAGTGGGAAAAAGGCAGAGGTTCACGATGCGATGATCAGTAACAACCTCAAGAACGAGAGCTCGGGCCTGTGCTGGCGCGTCACGGAGTACATCAACGAGATGGACCAGGCGATGGCTGCGGCAGATTTGGTGTTGTGCCGATCCGGAGCGGGGACTGTCGCAGAGGTGTGCGCGCTGGGCCTTCCCGCTTTCTACGTGCCTCTTCCGGTCGGCAACGGCGAGCAACGCCTGAATGCAGAGGCCCAGGTCAGGTCCGGGGGAGCCGTGGTGGTAGAAGACAAGGATTTTACTGCGCAGACGATTGAGGAGCGGGTCATACCTCTTTTGCTGAATCGGCCGAAGTTGGAGAAGATGGGCGCTGCGTCCCGATCGGTGTCTCCTGGTGATGGCGCGCAACTACTAGCTGATCTGATTGAGTCTGTTATATGAATCCGAACTCTGTTGAATCAGGCCGCTACCACCTGATTGGAATCGGCGGTGCTGGCATGTCTGTCGTTGCCGAGCTGCTTTTTGAGTCCGGGGCCCAAGTAAGTGGTTCCGATCGGCAGGACTCGAAGATCTTGCGCGACCTCCAAGATCTGGGGATCGATGCATACCACCCTCACGATGCCAAAGACTTCGACGAGGACGCAGTTGTCATCTTGTCCTCGGCCATCCGTGACAACAACCCGGAATTGATCAAGGCGAGGGAGCGGGGCCAGAAGGTAATCCACCGGTCGCAAGGATTGGCAATTGCCGCGCGTGGACAGAAGTTCGTTGCGGTTGCTGGTGCTCACGGCAAGACGACGACTACAGCGATGATCGCCGTCGCCCTTCAAGAGAGCGGCATAGACGCTTCGTTCGCTGTTGGTAGCGGGATTGTGGGGCGCGGTAGCGGCGCACACCGTGGTTCGGGGATATTCCTTGCAGAAGCAGACGAGTCCGACCGCTCATTCCTCAACTACTCGCCGAAGATCGCGCTAGTGACGAATATCGAGGCTGATCACCTGGACAACTACGGATCCGCCGACGGGCTTGACGAAGTATTTGAGCAATTCTCCAGGCGCATAGTCCCAGGGGGCACATTGGTGTGCTGCGCTGAGGACCGTGGGTCCGCAAGGCTAGCGCGAAAGGTCATGGAGTCCGACTTCGCCAGGCAAAACCAGATTCTTGTCCTCACCTATGGCAGGCCTGAACAGTCTCTGCTTGAGCCTTCCGTTGCGATTCATGACCTCTCGACCAACGCTCAGGGAGCAAGGGCATCAATCACCTCGAAGGATGCTTCGGTGGCTGGAGGGCTAGGGGACACCTACGAGTTGGAACTCTCAGTCAGCGGTGAACATAACGTCCTGAATGCTACGGGTGCGTGGACAGTGTGCGCTCAATTGGGAGTCGATCCCGAGCTGGCGGCAAGGTCGCTTGCTGAGTTTCACGGAGCGTCGAGGCGTTTTGAGGTCAGGGGTAGAGTCGGAGGCAGGACTCTTATAGACGACTACGCGCACCATCCGACCGAAGTTGCCTCGTCCGTGAGGCAGGCGCGAGCATTTGCCGATGGTGGTCAGGTAATCGTGGTGTTCCAGCCGCACTTGTACTCTCGTACCAACTCCTTTGCTGATCGGTTTGCTGCGGAACTCGCAATAGCTGACCAGGTTGTGGTGGCGGACATCTACGCAGCTCGCGAGGACCCGGTTGAGGGGATCACTTCGAAATTAATCTCCGATGCTGCATGGGCATCCGGGGTGGATGAGTCTCGATTCGTTTTGGGTGGCCCAGTAGCTGAAGCTGCGGCCTTTGGTGGACGACTGACCAAACCTGGTGACGTTTGCATCCTTATGGGAGCGGGTGACATCTTCCTCGAGGCGGACGCCGTGTTGAACGCGTGGCGTTTGTCGGACGGTGGCGATCAGGATCCTCGGGAGACGTGAAGAGTTGAGACAGGGCAAGACGAAGCCACGGGAAAATGTCTCGAACGGCGGTGTAGATCTAGCTGAGAGGCGCCGCGAAAAGCGACGTGCACACATCCGGATTTGGCTGTATCGGTCGCTGTGGGCTCTGGGTGCTCTCGGCTTGGCGGGACTCTTATCATGGGCGGTGCTGGCGTCTCCGATGCTCGCTTTGGACTCCGAAGAGATCGTCGTCGAAGGTGCTCAATCTGTCGATACCGCCCGGGTTCAGACAGTCGTGAAGAGTTATGCGGGAACGCCTTTGGTGAGACTCCCAGTCGGGCGGATTCAAGATGAAATCATCGCGCTACCGCCGATTGCGTCAGCGACGATTAACCGCAATTGGCCTTCTGGCGTGACCGTCATTGTAGAGCCGAGAAAGCCTGTGCTTGCAGTCATTTCCGGGGATCAGTTCGAACTGCTCGGTGCTGACGGAGTGACCGTCTCGACGGCTCGAGAGGTTCCCGAAGGGATTCCCAAGGTGCGCCTTGACGCTATGGGTGCTGAGGAGTCAAAGGGGGTGGGCGGCTCTGAGAATCAGGAACGGCGGTTGCGGCAAGCGCAGGAGGCTTACGAGGTATGGTCTCATCTGAGTGAGGGACTGAAGGATCAGCTGAGTGTCCTGGTCGTATCTGGAAGCTTCGTATCCCTGGAGATGCTAGACGGGTCAACGGTGATCTGGGGGGATGCTTCGGACAGCGAGCTAAAGGCAAAAGTGGTTGAGATACTGCGCCGAGACCGCCCCGCCACCATCTACAACGTTGAAGACCCAGCACACCCGACAACCCGATAGTGTGACCTGTCGGCGCTGCGTTGGCCTCGTCATTGCGACACACCGAAGCCGGTCCTTGATAGGGCAAAGCCCTGCCCATACCGTCTAGGCGCTAGACAAGAGAGTATATAGAACCTTCAACTTGAAGGTGAGGGTTCTTTACCGTCCCAGGGGGATCCAGTGGCCGCACCGCAAAACCATCTCGCTGTCATCAAAGTCGTCGGAATCGGCGGCGGCGGCGTCAACGCAGTGAACCAAATGATCGAAGAGGGACTCAAAGGTGTCGAGTTCATCGCGATCAACACGGATGCCCAGGCGCTCCTGTTTTCTGACGCGGAGACCAAGCTTGACATTGGACGGGAACTCACGAAGGGGTTGGGTGCTGGTGCCGATCCTGCTGTTGGACGCAAGGCTGCTGAGGAACACGAGCAGGAGATCGCAGAGGCGGTCGAGGGCGCTGACATGGTGTTCGTTACCGCTGGTGAAGGTGGCGGGACAGGTACCGGAGGTGCGCCAGTTGTAGCGCGCATCGCCCGCACCGCTGGAGCCCTCACCGTCGGAGTGGTCACCCGCCCGTTTGGCTTCGAAGGCAACCGCCGTGCGTCGCAGGCCGATTCTGGAATCGATGCGCTTCGTGAAGAAGTCGACACGCTAATTGTCATTCCCAATGATCGTCTGCTGGAGATTTCCGACCAGACTATTTCCGTTTTGGATGCATTCAAAGCTGCTGATCAAGTTCTGCTTTCAGGCGTGCAGGGAATCACCGAGCTGATCACTATTCCGGGCCTGATCAACGTGGACTTCAACGACGTCAAGTCGATTATGAAGGATGCCGGATCCGCGCTCATGGGTATCGGTAGCGCAACGGGCGAGGATCGCGCTCTGAAGGCAGTCGAAACTGCGATTTCCTCACCTCTGCTCGAAGCTTCGATAGATGGAGCAAATGGTGTGCTCACCTTCTTCCAGGGCGGTCGGGATCTGGGCATGATGGAGATAAACCGGGCGGCCACGTTGGTCCAGGAATCAGTACATCCGGAGGCCAACATCATCATTGGTGCAGTCATCGACGATTCCCTGGGAGATGAACTTCGCGTCACTGTCATCGCTGCTGGCTTTGACACTGCCAGGCAACAACTATCTAGAGCTCAGACAGTTGTTCCCGTGATTATGGAAGCTTCCATAGAGGAAGAGGTGTCCGACTTTCAGGCACCTCCTGCAGTTGCCCCTGCTGTGACTCGGCCTTCGACCCTGGAATCCTCATCGACTGATGATTCGCTGGGAGATGCGTGGATTCCCGTACGCAGGGCTGCACCCGGAACGCCGCTGCACCGCGCGCAGCCCGAGGTCCCGACCAGAACGGGCGCAATCCGCACTGCCCAAAGAGTCGAAACGGCCGAGGGTCATCAGATCGCGGTTGAGAAAGTGGAGGCAGAGTTTGAGCCGCCACGTGTGTTTGACGAATCTGATGACGACGGCCTAGATATCCCGGAGTTTCTCCGGTAACTAGTTTTCGCGGTAATGCAGAACTCCACGCAACATGCCGAACTTGATTCGCTGCTTGCCTGAGTCTCTGCATTAACGTTGAAACAGACTTAGATCCGCTCCAGGAAGGGAAGCAGAATGGCTCAGCGTTTCAACCGTGCGATGGAGATCATGGGTTGGCGAGTTCCGGCTGATTCGGACGAAGTCTTCGACGATATGGACGCCTCAGAATCCGACATCCGTGAGTTCAAGCTGCATACCTATCCTGGTGGACAGATGGACGAGGATATTGAGGTTGCGCCGCCCGCGCGTGCCGTTCACCGCATCATCACCATGCACCCCACCAGCTTCAGGGAAGTTCAGGAGATCGGCGAGTCCTTTCGCAAGGGCATCCCGGTGATCATTAACCTTGCGGAACTCTCAGAAGTTGAGGCTCGGCGGGTCCTGGACTTCGCGGCCGGACTATCGTTCGGCCTGCATGGAGCAATTGAGAAAGTTGCGGGCAGGGTGTTCCTGCTCTCGCCCAAGAACATTGAGGTCACCTCTAGCTCGCGGGCGCAGGCCAACGCCCTGTTCAGCTGAGTTGGCGGACCGGAGCGCGTTGAACAAGTGTTTCTAGTCGTTTTAGGGTCAATCCTCGCGTGGGGATCCTCAATCTACATCCTGATCCTGTTTGCCAGGGTGGCATTCGATTGGGCTCGGATCCTGTCTCCCAGGTGGGTTCCATCACGTCCGGTCCTGCTCATTGCGGATTGGGTTTATCGCCTGACGGACCCGCCCGTAAGGTTCCTGCGGCGTTTTATCCCACTGTTAAGAGTGGGCAATATAGCCCTGGACGTGGGTTTCGTACTTCTGTTCGTTCTGGTTGGTATCCTGGGACGAATAGGTCAAGCACTTGTTCTGTTGGGGTACAGCTAATGGATGCGAGTGCCGATGATACACAAGACATGAGAATGTTCTTGGTGTGACAATTGTTGCTGATGTTGCACAATAGAACATACTTGTCAGATATGATCAAGCACGGCGGGACTTCGGTTCTGACCGACCGCAGGCCACCTGAGGTTGCTGGGTGCTCCAGAACTGAGAAAGAACACTTGAGGTGAACAACATGGCGCTTCTTACCGCTGACGATGTTCTGAACAAGAAGTTTCAGTCCGTCAAGTTCCGCGAGGGATACGACCAGATAGAGGTCGATGAGTTCCTTGATGAGGTTGTCGCGACTATCTACGCGTTGACCGTAGAGAACACGGAACTGAAAGAGCAGCTCGAAGCTGCAAACCGTCGTGTCGAGGAGTTGTCCTCAGGCGAGGCGGCCGCTGCACCCGTTTACGTGGCCCCTGAACCGGAACCCGAACCAGAGCCAGTTGCAGAGGTAGTGGAAGAAGTTCAGGTCGATGAACAGCCTGATGCGTCCGTAGAGAGTCCGCAGGCCGCCACTTCGATGCTGGCACTTGCCCAGCGCCTCCACGACGAGTATGTCGAAGACGGTCGTGAAGAGGCCAAGCGCATCATCTCTGAAGCACGCGAAGAGGCGTCCACGATCATCTCTGAGGCTAACTCCAAGCGCGACAACATCCTCATGCAGTTGGGCGACGAACAGCGCGAACTAGAGAACTCGATCAATAGCTTGCGAGAATTCGAAGCCGACTACCGTGGTGCAATCTCTGATCACCTGACGACGCTGCTGGATCAGGTGAAGAATTCTCAGGTCCCCGATCAGAACTGATCGCCCGCATACTGTCAGTTCGTACTAGACCAAGCAGTGCCTCCGGCCACGTGGCTCGGGGGCACTGTGCTGTAACGGTTGATGACTCTGCGCCTTTTCTTTCGAAGTCTTCTGCCACACGGCACTAGGCTGGGTCCATTGAATCGTTCGGGCGCGCATAGCGCCGCCAAGTCGTGAGGATCTCATTTGTCGGAAACAGAGACATCCCGTGGAAGTGCCAAGAGCAAGTCCCTATTCTGGCTTGTGTTGGTGGTTGCCGCGTTCGCATTGGCGGCAGACCTGCTGACCAAACGGTGGGCATTATCGAACCTTTCCGAGACTGAAGACCGCCCGTTCCTCGGCGATTTCCTCACCTTCCGCCTAGTCCATAACTCTGGAGCAGCGTTCTCGCTTGGAGAGAGTTCTACCTGGATCTTCACCATGCTGTCCGCTGCAATAGCTGGATTCATGATCTGGTATGCGACCAGACTCAAATCGAAATGGGCCGCAGTGATTGTGGGCTTCATTCTGGGAGGCGCGATTGGAAACCTGTTTGACCGCCTGACACAACCACCGGGATTCGGCCGAGGCCACGTAATCGATTTCATCAACTACAACGGCTGGTTTGTAGGCAACGTTGCGGATATCTGGATTGTGCTAGGCGCGGTTGCCATAGTTATCTTGCTAATGCTGCAGCCAGAACCATCCAGGGCAACCGGTCAGTCTGTATCCGAGACCCCCATCGATGAGTGACTCTCGCCTGATCCCGGTACCCGAAGGATTTGTGTGGGAGAGGATCGACTCCGCGCTATCCAAGCTCCTTGGGTTCTCGAGGTCAAAGTGTGCGGAGATGATCGATGACGGGTCCGTCCTACTTGACGGGCAACGGGTTAGCAAATCGGATCGCCTTTCAGCGGGATCGGTCCTGGAGATTGAACTGCCTTCTGCGAACAGGGCGCCCGAACCGACCGCCGACCTTGAGATTCTGTACGAGGACGATCATTTGATCGTCATCAACAAACCCGTAGGCGTTGCAGCGCACACTGGTCCCGGTTGGGATGGTCCAACGGTCCTAGGCTCACTGGAAGCTGCGGGTAAGCGGATCTCGACTTCTGGACCTCCTGAGCGCAAGGGAATCGTCCAACGCCTGGATGTGGGCACCACCGGGGCCATGATGGTTGCCAAGTCGGAGCACGCATACTCGCGCCTAAAACATGCTTTCAGGCAAAGAGAAGTCCACAAGACCTATCACGCTGTTGTCGAGGGTCATCCCGATCCAATCCGGGGAACAGTTGACGCACCAATCGGCAGGCACCCTTCGCGCACTTGGCGCATGGCGGTGCTGGAAGGGGGCAAGCACGCGATCACACACTATGACGTCCTCGACCTACTGCCTGGAGCGGCATTGCTCGAAATTGATTTGGAAACGGGACGTACCCACCAAATCCGAGTTCACATGTCCGCAATTGGACACCCGTGTGTTGGGGACACGTTCTATGGAGCAGATCCGGTGCGCGCCGAGCGACTCGGGCTGGAGAGGCAATGGTTGCATGCCAGCGGACTGGAGTTCCTCCACCCCGTAACTGAGGAGACGATCCGTGTCGAAGCTCCATATCCCGATGATCTCCAGGAAGCTCTGGAACGGTTGAGGATGGTGGGTTTGTGAGCATCCGATACATGCTGGCCGACACCCCTGATTTGCGATTGGGCCAGATGGCTGTTCGATGGGACGTGTTTGTCGTCGAACAACAGGTCGCCCCGGTCCTAGAAATCGACGGCAGAGACTTCGATGACTCAACCATTCAGATCGCCGCACTCAACAGCAGCGGCGAAGTGGTTGGTGCGGCGCGGATACTCCCAGACACTTTGGGGTGCACGGACTCACCGACAGACGAAGGTGCGCATCTCTCGTTCCATATCGGACGAGTTGCAGTACTCAAGCAGTGGCGAGGACAGCACATCGGAGAGGGGCTCTTGTGGTTCGCGGAAGAGACCTCGCGAGATTTGGCTCCGCCAGGCACCACCGTGCATTTGGTCCTAGATGCGCAGGTGCAGGCCGAGGGATTTTATTGCCGCCTGGGCTACATTCCCACTGATAGGGAGCAATTTTACGACGCCGGGATCCTCCATCAGGAGATGCGCAAGATAGTTCTCGACAATCATCCACGCCCGGCACGCGTATAGATTCGAACTCCTCGTTGAAGAACTAAGCTTGTCGACATGTCTGCTTCAAGAGAGGGTTTCGTCCACCTTCACAACCACACCGAGTATTCGATGCTCGACGGTGCCGCGAAGATCAATCCCATGGTGGCCGAAGCGGCAAGGTTGGGACAGCCCGCTCTTGGAATCACGGACCACGGATACCTGTTCGGTGCCTATGAGTTCTATGCCGCCTGCAACAAAGCGGGTATCAAACCGATCATTGGCCTAGAGGCGTACGTAACTCCCGGAACATCGCGCTTCGATAGGACGCGCGTAACCTGGGGTGAGCCCTGGCAGTCGGAAGACGATGTCTCATCTCGTGGGGCTTATACACACCTGACACTCATTGCGCACTCGACAGAAGGTATGCACAACCTGTTCCGACTTGGAACCGAGGCTTCGCTCGATGGCCAGTGGGGAAAACACCCAAGAGTCGACCGAGAACTGCTCGAACGCCACCACAAAGGTCTGACAGTCTTCACCGGATGCCCATCGGGCGCGGTGCAGACTCGGATGAGATTGGGCCAATGGGATGAAGCGGTTCAGGAAGCTTCGGAACTACAGGACATCTTTGGCGCCGATAATTTCTACGTCGAACTCATGGAGCATGGCGTCAGGATAGAAGCGAAGACCAAGAAGGATCTTCCTCGTCTCGCAAGACTTCTTGATGCGCCTATGGTCGTCACAAATGACTCTCACTACGTCACAAAGGAAGGCGCAAGGACTCAGGAAGCTCTCTTGGCGATCAACTCGGGTTCCCGTCTGGACGAAAGACCGAGTTACGAGGAAGGCGGTACACGGTTCGCGTTCGAGGGAGAGGGCTACTACCTGCGATCCAGCGAAGACATGCGCCGAGAATGGGCGGAGATTCCCGAAGCTCTAGACGCCACCCTTGAGATTGCTGAGCGCTCAGAAGTTCACTTCCGTACCGCTGGTGAGGGCGCCAACTTCATGCCTAGGTTCCCTACTCCACCGGGTGAGGACGAGAACTCCTGGTTCATCAAAGAAGTGCAGCATGGTCTGCGGGCTCGATTTGGTGAAAGAGTCCCCAGCCGCATGCAGGAACGCGCAAAGTTCGAGGAGAAGGTCATCCTCGACATGGGATTCTCCGGCTACTTCCTGGTTGTCGCCGACTTCATCAACTGGGCCAAAGAACAGGGGATTAGAGTGGGACCCGGCCGAGGATCCGGTGCCGGATCGATGGTCGCCTACGCCATGGGTATCACCGACTTGGACCCGATCGAACACGGCTTGCTGTTCGAGCGGTTCCTAAACCCCGAACGTATCTCAATGCCCGACTTTGACGTCGACTTTGACGAGCGGCGTCGCGATGAGGTCCTCGAATACGTACGTCGTAAGTATGGTACGGACCACGTTGCCCAGGTGGTCACATACGGGCGAATCAAGTCAAAGCAGGCGCTGAAGGATTCGGCACGAATCATGGGCCGCGACTTCAAGACTGGTGATGAGCTCACCAAGGCATTGCCGCCGGACATCATGGGCAAGTCGATGCCTTTGTCGGGGATCTTCGACCAGGACCATGATCGGTATGCCGAGGCCCAAGAGTTCCGCAAGCTCTACGAAGAGCGCCCGGATTTGCATGACGTCGTGGATCTGGCGAGGCGTCTGGAAGGGCTCACTCGCCAATGGGGTGTTCATGCGTGCGCGGTGATCATGTCCAGCGAACCGCTGATTGACACGATCCCACTGATGCAACGCCCGCAGGACGGGGCAATCATCACACAGTTCGAGTACTCGGCATGCGAGGAACTCGGTCTACTGAAGATGGACTTCCTGGGACTGCGCAACCTCACGGTAATCTCCGATGCACTTGAGAACATTCGGCTCAACGGCAAAGAGGCACCGACGCTAGAAGCGGCATCCCTGGATGATCCCAAGGCTTACAAGCTGCTTGCACGGGGTGACACGCTGGGCGTGTTCCAGTTTGAAGGTTCGGGAATGCGTGAACTGCTGCGTCTAATGCAGCCGGATGACTTCGAGGATATCTCCGCGGCCAATGCCCTGTATCGACCGGGTCCGATGGGTGCTGGGTCGCACACCAACTACGCCCTGAGAAAGGTGGGACGCCAAGACGTCACTCCGATTCATCCAGAGCTGGCAGAACCACTTGCGGAGATCCTGGACACCACCCAGGGTCTAATCGTCTATCAAGAGCAAGTGATGCAGATCGCTCAGAAGGTCGCGAACTACTCGCTGGGACAAGCAGACATGCTGCGTCGCGCGATGGGCAAGAAGAAGCAGGAAATCCTGGATAGGGAGTTCGAACCCTTCAAGGCGGGGATGCTCGCGAACGGCTATTCAGAGGGTTGTGTCAAGACTCTGTGGGAGATCCTGGTTCCGTTTGCTGGATATGCGTTCAACAAGTCGCATGCAGCCGCATACTGCGTGGTCTCATATTGGACTGCATACTTGAAGGCGCACTATCCAGCGGAGTTCATGGCGGCGCTATTGACCTCGGCCGCGGCCAACACAGACAAGCGAGCCCTTTACCTTGCGGAGTGCCGCCACATGGGGATCACGGTCAGTCGCCCGGATGTCAACTCGTCGCACCACGCATTTACCGCTGAGGGTGAAGGTGTGCGCTTCGGGTTGGGCTCTATCCGCAACGTTGGGGCGAACGTGGTGGATGGGATTATCCAGGCTCGCGAGGAAAAGGGCGAGTTTACATCGTTCCAGGACTTCCTCGACAAGGTGCCCCAGGTGGTGTGCAACAAGCGCACAATCCAGTCGCTCATCAAGGCGGGAGCGCTTGACGGATTTGGGAACTCGCGCCGCGCACTGCTTGCGCGAAGCGATGAAGCGGTTGACGCTGTCCTTGGACTGAAGAGAAATGAAGCCAACGGCCAGTACGACTTGTTCGCCGCTCTTGGTGGAGACATGGGGGATTCCAGCGCACTGTCGACTTTCAGCGTGGAAATTCCCGACATCCCAGAGTGGGACCGCCGAGACAAGCTGGCACACGAGCGGGAGATGCTTGGTCTGTATGTTTCCGATCATCCTTTGCGCGGGACCGAGAGGGCACTTGCCAGGCACCAGGACCATGAGATAGGAGCGCTAAAGGAAGAACCTCGCAAGTTCGAAGGCGAGTTCGTTCGCATCGCCGGACTTGTAACGAGCGTGGATACCAAGCTGACCAAACAGGGATCACCCTGGGCGGTTGTCACAATCGAAGACTTCACGGGTGAATTGGATGTCTTCTTCTTCCCGAAGCAGTACGAGAAGGTCGTTGAAGAGCTCCAGGCAGACAGCGTCTTGCAGATCAGTGGCCGAGTTGGAATCCGCGATGACCAGGTGTCATTGAACGGTACTCGGGTAACGGCACTTCAGGTCGAGGACCGTACCGATCAGCCTCTCGAGATAGTCTTGTCGGCGGACCAATGCAGCCCCAATACACTGCGGTCTGTCAGGGATGCACTGTCGGCGAGGCCGGGACCGACTCGCGTTCGAGTCACCGTGAAGCACCAGTTGAAAGCTACCACAATCGATCTGGGTGAGACGCTAAGCGTTGATGCCGATACGTCTTTGTACGCTGATTTGAAGGGACTTTTGGGAGCACAGGCAGTCCGGTAGCGTTGAGCATCTGCGCTAAATGGCCGAGTGCTGGGCACACGTCGGCGCCTCACGCCTGCCACCCTAGAATTGTCCTGTGAGAGTCATTGACCTGCGTGCCGCCGATACGTCTGGCCTCGACAGTCTGCTTCCCAGACCCGAGATTGACATTGCGGCTGCTCTGAAAACCGTCCAACCGATCATCGAGGATGTTCGTGACCGAGGTGCCGTCGCCTTGTACGAGTATGCGGAGAAGTTCGACGGAGTTCGCCCCGTGCATTTGCGGGTGCCCGAGGACGTGTTGCAGCGAACTCTAGACGAGCAGGCTTCCGTACTGACAGCGGCCCTGGAAGTCTCGATCGCTAACACGAGGATCTCCCACGAATCACAGCTTCCAACCGACCTGGTCACCGAGGTGGTACCGGGAGGATTCGTCTACCAGCGTTGGGTCCCTTTGACCCGCGTGGGACTGTACGTTCCCGGTGGCCTAGCCGTCTATCCGTCGTCGGTAGTCATGAACGTAGTGGCGGCCCAGGTGGCTGGTGTTGATTCGCTGGTGGTTGCGTCTCCCCCGCAAAAGGAGTTTGGTGGCCTTCCTCACCCGACGATCCTTGCTGCGTGCGCCATGTTGGGGGTGAAGGAAGTGATCGCGGTTGGGGGAGCACAGGCAATCGCGGCGATGGCTTATGGGTTCAGTGAAGAAATGCCCGATGGGGGTACGTATTACTGCGAACGCGTAGATATGGTGACCGGTCCGGGCAACATCTACGTAGCGGCTGCCAAACGCCAGGTTCAACAGGTGTGCGGAATCGACTCGGAAGCAGGAACCACGGAGATCGCGGTCCTCGCCGACCAAGGGGCCAACCCGGAGTACATTGCTGCGGACCTAATCAGCCAGGCTGAGCACGACCCGGCAGCTGCTTCGATCCTGGTTACAGATAGCGAAGCACTAATCGAAAGGGTCCAGGCTGCGCTGGAACTCCAGGTACAGACAGCCCACCATAGCGAGCGCATTGCAAAGGCACTATCGGGACCTCAATCGGGGATTGTCCTGGCTCGAGACATTGAGCAGGCCACACGGATCGTCGAACGTTACGGCGCGGAGCATCTGGAGGTTGTCACGAAGGATGCTCTTGAGCGCAGCCTCAGGATCAAGAACGCCGGGGCGATCTTTGTTGGCGACTACTCCCCGGTGCCTCTTGGAGACTATGTCGCGGGTTCCAACCATGTGCTCCCGACAGGTGGAACAGCTCGGTATTCTTCGGGACTCAACACGACGACGTACCTGCGCAGCGTCCAGGTCATCGACTATTCGGAGCAGGCACTGGACAGCGTGCGAGGACCGCTTGTGACACTTGCACGTGCGGAAGGTTTGCCATCACACGGAACAGCTGCTGACATACGGTTCAAGGATGTTGCCGGCGGTCTCCCCGAAGCATCGCAGTCTGTTGTGTTGCCCGTCAGAGACGATCTGCGGTCGGTGCAGCCGTACGGCGCCCCGCAACTAGATGTCCCTGTAAGACTCAACGTAAATGAAAATCCCCACCCGCCTTCTGACCGGGTCGTTGATGCGATCTCCAACGCGGTGCGTGCGGCGTCCTCACGTTTGAATCGTTACGCAGATCGAGATGCCATTGAACTGCGAGACGCGCTTGCGGAGTACCTGCACCGGGAATCTGGCATGCGTTTTGCACGCGACCGGATCTGGGCAGCCAATGGATCCAATGAAGTAATGATCCAATTGCTCCAGGCATTCGGGGGTCCTGGAAGGACCGCCCTGGCGCAGTGGCCCACCTATTCGATGTACGAAGAATATGCCCGTGATACCAACACCAACTGGTGCTTGGTGGGAGAAGGCGGAGAGTTCCGGATCGAAGGCGATGGTACTGGCGACATCTCCACTGCTGATTCGGCAGATGACACCAGTCCGCATTCTGGCCTTGGCACTGGTATCGATTCTCTGATCGATGCGATGCGCCGCGAACGACCCGCGGTGGTGTTCATTCCCAGTCCCAACAACCCGAGTGGCGTGGCTGTCGACCGGAACGACCTGCAAAGAGTTCTCGATGCCGCAAGGACTACGGGCCCGGTTCGTCGAGCAGAGTCGAAGACCGGCAGGATATCCGGCACGGTAACCTATACCGCACCCACGCCTTCAGATGGGCCGCGCGCAACGATTGTCATCGTTGATGAAGCTTACGGAGAGTTCCGCGACCCAGGACAGAACTCGGCACTGGAACTGTTGGCGGACAACCCGCACATGGTTGTAACCCGCACGATGTCCAAGGCATTCGCTGCCGCAGGCTTGCGTGTCGGCTATATGGTCGCTTCACCCCGGATTGTCGATGAGGTGTTGAAGGTTCGGCTCCCGTACCACCTGTCTTCGTTGACACAGGCTGCAGCACTAGCGGCGTTGGGACAGGCAGAAGCTCAGTTGGCGCAGGTCGAATCGATCCGTCAGCGCCGTGGAGCAGTCGCGGAATCTCTACGGCGGATGGGGCTGGGAGTGGCGGCATCTTCCTCGAACTTCTTACTGTTCGGACCCTTGGAGGACCGTAGAAGAGTGTGGGAGGGCCTGCTTGAGCGCGGTGTCTTGATTCGAGAGGTGGGACCTGCGGGCTACCTCAGGGTTACAGTTGGCACTGACGAAGAAAACGAACTATTCCTTCGCGCACTTGAGGAGTCCCTGTGAGCATGAACGATCGAATCTCGACCGTTGAGCGCAAGACGTCTGAATCAGACATAAGGGTGACCATCAATCTCGATGGCACGGGTAAGTCGACGATCGACACGGGCGTGCCATTTTACGACCATATGCTCACCGCGTTGTCGAAGCACTCGCTCATCGACCTGCAGATCAAGGCAGTGGGAGACACCCACGTCGACGTGCACCACACCGTAGAGGACACGGCGATCACACTGGGTCAAGCCTTCGTCAATGCTCTGGGAGACAAACGAGGCCTGTGCCGGTATGGAACGGGTTTCGCCCCGTTGGATGAATCTTTGGCGCGGGCTGTCGTCGACATTGCAGGGCGCCCCTATGCCGTTATTACCGGAGAACCCGACGAGCAGAATTGGCAGGTCATCGGCGGGCACTATCCTGCGGCATTGACCAAGCATGTGTTTGAGTCATTCGCACATAATGCTGGTATCTGCCTGCACATGACTCTGCTCTATGGTCGCGATCCGCACCACATCGTCGAGTCTCAGTTCAAGGCGTTGGCGCTTGCGTTGCGTGAAGCTGTTGCGATTGATCCACGCGTAGAGGGCATTCCTTCCACGAAGGGTGCCCTGTGAGCGAGGAGACTCCGGAACTGCCTGAGTTCTTCGGCGATATTGACGAGGAATTCCGCAAGCTCACCGCGTACGGAAGCTGCATCGCGGTGATCCTGTCGCCAATCGATTCTCCGGCGGCACTGAGCACTGCACTTGGAATGTTCGGCCAAGAAGAGATGGTTGTGGTTGCCACCGACTTGGGTGCTGCCGTCTGCATGGAGGTGCCCCAGGACGCTTCTGGTGACTCAGAAGAAGCGGCCATGGCTGCACTCCTAGGTGATGAACGTCCTCTTCCAGATTATGTGGACCAGGTGGCTAGACTGGTGTCCAAGCTGTCCCGCGGAGGTGCTGTGGCGATGACATCATGGACCTCACAGAGCAACGAGGGACAGGTGGGCAACATCGTCGCGAAGCGTTACGTGAACGGCGAATCCGAGAATTCGTTGTCGTCCGGCATTGTGCTAGCACACGCTGATCCTGAGTTGGAAGAGATTCTCCTGGGACGCATGAACCCAAAGGAGCTCGCGCAGCAGCAGAAGGCCCCGGGATGGCGCATACGACGCGGATTTCCTGGACTGCGCGGCATTCCCGGTATTCCTGGTATGCCCGGACTCCCGGGCTTTCCCTCAAGTCGTGGGCCGACGCGCAGACCGGGTTCCGGCCCAACACCACGTGAAAGGTAGAACACATGCTCACGCTGCTCCCTGCGATCGACGTCGTTGACGGGCGCGCTGTTCGTCTGCGTCAAGGCGAGGCCGGTACCGAGTCTGTATACGGCGACCCGATGGAAGTCGCCCAGCAGTTCTCCGAAGCGGGGGCCTCTTGGATTCACCTTGTGGACCTAGACGCCGCTTTTGGACGAGGAAGCAATGCTGAACTGCTCGGAGCCGTAATCGCAGCGACTGAGTTGAAGGTTGAGCTCTCGGGCGGGATTCGCGGTGAAGAATCGCTGCTTCATGCCCTCGATCTGGGTGCCTCTCGGGTCAACTTGGGTACGGCCGCACTTGAGGATCCCAAGTGGACTGAAAGTGCAATTGAGCGCTACGGCGAACAGATCGCCGTTGGTCTGGACGTGCGCGGCGACACTCTTGCTGCCCGCGGCTGGACCAAGGAAAGCGGAAACCTCTGGGAGGTTCTGCGACGTCTGAACATGGCTGGGTGTGCGCGCTATGTGGTCACCGATGTCGAGCGCGACGGGATGTTGAACGGCCCGAATGTGGCGTTGCTAGAACGGGTGTGCTCCGCGACTGATGCGCCTGTCGTTGCATCCGGTGGCGTATCGAGTCTTGCGGACATCGCGGCGCTTAGGGAACTGGTGCCAATTGGGGTTGAAGGAGCGATTGTCGGCAAGGCCCTGTACAGCGAGCAGTTCACATTGGAACAGGCGCTCAAAGTTGCCGAGGACGGGATCGTGTGAACTCTGATGCAGCCCACAGTGTGCGACTAACCGATGCCCAGCGTGCCAAGCTCTCGGCCCGTTTGAGTCTGTCTCCGGACCGGTCTGATCGTGGACAACTGCTTCCAGCAACGGCGACTGCACTGAGCCTGCCGGCTGCTTCCATCAGTGATCAGGCGGAACGTGCTTTGGTTCTTGCACGGGCATTGCTCAGTGAGCGTCTCATTGTCCCGGTGCCGGTTGAAGTCCATCCCGATCACTCCGGCGAACACCGGCCGCAGGGACTGGGGGAGGAAGACGCCATTCCTCTGCCGGTGATCCAGATAGATTCGAGGCCGGCGGTGCTTGCTTTTTCCTCGGCCGAGGAATTGGCAAAGTGGGATCCTTCCGCACGCCCCATGACAATGAGCTCGCAGCGCGTGGCAATGGCTGCCTCGCAAGCGGGCACTCCACCAGCGATTATCGTGGATGCAGCATCGGATGCCCCGATTATCCTCCCGGTAGGTGCTGTTCACTCACTGATCGGATCTGACGTGTGGCTCCCCGCATGGGCGGACACTGAATTGCGCAGCGAACTGACCAAAACTGCGAGGTCGGCATGTGAAGACATTGTGGGTATTGCAGTGGTGCCCGCAGACGGCACGGGGGGTTTGGAGGTGACTGTCTTGGTCCGCGTTGACAGTGCCACTGACAGTGATCAAAAGCGCCGTGAACTGGTGGGAGCTTTGGCGCGGCTGCAGGCACATCCTCGCCTTCAGGCGGCAGCACCAAGTGTCAAACTGGTTCCCAAACCGGTTGCGGTCGCATAGTTCGACCCCTATTGGCGCCGATCTTGTGATCGACCGCACCGTGAACTGCTGCACGCGTTGGCAATCGGCAACAAGACGCCTGATAAAGTATTGTTCGACCGTAATAGGTGAAAACCTAAACGTAAGCGGAGTTGCTCCCACCTGGGGGCCCACTCGAAGTAGTTCGAGGAAGTAGGACGCAAAGTCATCGTCCGAATAGAGGCCCCGGGTTTGACGGCACGTTAGGTCGTGCCGTTTGGATGCTGCTCCGTGCGCGTGAAATGGGCACGGAGCCTTTTTGTGGGCTCCTCCCAGAACTGGAAGGAGAACCCCATCAGCGAACCTCGTGTAAATGATCGCATTCGCGTCCCGGAGGTCCGTCTTGTCGGCCCGGCAGGCGAGCAGGTCGGCGTTGTACGCGTCGAAGACGCTCTGCGTGTTGCCGAAGAGGCCGGTTTGGACCTGGTTGAGGTAGCGCCTGACGCACGTCCTCCCGTCGCGAAGTTGATGGATTACGGAAAGTACAAGTACGAGGCCGGTCAGAAGGCCCGGGATGCGCGCCGCAACCAAGCGAACACCCAGCTGAAGGAAATCCGCTTCCGCATCAAGATCGATGACCACGACTTTGCCACCAAGACGGGACATGTCCGCCGCTTCCTGGATCAGGGCGACAAGGTCAAAGTAATGATCATGTTCCGTGGTCGTGAACAGTCCCGCCCCGAAGCTGGTATTCGCCTACTTCAGCGGGTTGCCGAAGAGGTATCTGAGATCAGTACGGTGGAATCAGTTCCGCGGCAGGATGGGCGCAACATGACCATGGTCCTCGCCCCGCTTCGTCGTAAGGCGGATGCGGTCAGTGATCGTCGTGAGCGTCGCGAGGCAGAACGCGCAGCCCGAAGGGCCAAACAAGAAGAACGTGCACAGCGAGATACGCAGCGCGGATCGCGGTCAGCCGATGCATTTGCCGGTTCTGAACCGCCGACTGAGCAAGAAGGTGAGCAGGAGACCGAGTAGACGGGACTCTCCAAGCTATCAACTGTTCCGAACACAAGCTTCCTCACGGGTTGCCCACAAGACCGCCCGTGAATGGACAGAAGAAATAAGGAAAGAAAATGCCAAAGAACAAGACACACTCCGGTGCTAAGAAGCGTTTCCGCGTGACTGGCTCTGGCAAGCTCATGCGTGAAAGGGCTGGCCGTCGCCACCTGCTCGAGCACAAATCATCGCGTAGGACCCGTCGCCTTGAGGCCGACGTCGAGGTCTCGCGCAACGACCAGAAGGAAGTTCGTCGCCTGCTGGGCAAGTGACGAACTGATTCGATAGGAGAAGAGCTTTATGGCACGTGTGAAGCGTTCTGTTAACGCCAAGAAGAAGCGTCGCGTAATACTCGAACAGGCATCCGGCTACCGCGGACAGCGTTCGCGCCTGTACCGCAAGGCCAAGGAGCAGGTCACTCACTCCCACGTCTACGCGTACCGTGATCGTCGCAACAAGAAGCGCGAGTTCCGTCGCCTGTGGATCCAGCGCATCAACGCTGGTGCGCGCGCTGAGGGTCTGACCTACAACCGCTTCATCCAGGGCCTGAACCTGGCTGGCGTTGAGGTTGACCGTCGTATGCTCGCCGAACTGGCAGTGAACGAACCCCAGGCATTCTCGGCATTGGTAAAGGTTGCTAAGGACGCCCTCCCTGAGGACGTCAACGCACCTGTCGCGGAATAATCCTGAATACTTCGGCGGTTCCGCCCGATAGTCCGCGCACAGAACGCCCGCCCATGCTCGACAATCCTAGATCCGATCGGATCAAGCAGGTTGCCGCGCTAAGCGGGCGTTCTGCGCGCAAGCGCACGGGCCGCATCCTTGTCGAAGGCCCCCAGGCTGTTCGCGAGTTGCTTCGGTTCCGCCCGGAAACCGTCATCGATGTCTACGTCACCGATGAAGCGGCCATTCGGCATGAGGGTTTGTACGAGGAAGCTGTTCGGACCACCCGCTGGGTGCATCCTGTTAGCGATGAGGTCTCTCGCAAGATCAGTGCCGACTCCCAGGGAATCACAGCTGTCGCGGACCGTGCGGCGGTGCTGCGTCCTCCAACTCAATTGGAGGCCGTCGTGGGAGGAGCGTCACCGTCCACATCTGCAACGGCATCTGGGTCTGGCTCTGTGTCCTCCGCCTTTGTGCCCGCATCTTCCGTATCCTCTGCGGCTCGCCGGTCAGCCATGTCGGTCATCCTGCCGCAGATGCAGGATCCTGGGAACGTCGGTACGATAATTCGCACGGCCGATGCCATGGGGGCACGTGCCGTTTTCTTGTGCAGGACCTCCTCGGATCCCACGAACCCGAAGATCATTAGGGCATCAGCTGGATCTGTTTTCCATCTGCCGCTGATCCAGGTCGACTTTGATCAGGTGATCTCCGACCTGCGTGCACGAGGTGTCACTATCATCGGAACCGCGCCAGGGGACCGCAGCGAAGACGTGGATGAATGGATTGAGAGAGCTCTTGACGGTGGGTCCGCCTCTGCCGAAGGGCCCGCCCTCATCGACAGTCCACTCAGCGGCTTACACGCGTGGGTGTTCGGCAATGAGGCGCGAGGAATGAGCGATCACGAACAGTCTTCGTGCGATTATCTGGCTCGCATTCCCATGACTGGAGATGCTGAATCGCTCAATGCAGCGGCGGCTGCCGCAATCTGCCTACATGCATCTAGTCTGGTGGGTAAGAGATCCAGCAGCTGGCTAGATAAGGCATCTGCCTAGTAGTAATCCAACTGCCGGGTGCGAAAGGGGATCGATGTGACTCTTGTAGGTGACTTGAGTGAGAAAGAGATCCTCGCGAGGATCGTTCCTCTCCTGCCTTCCGGCTATCACACTGCACTGGGATCAGGAGACGACTGCGCGGTAGTGAATGCCCCAGGCGGGCGTTTCGTCGTGACTACTGATGTCCTGGTTGAAGATATTCATTTCCGTCGCGATTGGTCCTCCGGATTTGAAGTCGGTGCCCGAGCTGCCGCCCAGAACATGGCTGACATTGCCGCGATGGGCGGCAAGCCGACGGCGCTAGTCGTTTCGATGGTGTTGCCTCGTGACTTGGAGGTCGAGTGGGTCGAGGACTTCGCTTCGGGTCTTGCAGCAGAAGTGTTCCCCACAGGTGCGGGCATCGTCGGAGGCGATCTGAGCCAGGGGGAGAAGATAGTCGTTTCCGTTACTGCTCACGGGGCGTTAGCGGGTGCGGCGGTTGAGCGAAGTGGTGCTCGTCCCGGTGACACTCTGGCGGTTGTTGGCACTCTTGGCTATTCAGCTGCTGGACTGGCGGCGCTCGAGTCGGGGGCTGTGTCTCCATTTCTTCGAGGTCAGGATGTTCCAACACCTTTCACGGATCCAGTTGCGACGTTCCGAATTCCTCGCCCTCCCTTGGACGCGGGGCCTGTAGCAGCACAGCGTGGTGCAAATTCAATGATGGATATTTCAGATGGACTTGTCGTCGACGCGGGCCGCATCGCGGAGGCATCCGGTGTAGCGATTGACCTAAGTAGATATGGGCTGCAGCACGACGCGGATTTGCTGTCGGAAGCCGGAGCCCAGTTGGGTGTTGATCCGTATGACTGGCTCCTGTACGGGGGTGAGGACCACTCCCTGTTGGTCACATTCCCACCGTTTGTCTTGGTCACGGCACCGTTTCGCACGATCGGAGCGGTGGGGAAGTATGACCCGACACGGAAACCTGCAGGAGCATCCGAGTTCTCGGGCACGCCGGGTCGCGTAACCCTCGACGGTAAACAGGTAGGCAGAGGTTTCGACCACTTCGGATAACGATCACACCGAGTTGTCACACCCAGCGACACGATCTTTCCGTTGGAAGATTGGACCATCCGCTGCACGGTGCCGCTTCCGCAAGTGTGCCCGCTGTAGGCGAAAAGCTCCTGATCTCGGACGATTTTTGCCTACAGGGTTCTCAGATGCGGTAGCAGCCCATGAGGGCATGAGGGCCGTGCTTGCGGAATCCCAAAGTTCGTTCGCCTTCTCCGGGCACAACAAAAGTCCTCCGCCTCGAGAGGCGAAGGACGTCTGAAGAGTCTGAGTTGCTGAACGATGTGCTCAGGAAGAAAGGAAGCCTAGTTGCCTCAGACTGCGCGCTCGAAACGATCGCTCTTGATGCAGGTGGTGCAAGCGTTGATGCGCTTCGTCTCACCGTTCACACGAGCGCGAACACGTTGGATGTTCGGGTTGAAACGGCGGTTAGTACGCACGTGCGAGTGCGAAACCGACTTGCCGAACTGCGGACTCTTTCCACAGATGTCGCATACTGAGGCCACGAGGTACTCCTAAAATCGTCTTCTCTACCTTCGAGACAGAATCGGTCCAAGAAGGAACGATGCTGCGCAAAGGCAACCAAGTAAGGTTACCGAACCGCACTGGTCCGGGGCAATGTACAGGTCGTCCCACAGGTGTCGAGTCGCCCACATTTCCTCAACTGTCGGATCCCAGTGAGAAACTAGTTTCGCCAGGAAGTTCGTTCCTAGACCTTAGCGGAGGAAGCACGATGGGGACCACGTTGCAGGCGCCTCTGACGCTTCGGCTGCCAAAGGCAGCTGCGAAACGACTTGCTGAGGCTGGTCTTGAGACAGTCGAGGACCTGCTGAATCACGCTCCCAGGCGCTATTACCAGTGGGGCAAGCTGACTGATATAAGGTCATTGGTCGATGACGAAGACGTGACGCTCCTGGTAGATGTAGTCAACCAAAACTTGGTTCATAATCGGTCAGGCAACGGTGTCCGGTTACTGGTGGATGTCACCGATGGGACTTCACGTCTGACCTGCACCTTCTTTGCAAAGAACGCCTACATGCTTACCCACCACCAGCGACTTTTGCGACCAGGAACCACGGTTCTTGTCGCAGGCAAGGTGAGTGAGTATCACGGGAAGAAACAGCTGGTGCAGCCTGAGTTCGAGGAGATCGAGGAAGGATCCCCGCAAGACATCGCGCGCCGTGCCGGGCGTCCCATCCCAATCTACCGGGCCCTCGCTGGACTCTCATCGTGGAAGCTGGCGTCCCTGATCCGCTCGCTCCTTGAACAAATTGACGACTCGGAGTTTGAGGACCTCCTGGGTACGGATATTCGTGCGGAGCGCGCGCTCTTTACGCATGTCAGGGCCCTGCGTATGTTGCATGAACCGGAGACTGCCGTCGACTGGCAGACAGCTAGACGAACACTGGCATGGGAGGAGGCTCTTGTCCTCCAGACAGCTCTGCGCACAGTACGCATGAATGACACTCGGGAGGCTTTGCCGTTGACAGGTTCCGAAAACCCGCATCGACTCATGACAGATCAACTCATCGGGAGGCTGCCCTTTGAGCTCACCAATTCACAGAAGGGAACTTGGACCCAGATTGCTGAGGACTTGGCGCAGAGCGTCCCGATGCAGCGCCTGCTCCAAGCCGATGTTGGTGCCGGCAAGACCGTAGTTGCATCGCTGGCAATGGTTCGAGCTGTTGAGTCCGGATATCAATCTGTGATGCTCGCCCCCACAGAGGTGCTGGCAAGACAGCACTACCTGTCGTTGACTCGGATCCTTGAGGACAGCGGTTTGGACATTCCGCTTCACCTGCTTACATCAAAGCGCGCCGCACTGGAGAAGCAATACATCATCAGTGCGGTCTCAGCAGGGGAGCCCTGCATCGTGGTGGGAACACATGCACTTCTGCAGGAGGGGGTCAACATCCCGAACTTGGCCCTGCTCGTGGTGGATGAACAGCATCGATTCGGGGTAGCTCAGCGTGAGCATCTACGACAGGGCGGGACGAAGATTCCGCACCTACTGGTAATGACCGCCACTCCCATTCCCAGGACAATCGCGATGACGGTCTTTGGTGATCTTGACGTCATCGCGATGACCGGGATGCCAGAGGGAAGGAAGCCGGTCGAGACTTTCCTGGTGGACCAACGCAACGGCACCTGGATGCGGCGAATGTGGCAGAGGGCGCGCGAAGAAGTTGACCGTGGGGGCCGCGTATACGTGGTATGTCCCCGAATCGATCCTGACGACCAGGCTGAAGAATCCTCCGCCGAGAATAGGGATGCAGCGAACGAGGGCTCAATCCCCTCAGCAGTGTCCACACTCGAGTTGCTGCGCCAACTGCCAGAATTCGACGGCATCCAGATCGGTCTGGCACATGGGCGCCAGAGCCCAGAGGAGAATGCTTGGGCGTTCGCCAACTTTGCCTCAGGAGCAGCGCCCGTCCTGGTTGCCACCACCGTTGTGGAGGTGGGAGTCGATATACCCGAAGCGACAATGATGGTGATCCTGGGTGGGAATCGATTTGGCCTCTCTCAGCTTCACCAGTTGAGGGGACGCGTGGGCCGTTCCGACACTGCGAGCATCTGCGTGATAACCCACCCCGGAGAGATCGCTCCTCAGACAGCTGAACGACTGGACGTCATCGCCTCCACCAATGACGGTTTCGAACTAGCGGAAGCTGATCTGCGGCTACGGCGAGAAGGAGATGTGTTGGGCAAGAATCAATCAGGCTCCGTCTCCAGTCTTCGCTTCCTAGCGGTAAGGCGAGACGTAGCCATAATCTCGGGAGCAAGAAAGGTCGCGGCCGAGATCCTCACCTCAGATCCGACCCTCGCGAAGCATCCGGGACTTGCCGCTGCCGTGAGACAAAGAGCGGGAGAGGAACTGGTGTGGCTGGAGCGCTCATAATCCGCCACTGGACAGGTAGTCAATTGTTGGTCTTCGTCCCGATCTGGAGGAGAGAAGAATGACGCGAATTATCGCAGGGGCAGCCAAAGGCCGCCGGCTGGACGTCCCTCCCTCGGGTACGCGGCCAACGTCAGACAAGGTACGTGAATCGATCTTCTCGACTCTCGAGAGCTGGGATACCTTAGCGGGCGCCAGGGTCCTTGACCTGTATGCGGGCTCTGGAGCCCTCGCACTTGAGGCGCTGTCGAGGGGAGCTGGACGTGCGGTGCTGATTGATTCCTCCGCCAAGACCGCGCGAATCGCCAAGAAAAACGTGGAAGCACTCGGGTATGCAAGGAAGGCTGAAGTTCGTCCCCAAACGGCACGTAATTATCTTTCGGGAGCAACCGGACAGTTCGACCTGGTGTTCATCGACCCTCCTTATGCGATGACGGAAGATGAACTTGCGGAGGTACTCCTGATTCTCGTGCCCTTCCTGCACCTAGACGCAACCGTAGTCATCGAACGCGACATTCGTTCGCACGAGCCAGAGTTGCCACCTGGAATCATAGTGTTCAAGTCCCGATCCTTGGGTGACACGACGGTCTGGTTCGTCGGTCTCGACGATACCGCTGGGGCCAACGCTCAACCTAGTGACAACTCAGCCAATAGGATTGCCCCATGACACGGACAATGACTACGGCTTTGTTCCCAGGTTCTTTCGATCCCATCACCTACGGCCATATAGATTTGATCAGCCGGGCTTTGAACACGGTTGATGAGCTTGTTATTGCAGTCGGCATCAATCCCTCCAAGCGTGGTTGGCTGCCCGCTGAACAGCGAGTTGAGATTATCGAAGAAGCGCTCAGGGAAGTTCTTGCTCCCGAAGCCGCCAGTCGTGCGCGTGTCCTCGCGTTCGAGGGACTAGTGGTCGACTGCGCCAAGGAAATCGGTGCCAACTTCCTTATCAAAGGCATCCGGAATGCCGCAGACTTCGACTCTGAGTTCACGCAGGCTACTGTGAACCGGCAGATCGCTGGCATAGAGACCCTGCTGCTGCCGTCTGCGCACGAATGGCAATACCTCTCATCGTCGGTTGTAAGAGAGATCTTCACATTCGGTTCCGATGTCAGCCGCTACGTTCCAGCGGCAGTTCTCCGTTCACTGGGCGATGAAAACCCGCAACGCAGCGGATGAATCCGTATATCCGAGGACAAAGCAACTTATGTTTGGACTATAGAGACAACCGGTACCACCAGGAGAGAATAATGCCCAAGAGACTTGAGGACGAAGAGTACTTCTCCGAAGAGGTGCAGTATCCAACAGCAGATTCCAATGCCGAAGCTGCATATGGGCCATCCGTGGTCATCGCCGCTCTCGATGAGATCGACTATCTGGTGGCGAACGCCAGGTCCGTACCTCTGTCGGCGAACATTGTGCTGAACAAGGCGGAGATTCTGGATCTTGTGGGCCAGGCACGCGATGCACTGCCCGAGGACCTAGTGGCTGCGGATGCTGTCGTCGCTGACGCTGACGCGGTGCTCACGCGCGCCGACACAGCGGCCGACGCAGCGATCAACGAGGCCAATGCCAAGGCAAACGCACTACTCGATGATGCAAGAGCGCGCGCCGAGGCAATTCTGGCCGAGGCGCGCGACGAAGCAACGCGCCGTGTTGAACGATCCGAAGCGGAGGCGGCACACACTACCTCTAGAGCCAGGAAGGAGGCTGAGGATCTCCTTGCGGACGCTCGTGGACAAGCAGACCGACTCGTCGCTGCCGATTCCATTACGGAGATGGCACAAAGCCGTGCCCACGACCTGATGATTCAGAGCCGTCGCGAGTCCGAAAAGCTGCGCTCCGGTGCTGATGACTATGTTGCGTCGACACTTGATCAAACGTCGCAGGTGCTTCAAGATCTCCTGAGGCGTACTGAAGCCGGGTTGCGAGCCATTGCTGACCGCCAAAGTGTTGCACAGACCGACATCGAACTGGATGAATGACTAGAAACCCAAGGAGTGCGCAAGGTGAGTAGCTCTGATCTGTCCGTCTCCGTGCTGGATCTGCCAGTGGAGCCGGGCTCTCGGCGCGACATACATATTGACTGGACAGTGCCCGATGGTTGGAGTACGGAGGTTCTCCGGCTGCCCGAAGACTCAGTCGTTCCCCTGGAAGTCGTGCTGACGACAATCGATGACGGTATATACGTCGAAATCTCCGGTGTGGCCAACCTGGCGGGCGAGTGCATTCGCTGCCTGAAACCGCTGACCATAGCCCAACCAATAGCGGCAGCCGAGACATACGTGTACCCGGAACGTGGTTCTCGCAAAAGGACACGGAAATACGAAAGTCAGGCGGGGTCGGTTGAGGTCGAGGGCGATGACTTTGACGTCCCGCTCGAGATCAACCGCAACCATATCGATATTGAGTCTCTGCTTCGCGACGCGGTCTTTGCAGATGCACCATTCCAACCCCTGTGCTCGAAAGGCTGCAAGGGCATTTGCGAACACTGCGGAGTCCTTCTTGAGGAGGCCGAACCCAATCATCACCATGAGTTCCTAGATCCGCGATTCGCTGCGCTCAAGGACTTCTTCGTGGACGAGGACCCTTCTGACGGAGTCTCTTCTGAGAGAGTCTCGAAGACCGATGCGAACGCAGTAGATGCGGAGACTGATTCGTGACGCCAAAGTCTAGAGCCGGCGCGAAGAACGCGGATGTCAACGAGTTGGCGGAAGAATGGGGTGCACACATCGACCCCGAATTGCTGGTTCTAGCCCTGACTCACAGATCTTTCGCGAACGAAATGGGCGGTCTTCCAAACAATGAACGTTTGGAGTTTCTTGGAGACTCTGTGCTCTCGATAATTGCAACGGAAAGCCTGTACCACGCGCATCCCGATGTGGCTGAAAGCGATCTGGCGAAAATGAGGTCTGCTGTCGTTTCACAGGGTCCTCTGGCAACCGTGGCCAGGACGCTTGATCTTGGTTCTTACGTGCTGCTGGGAGTGGGAGAAGGCAGGACCGGGGGAAGGGATAAAGACTCGATCCTGTCCGACACACTGGAGGCCCTTATCGGGGCAACTTTCCTGTCGGTCGGGATTGACGGAACCAAAAAGGTCTTGCTTTCCCACCTGCAACCTGTGCTCGAAAAGGCCGGTGACCTGTCCTCGACTATGGACTGGAAAACTCCGCTGCGGGAACGCGCACTAAAACTCGGGATCGGTGAGATCTCGTACGACGTGCGAGGAGAGGGGCCCGATCACAACCGTCACTTCTACGCCCAGGTTATCGCTGACAAGCAGGTGCTTGGAGAAGGCGAAGGCTCTTCCCGCCGCCATGCGGAGAACGATGCGTCCAGGAACGTCTTCCTGAGCATGCGTTCCGATTCCGACATCACGGCAGAAGCTGGCGAGGAAGATGCCTGAGCTCCCCGAGGTGGAGACGATTAGGCGTGGGCTCAACTCCCGTATCGTCGGACGCCGCATTGAGCAGGTCTACGGCCTGGGCGGACGGTTGGTTCGCAATAATCCAGGGGGCATTGAGCAGGTTTCCTCGGCACTTGCCGGAGCCAGTATTTTAGGCGTGGAGAGGCGAGGAAAGTTCATGTGGTGGGTCCTCGATGGTCCTGCTGATTCGTTCGTTGTTCACTTGGGAATGTCCGGCCAGGTGCGGACAACTACTCCGGACGGCGATGTGCCGCGGCCGCCGGCAAGGCATGAGCATCTTCGATTGTTGCTAGACAACGGCGAATTGATCAGTTTTGTTGACCCGCGGATGTTCGGCCAACTGACAGTGTCCGACTTGAGTCGGGATGCGTCAGGACGAATGGTTCCCACCGCAGTTCACCACATCGCACCCGATCCGCTAGAACTCGAAAGCGACGAGCAGGTGACGGTCCTTGCCCGCTTGCTGCACGGCAAAGATCGTTCGGTGAAGACGATGCTTCTGGATCAAGGACTGGTGTCTGGAATTGGGAATATATATGCGGACGAGGGATTGTTCTTGGCCGGATTGCACGGCGAGAGGGCCGGTTCAAAGGTTCCGGTGAAGGTGCTTAGGGAAGTACTGGATGGTTGTCGAGTGGTGATGGAGCAAGCGGTTGAAGTCGGCGGAACATCATTTGACGCACTGTACGTGGACGTCGAGGGCAACCCTGGATACTTCGAACGGCAGCTTCATGTCTACGGACGAGAAGGTGCGGCATGCAGGGTCTGTGGGACGGAGATTCAACGCCTTACGGTGCAGGGACGTTCACACTTCTTCTGCCCCGCATGCCAGAGGCGTCCCAGAAACCCACGAAAGTCCCGAAAACAAAACTAGACACCAGTCCAGATAGTTGGCTTGACACCCATTAGGACCTTTCTCCCTTAGTATGGACGAGTGCACAAGGTCTCAACAAAGAAGCGTCCACCGGTCCGGGTCATGATCATCGATGACCACGAGATCGTTCGGCGCGGCATCGCAGAAATTGTTGATCGTGACGAGCGTCTTGAGGTTGTCGCGGAAGCGGGAACGGTGGACGACGCCCTTAGGCGCGCAAAGCTGGTGAATCCCGATGTGCTGCTAGTTGATTTGCAGCTCCCTGATGGGACGGGTATCGACCTGATGCGTGCTCTGAAGGAGACCCTACCCAGCGCTAAGGCCATTGTCCTTACGACGTTTGATGACGATGAAGCGCTTTCGGAGGCCCTTGAGGTTGGCGCGAAAGCTTATGTCCTGAAGACTATCCGCGGGGGAGAGATCAACGAGATCATCAACTCCGTGTCCGAAGGGCGCGTACTCTTGGATGAACGAACCGTGACTCGTCGTCGCGCCGACTCCGAAGACCCTACGGTCGATCTGACTCCATCGGAACGTCGAGTTCTCACTCTTATCGGAGACGGCTTGTCGAACCGGGAAATCGGGGAGAAGCTGGGAATCGCCGAGAAGACAGTAAAGAACCACATCACTTCGCTGCTAGCAAAGATGGGCTTGCAGAGAAGGACCCAGGTTGCAGCTTGGGTTGCCGCACAACGCTCTGCACCCTGGCGCAGCGGCGAGTCGAAATAGCCGGTACCGTATTCCGATCCACTCGAGGTTTCAGGGGAACCTGATTTCTTGGCAAGGACTACATCAGTGGTGCACGCCAGACCAGAGAGGTGCCCCGACGGCGTGGACCTGCGCCCACGCCGAAGTTTCCGCCTCTCAATACAGCTCGTCGCTGCATGTTAGACAACCCCGAGTTTCGAGTTCTGCTGGGGTCGATTCCCTTTCCGTCATCGATTACCGATACGACTACCTCTCCGGTTCGCCCTTTGCCATGAATGCCAATGTTTACCAGTACCGATGAAGCTCCGGCGTGGCGAGCCACATTGCTCAGAGCTTCGCGGACTACTGCGGTGATGTCTGCTGCTAGTTCGTGGTTTACCCGTGCGTCGAACTCTTCAACTAACGGTTCTGGTGGATCTGATTGGTCCTGTCGGCTGCCACCAAATCCGATTCTGTTGTCAGTCGAAGCGGGTACTGAGTAGTCGTCTATTTCTAGTACCAATGTCGGGGCGAACCCCAGGTGGCTGCGTGCGGTTGATGTTTCGCGACCCAGTTGATCAGCAAGGCCATTGGCTCCGATTTCGTCCTTTAGCTGGTCTACGATATTTCGGATTTGCATGATGGATTCTTCGAGGTCGGATTCGGCCTCTTCGATCATGGACTCCAAATGGCGAACTGGTTTGCCTGTTCTTAGTCCTTCCCTCAGCGCGCCCAGCTTCATCCCAGTTGCGAAGATCCCTTGAATTGCCAGGTCGTGGAGATCTCGTGCGATGCGGTTGCGCTCATCCGAAAGTAACTCGGTTGTTGCAGTTCGTTGGCTTCCCAGTAAACCCAGGACCATTGCTACCTGTGCTCCAAAAGCAGCTCCCGACATGGTGTCTTGCTTGAGGAACTGATTGCCTGATGGTTTACGCCATAGAACCAGGCATCCGAGCGTCAAGTGTCCTGCCATAATCGGCACGTAGAGTACGGGTCCGTTGACACCAACTATGTCGTGCCAATCACTTCTGGCGTTGGGTTCCCGAAGAGGGTTTTCGAACGCAATTCCTCGTCCCTTATCCAGCTCGGAGATTACTGAGGGATGTGCGGTGAATTCTAGTCCGAGTGCAGAGGTGATCTTGGTCAACCCGACGCACGATCCGTCGTCTGGGTCGGGGGCCGCTGGGCCGCACACAACCGCCGCCTCGCACAGCAGCGCACCACCAATGGAATCCAAGAAGATTATTGCCCCGTGTGCCGCCGCACCCCTGCAGGCGAACTCCACACACAGGGACGCTGCTTCCTCATCGTCAACTTCGGCCTCAGGGTTGGCAAAGGCGCCGGTAAGTGCACTGAAAGCTCGAACCCAACGCCTGGCATGGTCTGTGTCGTAATCGTGCTTCATTCCTGTTCCTTGGCCCACCGATACTGTTTCTCAGATTCAAGCAGATCTCCATGGCTTCCGTGTGCCCCCACAATCGCGGGTTGGTCATCACCTTGAGGAATCAACTGGATAACCTGATCGGCATCCCTGAGGTTCGACAGCCTGTGCGTGACAATCAGCAGACCTCTTTGACTCTTCGCACTATCGAATAGTGAGCGCAGCACTTGGTCAGCAGTGTCTGCATCGAGATGCTCGCCGGGTTCGTCAAGAAGCAGCAGCGGCGCGGGAGTGGCCAATGCACGCGCAAGCAGCAGACGCCGACGCTCCCCACCGGAAATGGTGGTAGCACCCACGCCCAACAGAGTATGGATTCCCTTCGGGAGGCCCGCGATCCAGCCACCCAACCCAACCTTATTGAGCAGCCTGGTTGCTTCTTCTTCAGTTACGTCACCACGCGCCACTCTTATGTTCTCGAGGACCGTCGTAGCGAATATGTGCGCGTCCTCGGAGGTTAGTGATACTAGGCGGGTAACTTGCTCGCGCTGCGCGCGCCATAGTTCGGAGCCGTTGAGAGCCACACTGCCACTCTTCGGCTCCAGCATGCCGGCCAGCGTGTACAAGAGCGTCGACTTGCCAATGCCTGACGGCCCGACTACCGCGATAACTTCACCTGGACGAAGCGTTAGGTTTACTCCTTTCACTGCCACCGAGCGCTCGGGCCAGCCAACGGCAAGGTTGGTTGCTTTCAACTCGGGGATACCGTCGGGTGAATGTTCAATACCGTGGTCGGTGCTCGTGCCTGGTTCTTCTGGACCCAGCATGTCTAGGATGCGCTCGGCAGCCCTTGCAGACTTGATCATCTGTGCGGTGGCGGGGCCCAATTCCATAGTGCCTTCAAAAGCAGCTAGGGGAGTGAGCACCAGAACCGCCAAAGCGACAGAGGCAACCAATCCCGCGTTGGTCTGAGGAATCGCAACTAGCAGAACTCCTACCACTGTCGCACCCATTGCCAGACGATCGATTGCCGCGGCGAATGCTGCTGGCCGGGCCGCTCTGTCTCGTGCCTTGTTCAGATCACGCAAATTGGTGTCCAGTCTGTGATAGGCGGAGTCAAGTTGCCTGTCGATAGCCAACTCATCGGCTGACTCCAGGATCGACAAGGCAGTGACTGCCATGTCTCGTTTGGCGCCCTGCTCGGTGGCTTCCGCTTCGCGGGCTGATCTCGCCATCAAGGCGGGTGCCAAGACACCCGACACCAAAAGGCCAGCTGCCATAACCAGGGCGGCTGGAATAGAGAGCATGGCGAATCCGACCACAGTTCCAATCCCCACCACCAGCGCCGTAGCTATCGGCAGCAGCGACTTCACAACATAGTCGCCTACCGCGTCGATATCAGTGCCGATTCGGGAGAGGACGTCGCCGCGCTGAAGTCGAGCAACCTGATCGATCGGTCCCCTCATCACGCGGTCGTAGACGTTGAGACGCAGTGAATCCATACCTTCAAGAGCGACCTTGTGGCTTGCTAGGCGTTGCATATATCTGAGTAGAGCTCGTGCAACACCGAACATTCTGACGGCGGTTGCTGCGACGCTCAGGTATAGAACGGGTGGCATCTGAGATGCGCGGGCGATCAGCCATGCCGAAACTGCTGACAGGGCGATGGCGGATCCTAGTCCCAGTACTCCGTACAAGAGCGAGAGAAGGAAACCTCCGAGCCTTAGGTCAAGCATCTTCATGACTCGACTCAGTGCGGCCCGTTCGGGAGAGGTAAGGAAGAAAGTCACAGATCCTCCTCCTTCGTCCCAGAAGATCCCATCGCTACGTCGATAAGATCTCCGTCAGCCAGGGAAGTACTCAGGAACTGTATTTGCATCTCCTGCAGGGACTCCACTTCGAAGTTGTCTGCAAGCTGAGGGTATTTTTCACGTTCGGTGTCGGAAGCAGTCGAAGAAACTACCCTCAGAACCGCGTCCGCACTCTTTACGACCGCAGAGCGGTGCGCAATAACGAGGATCGTTGACCCGCTGTCCCGCAGGCGCTCAAGAACGGCGACGATCTGCTCCTCGCTGACTGCATCTAGGTGAGCAGTGGGCTCATCTAGGACCAAGAGCGATGGAACGTTAAGAAGAGCCCTGGTCAAGGCCAAACGTTGCCTTTGTCCCACCGACAGTCCGATGCCGCCTCCACCAAGGAACGTGTTCCATCCGTGGGGCAGGGAATCCACGACAAGATCGAATCCTGTTGCGCGGGCCGCGTCGCGGATCTCTGGGGTGATTCCCAGGGCCGTTGCGGCAGGGCCGGCTGAGCCTGGAGCTCTTGAAGCGGTGTTGGGCGACACGTTCTCCAGTACAGTTCCCAGAACAATGGTTGGGTGTTGAGGTATCCATGAAATATCCCCCCACCATTCGTTCAGGTCGAACTCGGAAATGGGAAGCACTGATCCGTCTTCGGCCGGAGCACTTATAGTCCCCCGGGTTGCCGGTTCGAATCCCAGCAGGACTTGAACGGTGGTCGATTTTCCTGTGCCGGATTCTCCAACTAGTGCTGTGATCCGACCCGGTTCGATTGTTCCTGAAAGGTCAGAAGGTGCCCAGCTTCCTCGTGAAGCTACAGAAAGATGCTCAATGCTGATGGGCTGACTCCCCGCGCGTGCGGGCGTTCTGGATCCTCGCGGCGACTCAGGGGTCTCCAGAATCTTGAAGCATTCCTCTGCAGCCGCAACGCCGTTGGCAGAAGCGTGGAACTGCGCCCCCACCTGTCGAAGGGGTTCGAAGACCTCGGGAGCCAACATGATGATGACCAGCCCAACTACCAGACTGAGCTGTCCGGTGACCATTCGCATTCCAACCTGTACTGCAACAAGGGCAACAGAAAGCGTGGAAAGAAACTCCAGTACACCGCCCGAAAGGAACGCGATGCGCAGCGTCTGCATTGTTGTTCGTGTGTTCTGAGCACTGAGTTTGACCAAGTGCTCGCGTGGCCCCTTTTCACGTCCGAGCGCGCGCAACGTGGGAAGTCCTGACAACAAGTCGAGCAATTGCGCTCCTAGGCGTTCCATTGCAACCAACTTCTCGTGCGAGTACTTCTGAGTCATCCGGCCGATGAGGACCATGAAGATCGGAATCAGCGGAATAGTGATGACGGCGATCAGTGCTGACCAGAAGTCGAGCATCAGGATAGCCAGCAGAGCCAACGGCGTGACTGTGACCACCAATAGCAATTGCGGCAGGAACTTCACGAAGTAGGGATCCAAGTCGTCAAGACCGCGTGTTACGAGTGTTGCGGTTTCACTCCCATTACGAGCTCGCCAGCGTGGGCCCAGACGTACTGACTTCTCGATAACCCGTACGCGCAACGTGGCGATGGATTGATCAGCTGCGCGGTGAGCTCTTGCTTCTCTCACATATATAAGAAGCCCACGAATAAGCACAATTGCTGCCAGAGCTCCGATTGTAGGGAGCATCTTGCTCAGTGGCTTCGAATATGCCACAACTGGGCTCAAGGCATTCGAGATTAGGAATGCTTGGCCGATTACGAGCGCGGCAGTCAGCAGTCCTAGAACGGCAATCTCAACGATGTAGCGCCGCGCGGACTTGGCGTACCGCAGGAGTCGAGGATCAAGGGGTCTCACTGGTTCATTCTCCCAGATGTGCTGTTGCAGAAGAATCGGGGCAGCCACCAAATGTGACTGCCCCGATCAAGGATTAGTGGCAAACGCCAGTCTTTGCTATTTCACTTTCCGGTGAGGAAGTTTGCATTCGGGCGAATACGATCTGGCAGCAAGCCAGCCGAATTGTCCACATCGTTTGGGTTGATCCGACGGCGGAATACCCAATACGACCAAATCGTGTATGCGACCACGATTGGAACCAGGACTCCTGCGACCACGGTCATGATCACCAGAGTCGGGTGTGTCGAGGATGCCCATTCAATCGAAAGTGAGTATGCCGGGTCGATCGACGACTTCATGACATACGGGAACATGGAGACGAACACCCATGCGACCGCGCCGGCAATACCGATTGAGGAGAAGGTAAATGCCCACCCCTCACGCCGAATCGATGGTTGCGAGCAAGCTGCAGCCGCAACGAGCGCTACCGCAGCGATGACAAGTGGAATCCACGAAGCAGAGTTGCTTGAATAGGACAACTGGCCCCAAAGGACCCACACTGCCGCAAAGGCAACTGAGACGATCGAGGCCTTGGCTCCGATGCGTGTGGCACGCTCCCGAATCTCCCCCTCGCTCTTGAGTGACAGGAACTGGGCGCCGTGGGCAAAACAGACTGCAACCAGTGTCAGCCCACCCCAGAGGGTGAACGGAGTGAAAAGGGAGAAGAACCCGCCGGTCAAGTGGAAGACTGTGGCTCCACTGGACAGGCTCGCTTCAACTGCTTCCGGCGGAAGGGTAGTCATTTGCAGCGAACCGTCGACTACCTGGGAGGTCTGCGCCTCGATCTTCATTCCCTGAACAAGGTTGGAGAATGCGACGCCCAGGATCAGCGGAACCAAGTAGGCTGCAACGATTTGGAAATTGTCCCAGGTCGAGCGCCACTTCTGCGAGTCAATCTTCGAACGCCACTCGATGGCAGTTATTCGAACGATCAGGAGCAAAAGCAGCAGGAACAGAGCCAGGTACATGCCGGAGAACATGGTGGCATACCACAGCGGCATAGCCGCAAAGGTGGCGCCGCCAGCCGTGAGCAACCAGACTTCGTTGCCATCCCAGTGGGGACCGATGGTACGGACGATTGCGGTGCGCTCCTTGGGGCTCTTCCCAATGACCGGCAAGAGCATGCCGACCCCGAAGTCGAACCCTTCAAGCACCAGATACACAGTCCAGAGGACCGCGATAAGGATGAACCACAGAATGCTTAGAAACATCATTGTCTGATCGCCCCTATCAGTAGCCGAAATTGAGTGCCTGAGCGTCCGCCTTTTCGCGGACCTCCGGATCACGTGAGTCGAGTGCTTCGTCCTCCGGATCATGGACCCCTTCGAGGATGTAGCGTCTCATCAGCCACACCCAAACGACGCCCAATGCCAAATACACCAAAGTAAAGAGAACTAGCGAAATAAGCATGTAGACAGGGTTGACTGAAGTCGACACACCCATCTCGGTCATCTGCCATACGGATGCCGTGCTCGAACCATCCTGAATTGCCTGGAGATTCGGGACAACTACCCAGGGTTGGCGGCCCATTTCCTTGAAGATCCAGCCGAAGGATGCCCCAAGGAACGGAGTTGGGATTGCGATGAGTGCGAACAATCCCAGCTTGGACGATGTAGGCGTTCTACCGCCTCGCATAGCCAGGAGTGCCCACAGTGCAAGCAATGCCGGGAACGCCAGCATTCCAATCATCAGTCGGAAGGACCAGAACGTGACCATCTGTGGCGGGCGGAAGTCGTACTGCGACGCGTCGCCGTAGCGGTCAACAAAGTCTGAGTTGTTGTTCAGCAGTTCCACAAGTTGCTGCTGGGCCCCTTGCACTCCCGTCTCGAGAGAACTGAAACTGTTCGATGCCATGAATGAGGCGAGCCCGGGAATCGTCATGATTCTAGTTGGGCCGCCATCACCTTCAAGAGGGCACTCGCCGAAGGCGGCAACCGTGAAAGCCGCTCCCTCGACGTCGACGCAGATCGCTTCGGCCGAGGCCATCTTCATTGGTTGCAGTT